>DHCMC07803__coassemble_426_pt1 | contig 12827 bp, 12 predicted proteins | sample DHCMC07803__metabat2_low_PE_048 | metagenome-assembled genome bin DHCMC07803 | reverse complement strand
GACCGCGCCCGCCGAGCCCGACCCGTCGCCCGTTGACGCCGCCGAGCCGGAGCCCCCTTCCGCGGGGCCCATCCTTCTCGGTCCCGTGACCACAGACCCGGACGACTCCCCCGAGGAGGGCGGCCCCCAGTAGTCCCGCTCATGGAGAAATTGTGGTTCCGCATGGCGCCGCATCCCGTAGGATGTGGCGCCATGCGCGGTCTGACCTCGTTCTTCTCGCCTGCGTGACAGCCATCGGGAAGGCAGTGCGCCAATTCGTGTCGGCGGCCATCCGTACCATCGGGGACAACGGGATGTGGAAGGTTTTAGCAGGTAGCCCTTATGTGCTATGATGCTTCGCCGAACCTTTCCTGCTCCGGGCGTCCTTCACGACCCGGGGCCATTAGCCCAGAGGAGGTGAAACACATGAAGGCCTATGAACTGCTGTATTTTGTCGACCCCACGTGCAACGAGGAGACTCGCGCCGCCGTCATGAAGCGCATCGAGGTTGCGCTCGGCGAGACCGGCAAGGTCGACAGCGTCGAGGACTGGGGCAAGCGCAAGCTCGCCTTTGAGGTCGACGATCTCATGGAGGGCGACTACACCCTCATCAACTTCCACGCAGATCCCACGGTGATCGCCGAGCTCGACCGAGTTCTGCGCATCAACGACGCCGTCAAGCGTCACATGATCGTGCGCCGCACCGACAAGGAGTAGGTGGAAGCGCGGGCACACGCCCGCAGGAGGGAGCGAGACCATGAGCATCAACAGGGTGAACATCTCGGGCAACCTGACCCGCGACCCGGAGCTGCGCGCCACGGGCAGCGGCACGTCGATCCTCTCGTTCGGCGTCGCCGTGAACGACCGTCGCCGCAACCCGCAGAGCGGCGAGTGGGAGGACTATCCCAACTTCGTCGACTGCGTCGTCTTCGGCGCCCGCGCAGAACCGCTCTCCCGCTTCCTCTCCAAGGGCTCGAAGGTTGCCGTCGAGGGCAAGCTTCGCTACAGCTCCTGGGAGACGAAGGACGGGCAGCGTCGCAGCAAGCTCGAGGTCGTCGTCGACGAGGTGGAGTTCCTCTCCTCGAGGAACCAGCAGGGCGGAGGCGCGCCGGCGTTCCAGCAGGAGCAGGCGCCCCGTTACGCCGCCCCCACGCCCGCCGCGCCCCAGCCGACCTACGCCCAGCCCGTCCAGACCCCGCCGTCGGCCGAGGTCTACGACGAGGACATCCCGTTCTAACCATCCGGCGGCCCCGGGCCGCCAATAGAAAGGCAAGAAGACATGGCTCAGCAGAAGCAGGATTTTCAGCGCCAGCCGCGTCGCAAGTACTGCCAGTTCTGCAAGGAGGGCACCGAGTACATCGACTACAAGGATGTGCAGCTCCTCCGCAAGTACATGACCGACCGCGGCAAGATCAAGCCGCGCCGCGTCACTGGCGCCTGCACGCAGCACCAGCACGACATCGCGCTTGCCATCAAGCGCGCCCGTGAGATGGCGCTTCTCCCCTACACCGTCCCCGTGGTCTCCAGCCGCGGCGGCCGTAACCGCGGCTAACCCGCGGAGGATAGACTGCAGCCAATGGCCGGCTGGACCAACAACGACCGACCCCCGGTGCCGCAGGGCGCCGCGGGGGCAGCGCGCCAGGAGCGGGGGATAGTCCCCCGTGCCCAGGTGGGCGGGCAGGGCGAGAAGAACGCGCGCTCGTCGCTCCTCGCCGGGGCGTTCTTCTGCGCGCTCGGCGGCGCGGTCGCGAGCTCGACGCTCTCCTTCGTCGGGCCCGCCTTCGTCGGGTACGGCTACCTTGCCGTGGCCCCGGCGGGGGGCGTGCGCGCCCGGGTCTCGTGTCTGGCCGCCGCGCTCGTCCCGGCGGTGGCCCTGGCGCTCGCGGGAGGCGTCTCGGCGGTCGTGTCGTCCGTCGTCGCCTGCCTGGCGGCCCTTGCCGTCTCCGAGCTCGCGTCGTCGGGCCGGCTGACCCCGGGCGCCCTGTGCGCCGCGGTCGCCCTCGTAGCCCTCGCGCTGATCGGGGCCGACGAGCTCGCCGCCCTGTCCAGCGGGAGCACGCTCTCCGCGGGCATCGGCGCGATGCTCGACGCCTACCAGCGCCAGCTCGACGCCCTGACGGGCGTCGGCGAGCAGGTCGACGCCGTGTTCGCGGCGCTGGCGCTCGTCTGGCCGGTCGCCTATGTCGTGTCAGCCGGGGCCCTGTGCGTCTCGGCGCTCCTCGGCGCGCTCGTCGCGTCGAGGGCCTACGGCGCGGAGGCCGCGCGGCTCCCCCGCCTCGCCGACTTCGACCTGCCCCTGTGGGTGGTCGCGGTCTTCGTGGCGTCGGTCGCCGGCATCGCGCTCGCGCTCTCCGTCGACGGGACCCTCTCCCGGGTCGCGCTCGCCGTCTCGGCGAACGTCGCCCTGTCCGTGAGGTTCGCCCTCGCGGCACAGGGGCTGGCCGTCCTCGCGTGGGTCGCGCGCGACAAGGGTCTCGGCCCCCTCGGCCGGGTGCTCGTGGGAGTGGTTGCACTCTATCTGGAGGTACAGTTCGTCGTATTGACCATCGCGGGCCTCGTTGACGTCTGGGCCAACTTCCGCCACCTCGAGCGTGGCGGGCGTCCGGGCGCCTCGGGCCAGGCGATGCAGGACTAGCGGCCGGGAGACCGGCCGAACGAAGGAGTGTCTCATGAAGGTCATTCTCTTGAGTGAGCTTCGGGGCAAGGGCGGCGAGGGTGACGTCGTGGACGTCGCCCAGGGCTTCGCGGAGAACTACCTGTTCCCCAACAAGATCGCCCAGCCCGCCACCCCGGGCAACATCAAGCAGCTCGAGGAGCGTCGTCACAACATCGAGAAGCGCGAGGCGGAGCGCATCGCCGCCGCCGAGGCCACCAAGGCCGCCCTCGACGGCAAGTCGGTGACCGTCGACGCCAAGATCGGCGAGGAGGGCCAGCTCTTCGGCTCCGTCACCCCCGCGCAGATCGCCGATGCCATCCAGGCCCAGCTCGGCCTGGAGGTCGACCGCAAGCGCGTCGGCCGCGGCAACAACATCAAGACCTCCGGCAAGCACGCCGTCGAGGTCAACCTCTACCGTGAGATCACGGCCACGGTCAACGTCCTGGTGGGCGTGACCGAGGAGGAGCCCGCCGCCGAGGCCGCTGAGGCCGAGGCCGACGAGGCTGCCGAGGAGGTCTCGGAGGAGAGCGCCGAGTAGTTCCGGCACTTTTCGACGAGCGCATTTCTGAGCTGCGGGTTTCTACAATAACCGCAGGTCAGCTCAAAGTAAGGGAACGCCCCGGGCGGCATGCTGCCACCTGGGGCGTTCTTCTGGTTCTTTTCAAGAATACCACTGTCTACCTGCGGTTTTGCAGAATGGTACATGGTCTTATATCAGCCCCGCCGCCCGCTTTCGGAGCCCCGGGCAGCTGCAAGAAATGTCGAAAACTCGTTGACAACATGACCAAACCGCGCGAAAAAAATTTGTTGAAAACGTAGAAAGAGTGCAAAATCGCCGTTCAGACGGTACGGGGTTTGGTCCTCGCCGTGTAGAAGGCCGAGCGCCCGAAATATTGCCTTGACAGCAGCCCAAAAGAGGGGGAGCTGGGCGTTCTTGTCGCCGCCTCCGCGCGCCGCCTCGCCCGGCCGTCACGCGCTAGAATGGTCGGACGCGACAGGATCGAGAGGAGGCCCGGACCATGAGCGACTATGACGTCAACCCCACGCGCATGACGGTGGAGGGCGGCATGGCCATGCCCCAGGACGCGGAGGCGGAGACCTCGGTCCTGTCGGCGATGATGGTGTCGGTCGACGTCCTCCAGGAATGCCTGATCGCGCTCGAGCCCGACGACTTCTACCAGCCGTCGAACCGTACGGTCTTCGTGGCGATGCGCGAGATGTTCGACAAGAACCTCCCCATCGACACCATCTCGCTCGCCGACTACCTCAAGAGCACCGGCGAGCTCGAGCGCGTGGGGGGCCGGAGCTTCCTTCTGGGCCTCGGCACCAACTCGCTCGCGTTCGTGGGGTGGCGCCGTCACGTGGAGATGCTCCATCGCGACACCACGCTGCGCAAGATGATCAACGCCGCCGCCCAGATATCCGCGCTCGCCTTCGACGCGCCCGAGGACACCAAGGAGGTCGTCGACAAGGCGGAGCGCCTGCTGCTCGACGTCACCAACCGCGACGTCCGCTCCACCGAGCTCTCGCTCGAGCAGATCATGGGCGAGCTGTACGAGGAGCTCGGAGCAAACGCGGCGAACAAGGATCGCGTCCTCGGCGTCTCTACCGGCTTCCCGCGCATCGACGAGACCCTCGCCGGCCTGCGTCCCGGCCAGATGATCGTCATCGGCGCCCGGCCCGGCGTGGGCAAGACGTCGTTCGCGCTCAACCTAGCGACCAACGCCGCCTTTGCGGGCGCCTCGGTCGCGTTCTTCTCCCTCGAGATGTCCCACGTGGAGATCGCCCAGCGCCTGCTCGCCGCCAACGCGCGCGTGGGCCTGCACGACATCCGCTCCGCCAACATCAGGAACGAGCAGTGGCCGCAGATCCTCCAGGCGACCAACGAGCTCGCCCAGCTCGACATCGTGATCGACGACACGCCCGGCACCACCGTGACCGAGATCCGCGCCAAGGCGCGCCGCATCCTGCACGGCAAGCCGCTCGGGCTCGTCGTGGTCGACTACCTGCAGCTCATCTCGCCGCCCGCCGGCCAGCGCCGCGCCGACAGCCGCGCGACCGAGGTCTCGGAGATGAGCCGCGGCATCAAGATCATGGCCAAGGACCTCGGCGTCCCGGTCGTCGCGCTCTCGCAGCTCAACCGTACCGTCGAGAATCGCACCGGCAAGCGGCCGCAGCTCTCCGACCTCCGAGAGTCCGGCTCCATCGAGCAGGACGCCGACATCGTCGCGCTGCTCGACCGCTCGATGAACGAGGACGAGGCCGCGCGCGACGACCGCCCCCCGATGAACGAGACGACCTTCATCATCGCCAAGAACCGCTCCGGCGCGCTGGCCGACATCCCGCTCACGTTCCTGCCCGGGTCGACCAAGTTCGTGGAAGTCGACAGCTTCCACGACTAGGCTCCGGGGAATCTGGCGGGTCGTGCATTATCTGGGTACTTTTTTGGCCTACCCTCAAGTATCCGGCTCGACCGCGTCGGAAAAACCGCAGGTAGGAAAATGGTAGTCGTCAGGCCGTACTTCGGCCGTCTGCGAAAAAGTACCCAGATAATGATGCGGGTGCGTCCAGGGGCCGCTCCCATCGGCGGTTGGGGCGAGGGTGCCGTATAATATGGCTTCGTATGTGAATCGCGACGAAGGGGCGCACATGTCGGCATCGGTGCTCGTGGGAACTCAGTGGGGCGACGAGGGAAAGGGCAAGGTCACCGACCTCATCTCCGGCGATTTTGACGTGGTCTGCCGCTACGCCGGTGGCGCCAACGCCGGCCACACCGTCATCGCCAACGGCAAGAAGCTGGCGCTGCACCAGGTCCCCTCGGGCGTCATGTACGAGGGCACCTACCCCGTGATCGGCAACGGCTGCATCGTCGACCCGGAGATCCTGCTCCAGGAGATTGACATGCTCGCCGAGCAGGGCATCTCTGCCGACCGCCTCAAGATCTCCGGCAACGCGCACATCGTCATGCCCTACCACAAGGATCTCGACGGCGCGCACGAGAAGAAGCTCGGCAAGAACCTCATCGGCACCACCAAGCGCGGCGTCGGTCCCTGCTACATGGACAAGATGAACCGCACCGGCCTGCGCATCCAGGACATGCTGGACGAGAAGATCTTCCGCCAGAAGCTCGAGAGCGCGCTCGCCTACACCAACCCCATCCTCGAGAAGGTCTACGAGCTGCCCACCTACACCGTCGAGCAGATCTGCGAGACGTACCTGCCGTACGCCGAGCGCATCCGCCCCTACATCGTGGAGAGCAGCCTCTTCCTGAACGAGCAGCTCGAGGCCGGCAAGAACATCCTCTTCGAGGGCGCCCAGGCCACGATGCTCGACATCGACCACGGCACCTACCCCTTTGTCACCAGCTCCAACTGCACCGCCGGCGGCGCCGTCACCGGCTCGGGGGTGGGCCCCACCAACATCGACCGCGTGCTCGGCGTTGCCAAGGCCTATCTCACGCGCGTGGGCTCCGGCCCGTTCCCCACGGAGCTCTTCGACGAGGTGGGTGACAAGCTCGGCGAGGTCGGCCACGAGTTTGGCGTGACGACCGGGCGCAAGCGCCGCTGCGGCTGGTACGACGCCGTCGTGGTCAACTACGCCGCGCGCGTGAACGGCCTGACCGACCTTGCCATCACCAAGCTCGACGTCCTCGGCTGCCTCGACGAGATCAAGGTCTGCGTCGCCTACGAGTGCGACGGCGTGGAGTACCGCACCGTGCCCGAGCACCAGAGCGTCTTCTACCACGCCAGGCCGGTCTACGAGACGCTGCCCGGCTGGAAGTGCGACATCTCCGGGATCCGCAACTTCTACCAGCTCCCGCGCGAGGCCAAGGACTACATCGACTTCCTCGAGCAGCTCGCCGGCGTGCGCGTCTCCATCATCACCGTCGGCCCGGACCGCGAGCAGACCATCGACCGCTACTGGCACTAGTCGGGAGGCCCGCGTGGCCGAGAAGGACTATGCGATCGTCTGTGACGAGACGAGCGACCTCCCCCTCTCGTTCCTCGAGAGGGCGGGGGTCGTCCCGCTGCGCCTGGATGACGCGCGAGACGCGGCGGGCGCCCTCGAGCGCGTCTACCGCGACCTCGCCGGAAGGGGCTTCCCGCAGGTGATCTCGATCCACTCCGCCGCGCTCTTCTCGCCCGTCGTGGACGGCGCGAGGAGCGCGGCGGAGGCGTGCGCCGACGTCTGCGACGTGCTCGTCGTCGACTCCGGCTCCGCGTCGGCGGCGACGGGGATGCTGGTGGACCGCGCCGCGCGCTACCGTCACCTCGACGTCCCCGCCCCCGAGGCCGCCGCCGCCCTCGCGGAGCTCGCCGCGCACGTCCGCCTGCTCGTCGTCCCCGCCGCGTCCGCGCCCCTCTCCGCGCGCCGCCGCAGGACGCCCCGCGCGGGCCTGATCGGCCGCGCCGCGGCGAGCCTGCGCATGCGCGTGACCGGGGAGCGCGGCCTCTACCTGCTCGCACGCGGCGAGCTCACCCAGCTCGCCCGCGGCAACGACCCCGCCGCGCTCACGGGGCGCCTCGCCCGCGCCGTCGCGACCGTGGCGGGAAACGAGGGGCCGCTCGTCCATGCCCTCGCCGAGGCGGGGGACGTCCGCTCGCTGCGGGCCCTCGAGCGCGCGCTCGAGGAGGAGGGCGTGGGGTCGAGCTGTCTGGGCACGGTCCGCGCGACGCCGCTCAGCAGGGAGGTCGTCGGTGCGGGCGCGGTCGCCGCGGCCATCGCGCCGCACGCCGCCTACTGGCGCTGAAGTCTGTCGCCGCCCCGCCGGGTGGAGGGGGCGGCCGAGAAGGAGGTTCTCATGAAGAAGAAGGTCGACATCCTGCTCCTGGGCTCCGGCGGCCGCGAGCACGCGCTTCTCGCCAAGCTGGCGGAGTCCCCGCGCGCGGGCCGGCTCTACGTGGCGCCGGGCAACGGCGGCATGGACGTGATGGCCGAGAAGGTCGCGGGGCTCGACGCCGAGTCGCCGGTCGAGGTGGCGGAGTGGGCGCGCGCCCACGGGATCGGGCTCGTGGTCATCGGACCGGAGGCGCCGCTCGTCGCCGGCGTCGCCGACGCCGTGCGTTCTGCGGGCATCGCGTGCTTTGGCCCCAACGCGGACGCGGCCCAGATGGAGGGCTCGAAGAAGTTCGCCAAGCAGGTCATGAGCCGTGCGGGCGTCCCCACGGCCGCCTACCGCACCTTCACCGACGAGGAGTCCTGCGCCGACTACGTGCGTCGCGTCGGCGCCCCGATCGTGGTCAAGGCCGACGGCCTGGCCGCGGGCAAGGGCGTGATCGTGGCCAAGACCACCGAGGAGGCCCTGGCCGGCGTGCGCGAGTGCTTCTCCGGCGCGTTCGGCGAGGCGGGCGCCACCGTCGTGGTGGAGGAGACCCTCGACGGCCCCGAGTGCTCGCTGTTGGCGCTCACCGACGGCACGACCGTGGTGCCGCTCGCCACCGCCCAGGACCACAAGCGCGCGCTCGACGGCGACCTCGGCCCCAACACTGGCGGCATGGGCGTCTACTCGCCGGTGCCCGAGCACCTGGTCTCCGCCGACCAGCTCGCCGCGATGGTCGAGATCGAGCGCAAGGTCGTCGCCGAGCTTTCCGAGGAGGGCGTCACGTACTCGGGATGCCTCTACGGCGGCTTCATGCTCACCTCCGAGGGCCCCAAGGTCCTGGAGTTCAACGCGCGCTTCGGCGACCCCGAGACCCAGGTCGTCCTGCCGCGCATGCGCGGCGACCTCGTGGATCTCTTCCTCGCCTGTGACGACGGGACCCTCTCCGAGGACATGGTCACCTGGGACGACGACTGGGCGGTCTCGGTGGTGCTCACCTCGGCCGGCTACCCCGGCGCCTACGAGAAGGGCAAGGTCATCACCGGCATCGAGCGCGCGGAGGCCCTCGAGGGCGTGACCGTCTACCACGCGGGCACCGCCCTCGCCGAGGACGGCTCGCTCGTCACTGCCGGCGGCCGCGTGCTGGACGTCACGGCGGTCGCGCCCACCTTCGAGGAGGCGCGCGAGCGGGCGTACGCGGCCTGCGACCTCATCGACTTCGAGGGCAAGACCTACCGCAGCGACATCGGCATGCGCGCGGTGAAGCGGTAGGGGGGCCACGCGCTTCTCGACAGGGGGTCGCTCGTGAATTCACGTGCGGCCCCCTGCGCGTCAAAAGTCGGGGAGAACGGGCGCTCGTGAATTCACGTGCGGCCCTTTACCCCCGCTCACCCCGTTGGCCTATCATGAGGGCGACAAGAACGACCGCTCCAAGGAGGACCGATGTCCGACACCGACAAGAGCCCGAAGCTCGACGACGCGCTCGACGACATGCGCGAGTCCGTCGCCGCCTTCACCTACGACGGAGACCGCACCAACCTCGACCACCTCTCCGGAGAGCCCGTCCGCCGCAGCCTCGTGCTCGGGGACGACGACCCCCGCGACGCGGCGCTCGCCGAGAGGCCGCTCACCGAGGACGTGGCCTGGACCGGGCGCATCTTCAACGTCGACCGCCTCCGCGTGCAGCTCCCCGACGGCCGCGCCGCCATCCGCGACGTGGTGCGCCACCCCGGGGCCGTCGCCGTCGTCGCGCTCACCGAGGACGGCCGCATCTGCCTCGTGCGCCAGTACCGCACCGCGCTCGGGCGCGTGACCGTGGAGATCCCCGCCGGAAAGCTCGCCCCCGGCGAGGACCCGCTCGAGTGTGCCGGCCGCGAGCTGCTGGAGGAGACCGGCATGTCGGCCGAGAAGATCGCGTTTCTGACCACGATCGCCACCTCGGACGGCTTCACCGACGAGCTCATCCACGTCTACATGGCCACCGGCCTCGAGTTCTCGCGCTCCGACCCCGACGCCGACGAGTTCATCAACGTCGACCTCGTCCCGCTCGAGGAGCTCGTGGACGCCGTGCTCGACGGTCGCATCGAGGACGCCAAGACCGTCGTGGGCGCGCTCATCTGCGACGCCGTCATGCACCGCCTCACCCCGGAGCCGGAGGAGTAGCGTCGCCCGCCGCCCGGCGCCGGACCGGGATTGGGCCCGTGACCCGCGCCATCGCGCGTGTTACCCTAGTGCGCCGGACCCCAAACCCCAGACGACGGAGCCGCTCCATGCTCAAGCGCTTTCTCACCTACTACCGAGGCCAGCTGCACCTCTTCGTGACGGACATCGCCGCCGCCGTCACGGTCGCGGCGGTGGACCTCGCGTTCCCGCAGATACTGCGCGGTCTTGCCGGCGGCCTGTTCACGGAGGGCCCGGACGCCATCCTCGGCGTGCTGGCCTACGTCGCCGTCGGCCTCGTCGCCATGTACGCGCTGCGCTTCGTGTGCCGTTACTTCGTCATCTACTGGGGCCACGTCATGGGTGCGCGCATGGAGAGCCGCATGCGCGAGGACCTCTTCGACGCCTACGTGCGCCAGAGCTTCTCGTTCTTTGACCGCAACCGCTCCGGCGACCTCATGAGCCGCCTGGTCTCCGACCTCTTCGACATCTCGGAGGCCGCCCACCACGGCCCGGAGTTCCTGCTGATAGGCATCGTGGAGATAGCGGGCAGCTTCGTGATACTCTCCACGATCAACGCGCCGCTCACGGCCGCGCTCGCCCTCATCGCCTGCCTGCTCGTCGCCTACAACGTCTGGGCGAACGTGCGGATGCGCGCCGTCTACACCGAGAACCGCGTGCGCATCTCCGGGGTCAACTCCCGCCTGGAGGACGCGCTCGGCGGCATGCGCGTGGTCAAGGGGTTTGCCGCCGAGGACGCGGAGAGCGAGAAGTTCCGCGCGAGCAACGACGCCTACCTCGACTCCAAGACGCGGATGTACCGCGCCATGGGTCGCTACCAGGCCGCCATCGCCGTCATGATGGGCGCGCTCAACACCGTGGTGGTGGTCCTCGGCGGCTGGCTGATCGCCCGCGGCCAGATGGAGCCGGCGGACCTGGCGACCTACGCGCTCTACATCTCGCTCTTCACCGCGCCGATCACGCAGATCCTCGACTTCACGGAGACGTTCCAGAAGGCCATCGCGGGCTTCCGTCGCTTCTGCGAGGTCCTCGACGAGCAGCCGCAGATCCAGGACCGCCCGGGCGCGCGGCCGCTGCGCGTGAGCGACGGCGCCATCAGCTACCGGGACGTCCACTTCTCCTACCCCGACGCGCAGGACGCCCCGGGCGAGGTCATCCGCGGCCTCACCCTGGACATCCGCCCCGGGGAGACCATCGCCTTGGTGGGGCCCTCCGGGGGCGGCAAGTCCACGACGTGCGCGCTGCTGCCCCGCTTCTACGACGTGGACGCCGGCTCGGTCACGATCGACGGCCAGGACGTGCGCGACGTGACGCAGCGGAGCCTGCGCGAGTCAATCGGCCTGGTGCAGCAGGACGTCTACCTCTTCGACGGGACCATCGCCGAGAACATCGCCTACGGCTGCCCCGACGCGACCGCGGCGGAGATTCGCCTCGCCGCGCGCCGCGCCAACATCGCGGAGTTCATCGACGGGCTGCCCGAGGGCTACGAGACGCAGGTCGGCGAGCGGGGCAGCCACCTCTCCGGGGGCCAGAAGCAGCGCATCGCGATCGCGCGCGTCTTCCTCAAGAACCCGCCGATCCTGATTTTCGACGAGGCGACCTCCGCGCTGGACAACGAGAGCGAGCAGGCCGTCCAGGAGTCGCTCGAGGAGCTCTCGCGCGGCCGCACCACGCTCGTGATCGCGCACCGGCTCTCCACGATCCGCGGGGCGGACGAGATCGCGACCATCGAGGGGGGCCGCGTGGTGGAGCGCGGTACCCACGAGGAGCTTCTCGCCCGCGGGGGGACGTACGCACGCTACTACGAGATGCAGTTCGCGTAGCGCGGGGTCGGCTCGGCGGTTGACCTAAGAATCCGGGATAACCCCCGGATTCTTAGACGCGCCCGGGACAACCCCCGGACTCCTGGGACGACGGGCCGCATGTGGACGTTTTTGGCCCGGAAAGCGTCCATCTGCGGCCCGCGGCCATGCCGCGCTATACTGGCGGTCGATATGTGCGCACGTGGATCGGGGGTGAGCTTGTTCGGCAGACACGTGGAGCCCCGCCCGCAGCGCGGCGCGCTCTCGGCAGAAGAGGCCGAGCAGCTCTTCTCGACCGTCGACCACAGCGGGCACTCGGACGAGGAGCGCGCCCGCCGCCAGCGCGCCCACCGCCGCGAGAAGGGCGTCTCGGTCGACGTTGACCCGCTCTCCGGCGACGACCCCTCGGGATCGGACGTCAGCCGCGTCATCACGCGCACCGCGGTCACCTTCGTCCTGACGTTCCTCGTCCTCGTCGTGGCGGCCCAGGTGGTCTTTGGCGTCATCCGCCGCCTTAACACCACCAACCTCGCCGACGTCGCGAGCGTGCGCACCGTCGCGGGCGCGCTGGCGGGCGGCGTCGAGTGGGGGGACGGCTTCACGCAGTTCCCGGCCGACTTCACGGTCCAGGAGGCCGACGAGAACACCGGCCGCATCGAGGTGAGCGTCGTCGACACCAGCTCCTCGAGCGCGCTCGAGTGCTTCTCGTCCTCGCAGGTCCAGGCCACGGCCCTCTCCGTCAACGCCCTGCTCAACCCCAACATCGACACGGTGGTCTACCACGTGAGCGTGCACGTGGACGCCGACGGCAACATGCAGCAGTCGACCCTGTTCGGATTCCTCAAGCCCACGGGCGACGTGACCTCGTTCATGACCTTCGTCTGGAAGAAGACGCAGTCGGCTGCCGGCGTCAACTTCTCGTGTACGATCACCGGCATCGACGAGTCGGTCCAGGAGGAGCTGCGCGATCAGGTGACGACCTCCTTCACCCCAGTTCAGACCACTCGCGAGCAGTAGGCCCCCGCGTCCCCGCCGCTCGGGGAACGGACTCGCGCATGACCCTCCCATCGTCGCCCCCGTCACGCTACCATGTTGACGAAACGACTAAGGAGGGCCGTCCATGAGGTGCAAGAAGTGCGGCGAGGAGCTGCCCGAGCGCGCTCGCTTCTGCTACGTGTGCGGGGCGCCCGTCGAGGAGGTTCCCGCGCCAAAGCGCCTCGAGGAGCCGCTCGACCCGCTCGCCGCGGGGGCCGTGCCGCTGGTCCCGCTCGCCCCGCCCCCGCGCGCCTACACCCTCGAGCCCCGTGCCCGACGCGCCGCCGCCCGCGGCGACCTGCGCTCCAAGCTGCCCAGCATCCGGCCGCAGGAGCCGGCGCCCGCCCAGGAGGCG
>DHCMC07803__coassemble_355_pt1 | contig 12838 bp, 9 predicted proteins | sample DHCMC07803__metabat2_low_PE_048 | metagenome-assembled genome bin DHCMC07803 | reverse complement strand
AGGAGAAGAACTTGAGCGCGCGGCCGCCGGTCGTGGTCTCGGGGTTGCCGAACATGACGCCGATCTTCTCGCGCAGCTGGTTGATGAAGATGCAGGTGGTGCGCGACTTGGCAAGGGAGCCGGCGAGCTTGCGCAGGGCCTGGCTCATGAGGCGCGCCTGCAGGCCGACGGAGGAGTCGCCGATCTCGCCCTCGATCTCAGCGCGGGGCACGAGGGCCGCGACGGAGTCGACGACCACGACGTCGATGGCGCCGGAGCGCACGAGCATGTCGCAGATCTCGAGCGCCTGCTCGCCGGTGTCCGGCTGCGAGATGAGGACCTCGTCTATGTCGACCCCGATGCGGGCGGCGTAGCCGGGATCGAGCGCGTGCTCCGCGTCGATGAAGGCGACGACGCCGCCGGCGGCCTGCGCCTCGGCGAGGATCTCAAGTGAGAGCGTCGTCTTGCCGGACGACTCCGGACCGTAGATCTCCACGATGCGGCCGCGCGGGACGCCGCCGATGCCGAGCGCGGCGTCGAGGGCGAGCGAGCCGGTCGGGATCGCCTCGACCTCGAGGCTCGGACCGTCGTCGCCGAAGCGCATGATCGCGCCCTTCCCGAACTTCTTCTCGATCTCCTCCGTGGTGGACTGCAGGACCTTGTCCCGCTCCTCCCCCGTCGTGCGCGGGTGAATCTCCTTGGTGACGCCCTTGCTCTTGGCCATGCTCACTCCCTTGCTCTCGCTGCGGCCGATGGTATACGAACACCCGTTCTGCGTCAAGCACCCTGGGGACAGGCTAGCGTGCGGGCCCTCCCCCGGCGTGCGCGCTGACTGTCCGATGGCCGACGCACGGGCGACGGCACGCGGCCGCCGAGGCGTCGGGCGCCTCAGTCGCGCAGGTGGGAGGGACGTTCGCCGCGGGCCGCGCGCGCTCGTCGCGGGCGGTCGTTCACGACATCTCCACGACGGCCTCGCGCAGCAGCCCGAGGGCGGCGCGGACGGCCCGACGACGCACCTCGGCGCGGTCGCCGGAAAACTCGAAGAGGCGCGCCCGCGAGCCGCTCGCCACGCTGACGCCCATCCACACGGTGCCCACCGGCTTCCCGGGCTCGGCGCCGCCAGGGCCGGCAATGCCCGTCACGGAGACCGCGACGTCGCACCCGAGCGCCTCTCGGGCGCCCGCGGCCATCTGCACGGCGCACTCCCGCGAGACGGCGCCGAGGGACGGCTCGTCGAGCACCTCGCCGGACACGCCGAGCAGCGAGCGCTTGACCGGGACCGCGTAGCTCACGACGCCTCCCCGCACGACGTCGGACGAGCCGGGCACCGCCGTGAGGCACCCGCAGACGAGCCCGCCGGTGCACGACTCCGCCGTCCCGAGCGTCAGCCCGCGGTCGCGGGCAAGCCCGAGCAGCTCCTCACACGCCTCGAAGAGGGCGGGGTCCTCGGGAAGAATCGTGCGCTCGCCCACGGCTACCGTCCGAAGACGACGTGGCGGGCGTTCCAGAAGTACTGGGCGCCCGAGACGACCGTGAGCACGACCGCCGCGATCATCAGGGCCCAGGCGACCAGCGAGATCGTGTGTCCCGCCTCGACGCCGAGCGACAGGAGCGCATAGGAGAGGTAGTAGCCGCAGAGGGAGACCATCGTCACCGCGGTCTTCGCCTTCCCGAGCGTGTCTGCGGCGATGACCTCGCCGTTGGCGCTCGCAAGCATGCGCAGGGCGCTGACCAGAAACTCGCGGAGCAGGATGACGAAGACGACCCACACGCTCACCTCGCCGCGCCCGAGCAGCAGAAGCAGCGCCGAGAAGACCAGGAGCTTGTCGGCTATGGGGTCGAGGAACTTGCCGAAGTCGGTGACCTCGCCCCTGGAGCGTGCGAGATGGCCGTCGAGCTTGTCCGTGAGGGAGAGGGTCGCGTAGAGAGCGAAGGCGGCCACGGCCAGGACGGGGTCGACGGAGCCGTCGGCGCACAGGGCGACGGCCATGAATACCGGGATGAACGCAATCCTCACGCAGGTGACGACGTTTGCGGGGGTCCAGATGTCCTTCTCGCCAGCCATGTGCTAGCCCTCCTCACCCACGAGCTCGCCCACGAGCTCGTAGCAGAACGAGTCCACGAGGTCGACGGTCACGACGTCACCGACCGCCGCCTCGCCGTACGGAACGTGCACCGCGCCGTCGGAGTCCGGCGCCTGGAACCAGGCGTGCCCGATGAGCTCCGGCCCGTCGGGGCCCTCCTCGACGCCGTCGACGATGACGCTGACGCGCTCGCCGACGTGCGACGCCGTCGCGGCAAAGCCGAGCTGCTCGGTGAGGTCGACCAGGCGCTGCGTGCGCTCGAGCTTGACCGCCTCGTCGACCTGGCCCGACATGCGCGCGGCGGCGGTGCCCTCCTCCTGCGAGTACGCGAAGACCGAGCAGTAGTCGAACGCCTCCTCGGCGATGAAGTCGAGGAGCTCGTCGGCCTCCTCGTCGGTCTCGCCGGGGAAGCCGGCCATGCCGGTCGTCCGCAGCACCATCCCGGGGATCTCGGAGCGCAGGCGGGCAAAGAGCGAGCGCAGCTCCTCCGGGGAGCCGGACCGGCCCATCGCGCGCAGCACGCGCGCGGAGCAGTGCTGGATGGGGATGTCGATGTAGGGCAGGACCTCGGGCGTGTCCCGGATCGTCGCGATGAGCTCGTCGGTCATGCCCTCGGGCTGCAGGTAGAGGACGCGCACCCAGCCGTCATAGGGGCGCACCGCCTCGGCGACCCGGCGCAGGAGCGACGCGAGCGTGTCGCGATCGCCGAGGTCGCTCCCCCACACGCCCGTGTCCTGGCCGATGAGGACGACCTCGCGCACGCCTCCCGCCATGAGCGCGGAAACCTCGGAGACGATATCGGCGGCCGGCCGCGAGTGGTAGCGACCGCGGATGTAGGGGATCGCGCAGAAGGTGCAGAAGCGGTCGCAGCCCTCGGAGATCTTGACGAAGGCGCTCGCGCCCTCCACGGTGCGCAGCGTCTCCGGCCGACTCGCGCTCCCCTCGGCGGCGAGCCCCAGCACCCCGCGGACGACCTCGACGATGCCGTCCTCGTCCTCGGCGCGGACGAACGCGGCGACCTCGGGTAGCTCGCCGGCGAGCTCGTCGCCGTAGCGCGACGGGACGCAGCCGCACATCACGATCGGGCACGAGCGCACTCCCTCGGAGCGCTCCTCCGCGAGCGCGAGGGTCGCCTCGACGGACTCCTCGGTGGCAGAGGCGAGGAAAGAGCACGTGTTGACGATGGCGACGTCGGCGTCCGAGGCCTCGGTGGTCTCCGAGAAGCCGTCCGCGAGGAGCAGCGACCTCATGCGGTCCGAGTCGACCTCGTTCTTCGCACAGCCGAGCGTGACGATGAGAAAGCGCACGTGACCCCCTCGCTAGCGGTAGTTGACGAACTGGAGCGGCTGACCGTAGTCGCGCTGCCTGAGCTCGGCTATGACGGACTGCAGCACGTCCCTCGAGGCGGAGCTCACGCGGAGCTTGTCGCCCTCGACGGTCGCCTTCGCCTTGAGCTTGAGGTCTCGGATGTCCTTGGCGATCCGCTTGGCGGTCTCCTGGTCGATGCCCTGGACGACCGTGCCCGTCTGGCGCACGCTCATGCCCGATGCCGAGACCGGGTCCGCCCAGCGCACCGCCGCGAGGTCGACGCCGCGCTTCACGAGCTTGGAGCCCAGGATGTCGCGCACCTGCGAGGCGACGAACTCCGACGGGGCGGATATCCTCAGCGCGCCGTCCTTCTTGGAGAGCTCGAGGGTCGCCCCGGTGCCCTTGAGGTCGTAGCGCTGCGAGAGCTCGCGCGATGCCTGCTGGCAGGCGTTGTCGACCTCCTGCATGTCGACGGTCGAGACGACGTCGAAGCTCGATTCCTTTGCCATGGTCTATCCCTTCCCGAGCCGTCCGGCCCGTGTCGCTTGCTACTGCTGGGTCGTCGTGCCGTCCGACGCGCCGGAGGAGGAGTCCTCTCCGGTCGAGGCGTCGTCCGGCAGCGGCGTGCCCTCGATGGTGACCGAGCCGAGCCCGCCCGCTCGCGGCGAGAGCTCCACGCGCTCGCCGTTCTTGGTGACCGTGACCACGTCGGGGTTGGCGACCTGGATCGTTATGGAGTCGTGGACCGTATAGGTCTTGCTCCACGGGCCCGTCACGCTGTCGGCGACCTCGCTCACCCCGTCGCAGGTTATCTCGACCCAGGAGACGGAGCTGTCGTTCACGCGAACCTCGACGACGGTCTCCTCGGCGGTCGCGTCGGACTCCGATGTCTCATCGATCGCACCCGAGCCGTCCGAGGCGGCACCTCCCTCATCGGTCGACTCCGCGTCGGAGGCGTTGTCGTCCCCGGAGGAATCCGTCGTATCCTCGGCGTCCCCGTCGGCCTTGTCGGACGCGTCGGTCCCCTGCACGGGAACCACCTGCGAGGGCTGGCTGCCCTGGTTGTGCCCGCCCACGCACGAGCTCACCGAGAACGTCAGGATCGCCGTGAGCACGATGGCGAGAAGAACGATGAGGGCAAAGAGCGCGCGCCGTGGATCGGAGAGGAACTGTCCCACGAGGCCGCCGCGGGCGGGCGGGCGACGGGCCGCGCCTCCCGAGCGACCGCTCGACGGGCGACGCCGGACGTTGGGGCGCTCGACGCTCGCGATGTTTCTGGAGGAGCGCCGCCCGGAGGTCGTCGCCGCCGACGCATAGGGTCGGGAGACGCCGTCGAGGCGCAGGTCGTCGGTGTACTCGCCCTCCCGGACGCGTCTGGTGCTGACGTCATCGCGCAGATACAGCCTGCCGGAGCGCTCCGAGTCGGGGGCGCCGTCGCGATACGCCGGGCGCTGCTGCCGCTCGCTGATCAGGCGGCCGGCCTGGTCGTCTCGCCGACGTGACGAGGGCGGTCGGCGGCGGGCGGTGCCGGGGGCGGGACGCTCGCGGGTCGACGGGGCGTTGTTGGGGCGCTCGTAGCCGCGCGAGCCGCGCGTCCCCGGCGCCGGGGTCCCCGTGCCGGCCAGGGGCACCGAGCCACGGGGCCGCGCCGGGGCGGTCGTCGCAAAGTCGCCGAGGTCTCCGGCGGGGCCGCCGCCCGAGGGCAGCAGCGGCCGGTACTCGACGTAGGCCTTGGGACGCGAGCCCACCTCGTTGGGCATGTCGTAGCCGGAGAGCCCGTGTCCCGACTGGGTCTGGCGGGTGCGGCGCCGCAGCTCGTGCGATGCCGTGCCGTGCTGGTGCTGGTAGAGCTCCTCGGTGAACAGGTCGACGATCTCCCGCGGGTTGAGGCCGAGGTAGCGGGCGTAGCTGGAGAGCATGCCCTGGGCGTATCCGCTCTGCGGCATGTGCTCGAAGTCGCCCTCCTCGAAGGCGGCGAGGACGTCCTCGCGCAGCTTGAGCGTGCGCGACGCCTGGCCGAGCGAGAGGCCGAGCTCGCGGCGCCTCAGTACGAGCGCCTCGCTGAAGCGTGGCAGCGCCATGTCACTCGACCCCCTCGTAGGCCGCCTCTGCGGCGCGGAGCTCCTCGAGGCCGTCTGCGTCGAGCAGGACGTCGCGCGGCTTGGAGCCGTTCGCGGGTCCGACGACGCCCTTCGCCTCGAGCATGTCCATGATCCTGCCGGCACGCGCGTATCCCACCGACAGGGCGCGTTGCAGGCCCGAGGTAGAGCCGAGCTGGGAGTCGACGACGATGCGCGCGGCCTCCCACACGAGCGGGTCGTCCTCCTTGGGGCCGCCGCCCTCCGCGGCGCCCGGGGTGCTCGGTACGACGGCGGTGAGGATGTCCTCGTGGTAGTCGGCGGCCACCTGCCCGCGGATGAACTCGACGGTGCGCTCGATCTCCTCGTCGGAGACCCAGCAGCCCTGGGCGCGGCGCGGCTTCTTGCCGCGCAGCTTGACGAGCATGTCTCCCTTGCCCAGGAGCTGCTCGGCGCCCTTCTGGTCGAGGATGATGCGCGAGTTGATGGAGTTGTCCACCGAGAGGGCGACGCGGTTGTCGATGTTGGCTCGGATGAGTCCCGTCACGACGTCCGCGGAGGGGCGCTGCGTGGCCACGATCAGGTGGATGCCCGCGGCGCGACCGAGCTGGGCGATGCGCACGATGGAGGACTCGACGTCCTTGCCGGCGACCATCATGAGGTCGGCGAGCTCGTCGATCACGATGACGAAGTACGGCATGTGCTTGGGCGGGTTGTCCATCTCGGCGTACTTGTCGCCGTCCACGTTCTTGTTGAAGGTCTTGATGTCGCGGACCTTGTAGTGCTCGAAGACCTTGAGGCGGCGCTCCATCTCGCTCACGCCCCACTGCAGGGCGCTCGCTGCCTGGCGCGGCTCGGTGACCACCGGGACGTAGAGGTGCGGCAGGCCGGCGTAACCCGTGAACTCGACGCGCTTGGGGTCGACCATGATCAGGCGGACCTGCTCGGGCGTGGCGCGCATGAGCATGGACATGATGATGGCGTTGAGCAGCACGGACTTGCCCGAGCCGGTGGTGCCCGCCACGAGCAGGTGGGGCAGGCCGGCGAGGTCGACGACGATGGGGCGTCCCTCGGAGTCCCGGCCGAAGGCGCAGTCGAGCGGGCCGCCCGTGGCATAGGGCAGCACGTCGGAGAGGAACACCGGCTGCGGCTTCTCGTTGGGGATCTCGATGCCCACGAGCGAGGTGCCCGGGATCGGCGCGAAGATGCGGACCGACTTGGCAGCCAGCGACAGGGCGATGTCGTCCTCGAGGTTGACGATCTTGCTCACGCGCTCGCCCTCGCCCATGGAGATCTTGAACGTCGTGACCGAGGGGCCCGCGATCCAGCCCGAGACGCGCGAGGTGAGGCCAAACTCCTCGAGGGTCCCCTGGAGGCGCTCGGCCGTGGCGGCGAGCTCGGCCTCGCCGGCATAGGCGCCGCCGGCGTCGGGGTTGTCGCGCAGGATGGAGAGCGGCGGGAGCTGGTAGGTCTCGTCGCCGTCGCCGGGCCGCGAGAGCGTGGCGGGCGGCTCATGCGAGTCGCTGCCGCGGCGCGCCCTCGCGTCCCCGTCTGCCTTCGCGGCCCTCTTGCCCCGCTTGGGAGCCTTGTCGAGGAACGCCGGCACGGCGGCGGGCGCGGCGTCGCCGCTCTCGCCGGCGCGCTCGAGCACGGTCGTGGCGGGCGCGGATTCGTCGAGCAGAGCCGCTCGGACGTCGGGCGGGCGCCGCTGGGTTCGCTTGAGGACGCTCGTCTTGCGGGCGCCGATGAAGGTCGTGGCGGCCTCGGGCGCGGCGGCGTCGTCAAAGAGCGAGGGGGCGGCGTCCTGCGCGGGCGCCGGGTCCTCCTCTGCCGCGGCGTCTATGATCTCGCGCTCGCGGCGCGCGCGCACGCGCTCCTCGTGGACCTGGGCGGCCGATGCCAGGCCCTCGCGCGCCCGCCTCACCGCGGCGGAGATCGAGAACCCGCAGACGACGACCCCGGCCACGGCGAGGCCGACGAGGATGATGTTGCCGACGAGGGCGCCGACGAGCTCAAGGAGGCAGTAGGCGACAGCCCCGCCGACGTAGCCGCCGGATCGACGGGCGGCGGCGGGCTCGAAGACGGCGTCGGGGGCGGCGGCGTCGGCCATGTTGAGCGAGACCATCGCGAGGACCGCGAGCACGACGAGGCCGAGGCCGAGCGCGACGCGGGCCGGGACCCCCTCCTCCCCGTCGAGGAAGAACGTCGTGGCGAAGGCGAACAGCGCGACCGGGACGACCGGCGCCGCCACGCCGAACGAGAGGGCGAGGAAGTCCCGGACGGCGCTCGTCACCACGGCCGTCGAGGGCACGAGTATCGTGGCGAGCAGGGCCACGGCGAGCACGACGAGGACGACGCCCACGATGTCTCCGCGGACGGTCCCGACGATCGTCGTGGGCGCGCTCCGCCGCGCGGAACGCCGCGAGGCGCGCGAGCCGCCCTTGTTCTTGGCTGCGTTTGAGGTTCGTTTTGCGGGCATGAACTAGACCTCCATGACGACCGGGATGATCATCGGCCGCGTGCGGGTCCTGTTCCAGAGCAGGTTGGAGAGGGCGTTTCTCACGCCGCGCCTGAGCGCGTCGACGCTCGCCCCGTCCCCCGAGCCGAGCAGCTTGCCCATCTGGGAGACGACGACGTCGCGGGCCTCGTCCTGCAGGAGGCGCTCGGCCGAGGAGGACAGGCCGCGCCCGAGGACCTCGACGGCGGAGACGGAGCGCCCGCGCTTGGCGACCACGACGGTGGCCGTGATGACGCCGTCGGCGCCGAGCTTCTGACGGTCGCGCAGGACGACGGGGTCCGCCTCGGTGACGGTGCCGCCGTCGACGTAGACGACGCCCGACTCCACCCCGCGGCCGCGACGGACCTTGTGCCTGACCATCTCGAGCGAGTCTCCGTTGTCGAGCACGAAGACGTTTGAGCGCGGGACGCCCATCTGGACGCCGAGCTCGGCGTGGGCGCGCAGGTGCTGCGCCTCGCCGTGCACCGGCATGAAGAAGCGCGGGCGGGCCATGGCGAGCATGAGCTTGAGCTCCTCGGCGCTCGCGTGGCCCGAGACGTGCACGGTCCCCTTGGACTTGTCGTAGATCTCGCAGCCGATCTTGGAGAGGGCGTTGATGATCGACTGGACGCTCTTCTCGTTGCCGGGAATGGGCGTGGCCGAGATGACCACGGTGTCCGACTCGTGGATCGAGAGCGACTTGTGCTCGCCGGTGGCCATGCGGGCGAGGGCCGAGAGCGGCTCGCCCTGGCTCCCGGTGCACAGGACGACGACCTTCTCGTCGGGGATGCGGTCGACGTCGTAGGCGTCGATGATGTTCTCCTCGTCGATCCGGAGATAGCCCAGCTCGCGCGCGACCTTCGTGTTGGTGAGCATCGAGCGGCCCGTCACGACGACCTTGCGGCCGACGGCCACGCTCGCGTCGCAGATCTGCTGCAGGCGGTGGATGTGGCTCGAGAACGCCGCGACGAAGACCCGCCCCCTCGCGTTCTTGATGACGTGGCGCAGGTCGCGCCCCACGGCGGCCTCCGACGGCGTGAACCCGGGCCGCGTGGCGTTGGTGGAGTCGGAGAGCAGCAGGTCGACGCCCTGGGCGCCGAACTTGTTGATCGCATGGAAGTTGGGGCGGCGGCCGTCGATCGGCGTCTGGTCGAACTTGAAGTCGCCGGTGTGCATGACCGTGCCCGCCGGCGTGGAGACGAACACGCCAAAGGCGGCGGGGATCGAGTGCGTCATCGAGAAGAACGTGACGGTGAAGGCGCCGAGCGTGATCGTGGTGCCGTCGTTGACCTCGCGCGTCTTGGGGTTCTTGATGTTGTGCTCCTCGAACTTGCCCTGGATGATGCCGAGGGTGAGCTTGCTCGAGTAGATGGGGACCTTGCGCGTGAGGTCCTGCAGCAGATACGGCAGGGCGCCGGTGTGGTCCTCGTGGCCGTGCGTGATGATGATGCCGCGGAGCTTGTCCTCGTTCTCCAGGACGTAGGTGTAGTCGGGCAGGATGAGGTCGATGCCGGGCTGGCCCTCGTCGGGAAACATCAGGCCGGCGTCGACCAGGATCATGTCGTTGCCGTACTCGAAGGCGGTCATGTTCTTGCCGATGCCGTCGAGGCCGCCGAGCGGGATGATCCTGAGCGCGATGTCTTTCTTGGGCATTCCTTGGGGATTCCTTTCGGGTGGGTCCTTCAGTGCTATGAGACGGCCGTGGGCCGTGCCAGTTCGCATACAGGCCAATTGTAGTCGAGAAGGACCTCGCGCCGAGCGGCTCCACGAGGGCTTCACGGCGCGGCGGAGGCGGGGCGCCCATGCGGTCGGGGATCCCCCATCATCGAGTGTACGAAAGTATCGCTCCCACGCCCCAAAAACGGCGCTCACTGGACTGAGAGGCCGACGTTTGCCCAGTTGGGATATGTTGCGCCGCCGGTGGCATATAACGAGTTTCGTACACTCGACGAGAGGCGCGAGGGGATGGACGAGAAGGGCGCGACGGGAGGGGCGAGAAGGACGGCGTCGCCGTCACCTTGGCAAGGGGCCCAGCCGAGCGACGAAAGGACGCCCGGCGTTCCGAAAGGAAGTTCCGCGAAGCGCACTTCCTGGAGGAACGCCGGGCGTCGGTTAGCTCGCGTCAGAGGATGACGACGCGCTAGGCCCCGTGGTGACGGCGCGGGCGGGGACGCTCGTCGCCGCCGTTGTCGCCGGGGCGACGGCGCGGACCGCGGTGCTCGCGGCGAGGACGGTCCTTGTCGCCGTCCTTCTCGGCGTGGGAGCGCCCGTGGCCGGAGCCTGCCGGCGCCTCGGGCTTGTCGATGCGGTCGAGGCTGATCTTGCCCTTCTCGTCGACCTCGAGGACGCGGACCTTGACCTCGTCGCCGATGTTGAGGACGTCCTCGACCTTGTCGACGCGGCCCTGGGCGACGCGGGAGATGTGGAGCAGGCCGTCCTTGCCGGGAAGCAGCTCGACGAAGGCGCCGAAGGGCTGGATGCCCACGACGCGGCCGGTGTACTCCTCCCCCACCTCGGGGACCTTGACGATGGCCTTGATGCGCTCGGCGGCGGCGTCGCCGGCACCGCCGACGCCCGCGATGAAGACGGTGCCGTCCTCCTGGATGTCCACGGTGGCGCCGGTGTCCTCCTGGATGCCGCGGATGACCTTGCCGCCGGAGCCGATGACGTCGCGGATCTTGTCGGTTGGGATCTGCAGGGAGATGATCTGCGGCGCGGACTCCTTGGTCTTCTCGCGCACGGCGGGCACGGCGTCGAGCATGGCGTCGAGGATGAACATGCGGCCCTCGTGCGCCTGCATGAGCGCGGAGCGCAGGATCTCGGGCGTGAGGCCGGTGGCCTTGTTGTCCATCTGCATGGCCGTGATGCCCTTGGTGGTGCCGGTCACCTTGAAGTCCATGTCGCCGAGGAAGTCCTCGAGGCCCTGGATGTCGGTGAGGACGACGGTCTTGCCCTCCTCCTGGATGAGACCCATGGCAACGCCGGAGACGGGGCGCTTGATGGGCACGCCGGCGTCCATGAGGGCGAGCGTGGAGCCGCAGGTGGAGCCCATCGAGGAGGAGCCGTTGGACTCCATGACCTCGGAGACCACGCGGATCGTGTAGGGGAACTCGTCCTCGGACGGAATCACCGGGAGCAGGGCGCGCTCGGCGAGGTTGCCGTGGCCGATCTCGCGGCGCTTGGGGCTGCCCATGCGACCGGTCTCGCCGGTGCAGAACGGCGGGAAGTTGTAGTGGTGGATGTAGCGCTTGCCGTCGACGGGCTCGATCGTGTCGAGGCGCTGCCACTCGTTGAGCATGCCGAGGGTGCAGACGGAGAGCACCTGCGTCTGGCCGCGCTGGAAGAGGCCGGAGCCGTGGACGCGCGGCAGGTAGTCGCCCTTGACCATGAGCGGGCGCACCTCGGTGGGCGTGCGGCCGTCGACGCGCTCGCCGGTCTCGACGACCATGAGGCGCATGGCGTGCTTCTCGAGGGACTTGAGCTCCACGGGGATGGCGCGGCTCCACTTGGCCTGCTCCTCCTCGGTGAACTCGACCTTGATGGCGGCCTTGAGGGCCTCGACCTTGCCGATGCGGGAGAGCTTGTCGGCGTCCTTGAGGGCGGCCTCCATCTCGTCGTAGTGGGCGAAGATGCGGTCGTGAACCTCGGGGATGGGCTCGTCGAGGATGTACTCGCGCTGCGGGAACTCGCCGTTCGCCTCGCGGACCTTCTCGAAGAACTTCTTCTGCTCGGCGCAGAAGGCGGCGATGGCCTCCTGACCAAAGGCCATGGCGGCGAGCATGTCCTCCTCGGAGATCTCCTCCGCGCCGGCCTCGAGCATGGAGATGAAGCCCTCGGCGCCGCCGAGCTCGAGGTCGAGGTCGGAGTTGTCGCGCTCCTCGTAGGTGGGGTTCACGATGAACTCGTGCGTGTCGCGGTCACGGCCGATGCGCACGCACGCAAGCGGCCCCTCGAAGGGCACGCCGCCCACGGTGAGGGCGGCGGAGGCGGCCATGACGCAGATGGTGTCGACCGGGTTGACCTGGTCGGCCACAAGCGTGGTGGCGACGACCTGGACCTCGTTGCGGAAGCCGGCCGGGAAGGACGGACGCAGCGGGCGGTCAATCATGCGGGCGGTGAGGGTGGCCTTCTCGGACGGGCGCGCCTCGCGCTTGAGGTAGCCGCCGGGGATGCGGCCCACGGCGTACATCTTCTCGATGAAGTCGACCGTCAGCGGGAAGAAGTCGTAGTCCTTGCGCTCCTTGGAGACCACGGCGGTGAGGAGGACCGTGGAGTCCCCCGCCCGCACGACGCAGGCACCGGTGGCCTGCTTGGCCAGCTCGCCGGTCTCGAGGGCGTAGTGCTTGCCGTAGAGGTCGAACTCGTGTGTAACCTTTGCCATTTCTTTTCCCTTATCTCCGCCTGCCCCGTTGCAGGCGGGCCGTCTCGGTGGCCTCCCGGCCGCCCGTCCGCGCTTCTCGCGGACATACCAAAGAAGGGCGCCCGCGGGCGCCCCTCCGAAGAACCGCTTTACTGGATGTTGTCGCGGATGCCGAGGCTCTTGATGAGGGCACGGTACTCCTCGATGTTGCGAGCCTTGATGTAGGACAGCAGACGGCGACGCTTGCCGACGAGCATCAGCAGGCCGCGGCGGGTGTGGAAGTCCTTCGGGTGGACCTTCATGTGCTCGGTGAGGCCCTTGATGCGCTCGGTGAGCAGGGCAACCTGCACCTCGGCGGAGCCGGAGTCCTTCTCGTTGGCGCCGTACTGGACGACGAGCTCGGCCTTGCGCTCCTTGGAAACTGCCATGGTGAAACTCCCTTCACATAGATTCGCCCCGGACTGGGATGGCCGTCTGGCAGCGGCGGGCCTCCAGGTGCGGGGTACTGACCTCAGGGATTGTAACAGATGGG
>DHCMC07803__coassemble_404_pt1 | contig 13771 bp, 12 predicted proteins | sample DHCMC07803__metabat2_low_PE_048 | metagenome-assembled genome bin DHCMC07803 | reverse complement strand
GTTCTTCTCGCTACCCGACGAGCGCCTTGGTGATGCTCGCTGCTGCCGTCTTGCCGGCGCCCATGGCCAGGATGACCGTGGCCGCGCCGGTGACGATGTCGCCGCCGGCCCAGATGCGCGGGTCGGAGGTGCGGCCGTCCTCGTCGGCGATGATGTAGCCCCACTTGTTGAGCTTGATGTCGCCGATCATCTTGGCGAACGGGTTGGCGTTGGTGCCGATGGCGGAGATGGCCACGTCGCAGGGAATCTCCTCGACGGCGCCCTCGATGGGCACCGGGCGGCGACGACCGGACTCGTCGGGCTCGCCGAGCTCCATCTTCTGGACGCGCACGGCGCAGACGCAGCCGTCCTCGCCCTTCACGAACTCGAGCGGCGCAACGAGCGGCATGACCTCGACGCCCTCGGCCTTGGCGTGGTGCAGCTCAGCACGACGGGCGGGCATCTCCTCCTCGGTGCGGCGGTAGGCGATGATCGCGCGCTCGGCGCCGAGGCGCTTGGCGGTGCGCACGGCGTCCATCGCCACGTTGCCGCCACCGAAGACCACGACGTTCTTGCCGTGCTTGGTGGGCGTGTCGTACTCGGGGAACCTGTTCGCCTTCATGAGGTTCACGCGGGTGAGGTACTCGTTGGCGAAGAAGACGTTGGGCAGGTTCTCGCCGGGGACGTTGAGGAACTTGGGCAGGCCGGCGCCCGTTGCGATGTAGATGGCGTCAAAGCCCTCGGCGAAGAGCTCGTCGGCGTCGGTGATGCGACCCACGACCGAGTTGTACTCAAACTTGACGCCCATCTCCTCCAGGCCGTCGATCTCGCGCTTGACGACGGCCTTGGGCAGACGGAACTCGGGGATGCCGTAGACGAGCACGCCGCCGCCGGTGAAGAACGCCTCGAAGACGGTGACGTCAAAGCCGTTGCGGGCCAGCTCGCCGGCGCAGGTGATGCCGGAGGGGCCGGAGCCCACGACGGCGACCTTCTTGCCGTTCTTGGGGGCCATCTTGGGCTTGGAGGCAAGCTCCGGCTGGTCGCCGAGGAAGCGCTCCAGCTGGCCGATGGCGACGGGCTCGCCCTTCTTGCCACGGATGCACTTGCCCTCGCACTGGTTCTCCTGCGGGCACACGCGGCCGCAGATGGCGGGGAGCATCGAGTCCTCGCGGATGACGTCAAGCGCCTCGCCGAACTTCTCCTCGCGGATCTTCTCGATGAACTTGGGGATGTTGATGTTGACGGGGCAACCCTCGACGCAGAAGGGCTTCTTGCAGTCCATGCAGCGCTCCGCCTCGGCGAGCGCCATCTCCTTGGTGAAGCCCTTGTCGACGGGGCGGAAGTCGCGCGCGCGCTCGGCTGCCGGCTCCTCGTTGTCCGGGGTGCGCGGGGACTTCATATCCGGAACAAAGCGACCGTTTACCTGTGGCATGCGCAGTTCGCCTCCTCGTAGGCCTTGAGGGACTGGCCCTCCTCGGTAAGATACGCGGCCTGACGCGCGCGAAGGTCGTTCCAGTCGACCTTGGTGGCATCGAAGTCGGGGCCGTCGACGCAGGCGAACTTCGTCTTGCCGTCAACCTCGACGCGGCAGCAGCCGCACATGCCGGTGCCGTCGACCATGATGGGGTTCAGCGAGGCGGTGATCGGCGTGTTGTACTTCTCGGCCGTGAGGGCGGAGAACTTCATCATGGGGACGGGGCCGACGCAGAAGACCTGCGTGACGGCCTTCTCCTGGAGCAGGCGCTCCAGCGGGGCGGTGACCACGCCCTTCTCGCCGTAGGAGCCGTCGTCGGTGGTGATGTGGATGTGGTCCTCGGGCAGGAGCTCGCGGAACTGCTCCTCGAGGAGCAGCAGGTCCTTGGTGCGGGCGCCCATGATGGCGTGGACCTCGTGGCCGGTCTCCACCAGGTGGCGTGCGACCGGGTAGGCGATGGCCAGGCCGACGCCGCCGCCGATGACCGCGCAGGGACCGTCGGCCATCTCGGTGGGGACGCCCAGCGGGCCGGTGACGTCCTTGATGGAGTCACCCTCCTCGTAGGTGGACAGCATCTCCGTGGTCTTGCCGATCACCATGAAGATGAACTCGACCCAGCCCTCCTCGGCGTTCCAGCCAGCGAGCGTGAACGGGACGCGCTCGCCCGTCTCGTTGGCGCGCACCATCAGGAACTGGCCGGCGTGAGCGTGCTTGGCCATCCGGGGCGCCTCGATGCGGAACTTGAACACCTTCTCCGAGAACTGCGTCTTTTCGAGGATCTTGTACATTAACCGCACTCCTCTCCTGCATTCCCTCGATGTAGGCCGTGTGGCCTTCCAACGCTCGATTGTACCCCCAGCGCAGGCACGTTCCAACGTCTCTGGGCGAGAAGAGCGGCGGGCGGTCAGAGAGTCTGCTCCACGAGGTCCGCGGCGCGCCCGACGGTGAGCTCGAAGTCGTCGAGGAAGCTCCCCTTGAGCTCGCGCAGCACGAAGTCGGCGACCTGCATGCGCCCCGGCGGGCGACCGATTCCAAACTGGACGCGGGCAAAGTCGCGGCTGCCGAGCTTGTCGGCGATGGATCGCAGGCCGTTGTGCGCGTTGAGGCCGCCGCCCAGCTTGAGGCGCACCTCGCCCGCCGCCAGGTCCACCTCGTCATGGACCACGAGGATCTCCTCCGGCCTCACGCGGTGGGCCCGCGCCAGCTTGGAGAGCGGCCCGCCCGAGGTGTTCATGTAGCTCATCGGCTTGGCAAGCAGGACCTCGCGACCCTCGCCGTCACCGCCGGTCACCGTGATCGACGCCACCTGCGCACCGGCCTCTGACTTCCAGTAGCGCACACCGTGGCGGGCCGCCACGGCGTCGATCGTGGCGAAGCCGGCGTTGTGGCGGGTGCGGGCGTACTCGGCGTCGGGATTGCCGAGCCCGCAGACGATGCGAATGGCCACGATGCCTCCTCGGAAGAGCTTGCAGTGAGAGCGTTTTGCAGTTTTAGGCAGTTTTGAAGGGTCGGGCCGAGTAGCCATACAATCGCAACGCTTCTACCTGCGGCTGCGTGACGAAAAAACCTTCGCTACTTTGCCGGTCGCCATCAAACTGCCTAAAACTGATAATACGACGACGGGGCCACCCGGAGGTGGCCCCGTAAATGACGAGAAGTAGCGAAAGGGGACGACCCCTCTTCGTCAGATCTCGGCGCCGCGGCCGCCGAAGATCTCGGAGACGGACTGGCGCATGTAGACGCTGTTGATGGCCTCGGCGAGCTCGTTTGCCACGGAGATGGCGCGGATCTTGGACCCCGGCTTGTTGGCGACCTCGCACGGGATGATGTCGGTGACCACGCACTCCTCGAGGGGGGCGTCCTCGAGGCGCTCGATCGCCGGGCCCGAGAAGATGCCATGGGTGGCGGAGACGTAGATGTCCCCGGCGCCCATCTCCTTGAGCTTGCGGACCGACCCGCAGAGCGTCCCCGCCGTGTCGATCATGTCGTCGTTGACGATGCAGGTCTTGCCCTCGATGTTTCCGATGATGCCCATGACCTCGGACGCGTTGTGCTTGGGGCGGCTCTTGTGGGCGATGGCGAACTCGCAGCCGAGGTAGTCGGCGAGGCGCTTGGCCACCTTGGCGCGACCCATGTCGGGGGAGACGACGACGGTGTTGTCCCAGTCAAAGTCCTTGTTGCGGAAGTAGTCGCCGATGAGGTAGAGCGCCGTGAGGTGGGTCACCGGGATGTCGAAGAATCCCTGGATCTGACCCTGGTGAAGGTCGATCGTGATGACCTGGTCCACGCCGGCGGCCTCGAGGAGGTTGGCGACGAGGCGCGCGGTGATCGGCTCGCGCGGCGAGGCCTTGCGGTCCTGACGCGCGTAGCAGTAGTGGGGGAGCACGGCGGTGAACTTGGAGGCAGAGGCGCGCTTGGCGGCGTCGGCCACGACGAGCGTCTCCATGAGCAGGTCGTTTACGTTGACGCCGGAGAGCGACTGGATGAAGAAGACGTCGTCGCCGCGGACGGACTCGTCGAAGCGGGCGTAGATCTCGCCGTTGGCGAACTTCTCGATCTTGAGGCCCTGCAGCTCGAGGTGCAGGATGTCGGCGATCTTCTCGGCAAGCTCCGGGTTGCCGGTGCCGGTGTAGAGCTTGATCTCCTTCTTCAGGGGCATCGGATCGCTCAGGTTCTCGTACATCTAGGCCTCATCTCTCTTGAGTCGCTCGAGCCGCCGCGAGGCGTACCCCTCAACAATGCGCTGCTCGGCGCGCTCGAGGTAGAGCGCGTCGGCAGGGACGTCCCTGGTGACGCAGGAGCTGGCGCCCACGAGCGCGCCGTCGCCGATCGTGACGGGCGCGACCATCATGGTGTCGGACCCGACGAAGACGTTGTCGCCGATCGTGGTGCGGTTCTTGTGCACGCCGTCGTAGTTGCAGGTGATGGAGCCGCCCCCGATGTTGACGCCCGCCCCCATCGTGCAGTCGCCGATGTAGGAGAGGTGCGGGACCTTGGAGCCGCGCCCGATCGTGGAGTTCTTGATCTCCACGTGCGTCCCCACGTGGGCGCCCTCGAGGACGTGTGCCCCGCCGCGCAGGTAGGCGCGCGGGCCGCAGGCGACGTCGCGCTCGACGGTGACGTCGACGCCCACGGTCTCCTCCAGGGACACGTGGTCGGCGACGGTGCAGTTGGTGAGCCTCGTGTTGGGGCCGATCGTGCACTCCTCGCCCACGGTCGTCGAGCCCCAGAGCATGGTCATGGGGAGAAGGACCGTGTCGCGGCCGACGGTCACGTCGGGGCCCACCCAGACCGTGCGCGGGTCGAGCATGGAGACGCCCTCGTCCATCAGGCGCTCGTTGATTCGCTCCTGCGCGAGGCGCGTGAGCTCGGCGAGCTGCGCGCGGTTGTTGGCGCCAAGACCCTCGCGGTAGTCCTCGCAGTGGACGATGGTGGTGGCGTGCCCGTGCCCGCGTAGGATCTCGACCATGTCGGGGAGGTAGTACTCGTGCTGGGCGTTGCTGTTCCCCACCTCCCCGATGTGCGCGGCGAGAAGGGCCCCGTCGAAGGCGTAGCAGCCGGCGTTGCACTCGGTGAGCGCCTCGGCCTGCTCGGGCGTGCAGTCCCGCTGCTCGATGACGCGCGTCACGGAGCCGTCGGCGGCGAGCTCGACGCGCCCGTAGCCAAACGGGTCGGGCGGCGTCATCGTGAGGATGGCGGCGGCGTGGGTGCCGTCGGCCACGGCGTCGGCGAAGGCGCGCACGGTGGCGGGCTCGACGAGCGGCAGGTCGCCGTTCAGGACGACGACGGGTCCGGAGCTGACGCCCGTGGCCTCGAGCGCCACGCGCACGGCGTGGCCGGTGCCCAGGCGCTCGGCCTGCTCGACGCACTCGACGTCCCCCTCGTCAGCAAGATGTGCCCGCACCTCGTCGGCGCCATGCCCCACGACCACGACGATGCGCCCGGCCCCGGCCTCGCGCGCGGCGCGCGTGACCCAGGAGACGAGCGGGCGGTCGAGGAGCTTGTGCATGACCTTGGGGTGACGGGACTTCATGCGCGTTCCCTCGCCGGCGGCGAGGACGATCGCGGTCATGGGCATGTGTTGCCTCCAAGCGACGCGTAAGTCCCTTACACAATCATGATAGCGCGAGGTGGCGGTGGCAGGGGTAGTAGGATTCGAACCCACATTGATGGCACCAAAAACCACTGTCCTAACCATTGGACGATACCCCTGTGCCGCCGGGGCCATTGTAGCAGGAAGCAGGGTCCGACAGCGGCCCCGGAGACGGCGGTCGGGCGGATGCCCGTCGCCCGACCGCCGCGCGTCGTCAGCGAGGCTGGTCGGAGGTGCTGAGGAGGGCGTCTACGAGTGCGCTGTCCCGTGGGTCGGGCGAGCCGAGCGGCAGGCCGCACGCCTCGAAGAAGTGGCTCCCGGCAAACTGACGGGCGCGGAACGAGTCGTGCTCCCCGTCGTCGAGGTAGCGCACGCGGCTGCGGCAGTCCGTGGTCCCGCACGAGAGCACGCCCCTCTCGGCAATGTAGCGCTGGTAGACGGGGCTGTCGCTCCACAGGATGATGCCGGCCATGCTCTCCAGCTCGTAGGCGACGGCGTACTCCCGCCATGAGATGCCGCGCCTGCGGACGTAGCGGTCGAGCAGCGACGCCATGCGCGAGACGCGGCGGAGCGTGGCGCGCGCGTCAATGAGGCGCCCCTCGTCGGCCGAGAAGAGCCCGAGCTCGCGCATCCGCGCCAGGGCGCCCGCCCGCTCCTCCCTGCCGAGAAGCACGGCGGGGACCGTGAGCTTCATCGACTCGTCGCCGAAGAGCTCTATCGCGGAGTGGACGTCGGAGGGACCCGCCGGCAGCGAGTTGCGGACGATGCGGGAGTCGTGGGCGTGGCTCACGTGGCAGCTGAGGCGCTGGTCGGCAAAGGCGGCGCGCATGGCGGCCACGTGCTCGGCCACCTCCGCCCGCGACGGCGCCCCCTCGGGGCGGCCCATGCGATAGAGATAGAGGTCGAACAGCGGCAGCGGCCTGCCGTCCGGGCCCCCGTCGGGGTAGAACACGGTCCTGTTGCAGAACTCGGCGATCTCGCGCCGCCGCCCGGTGGCCTTGCCGTAGAGCTCGACGAGGGAGGCGCCCGTGGCCGGGCCCGACGTCGAGCCCTCGCGGATCTCCACCACGCCGTCGGCGATGTAGGGCGGGAAGTCGCCCTCGTCGACGCGCACGAGGACAACGCCGCGCGCGTCGTCAGCCGGGTCGGGGAGGAACCGCACGTCAAAGGGCGGGGCGGGCGAGACGTGCCGACGGCAGAGCTCGCCGAAGATCTGGCTGAAGTCTGCCTCGCGACGCTCGATCGGCCGGACCGCGTGGGTGTCGTCGTCCACGCCGATCACGAGCCACCCGCCGCGCGAGTTTGCGAACGAGGCGATGATCTTGGGGACCTTGCGCTGGACGGAGGGGCCGTACTCGCGCTTGAACTCGAGGACGAACCCCTCGTCGAGGTCGGCGAGCTGGGAGAGGTCGTCCCAGGTCACCTCCGCGAGGCCCTTGGGCGCGCCGCCGGCGTCACGAAACGGGCTGAACATGGACCCTCCTCCCGCGTCCGGCGCTCCCGCGCCTCTCGTGCCCCTTACAGCTCGAGATGGTCGAAGGCGGCGCAGATGGCGTCGAGCAGCAGCACGGCAAAGGTCTGCGCGTCGCTTATCGTGAACGCCCCCTCGCCGACGGGCAGCTCGATGCGTATGGTGCGCGGCGTGGTGTGAGAGCTCTGGATTGCCGAGCGCAGGCGCAGCGGCAGCGTGTCGACGTCGTCGAGGACGAGGTTGCCCACGCCGGTCGCGACGTTGTCGGGCAGCGACTCGGTGGACAGGACGATGAGGACGCGCACGTCCCCGTCGACGCTCCCCGGCCCGTCGACGAGCTCGAGCGCGCAGTCGTCCACGGTCGCGTGGGCGAGGTTCCAGATGCGTCCGGCGACGTTGCGAGAGATCGGGTCGTCGGCGGTGATCGCGATGCCGGCGCTCTCGAGCACGCTCGCGGCGCGCGCGAACCCCATCGACCCCTGCGGGTGCGGCCCGTCGGCGGGCTTGCCGGCCCAGACGTGGCGCAGGCGCTCGATCGCGTCGAAGGTGTCCTGGAACGCCATGCCGTCGGCCAGCGCGCCGATGCTCTCCTGGAAGAGCTTCACCGCCGCCTCGGTGTGGACGCCGTAGACGCCGTCGGGGACGCCGCACGAGAAGCCCAGCACGTTGAGGCGCTCCTGGAGCTGATGGACGTCGTTGCCGTGGAAGTTGGGGAGACGCAGGTAGAGCGTGCGGTCGCCGAGCTGGTAGCCCTCGTCGACGAGCGCCGCCCATGTGGGGGCGTCGATGACGTCGCCGAGCGAGAGGCCGTGGTCGAGCCGGAAGCGCGCGACCGCCGTGGCCGTGGACCGCCCATAGGCGCGGCCCTCCCGCTCGGCGTCCTCGATCGCGTAGCCGAGCGACGTCAGCCGCTCCTGGATGTCCTCGACGGCGGCCCCCGTCGCTCCCTCGTGAATCGTCTCCATCGTCTCTCCCGTATCCGTGGGCGCGCCCTAGCTTGCGCGCTCCACGAAGAAGTCTGCCATAGAGCAGAGCAGGTCGCGAGCCTCAACCGAGACGCGGCCTCCCTGCGCGAGCTCGTGGGCCGCCCGCCTGGCCTCGTCCGTGCGCTCCCGCGCGAGCTCGCGGCATCGCTCGATGCCCCCGCCCCGCGAGATGAGCTCCACCGCGCGGTCCTTCTCGGCGGCACCCGTGACGTGGGCGCCGAGAAGGGCGACGAGCTCGTCGTGCTCCGACCGCCCGAGGTGGGCGAGCGCCCAGACCACCGCGAGCGTGCGCTTTCCCTCGGTGATGTCGGAGCGGAAGTCCTTGCCCTGGGCGTCGGCGTCGCCCACGAGGTTGAGCAGGTCGTCCTGCAGCTGGAAGGCGAGCCCCGCCGGTAGGCCCACCCGCTCGAGCTCGCGTGCCGCCTCCCGCGGAAGCCCTGCGGCGAGCGCGCCCAGGACGAGCGGGCTCGCGACGGTGTACCACGCGGTCTTGCTGCGCACCATGTAGAGATAGTCGTCGGGGGTGACGTCCCAGCGATCGTCGCGGACCCAGCCGAGGTCGAGGGCCTGGCCCTCGAGGGTGTGGCGTTCCATGCGGGCGAGCTCGGCGAGGACGGCGACCGCGCGGTCGGCGCCCAGGCGCCCGTCGGAGAGCACGGCCTCGAAGACGCGCGTGAGCGCGAGGTCGCCGGCGTTTATCGCCAGGCCGGTGCCCTCCGTGCGGTGCAGGCACGGCTCGCCGCGGCGCAGCTCTCCCTCGTCGGCGATGTCGTCGTGGATGAGGGCCGCGCTCTGGAAGAGCTCGACGGCGACCGCGCACGACAGGGCGTCTTCCGCGCTCCCGCCGACGGCCTCGGCGCCGAGCAGGCACAGCACCGGGCGCACCCGCTTGCCGCCGCTCGCGGTGAAGCGCGTCAGCGGCTGGTAGAGATATCGGTCGAGGTCGCCCGCGGCCGCGCCGTCGGTGAGCGGCGCGCCCGAGGAGCCCGCGAGCGCCCGCTCGACGAGGGGCAGGCGGCGCGCGAGGTAGTCAACGAAGGGAGATGCCATGTTCTTCTCGTCTGCCTATCCCTCGTAGCCGTTGGGGTTCTTGGACTGCCAGTTCCAGGAGTCGCGGCACATGTCCTCGATGTCGAGCTGCGCGACCCAGCCCATCTGCTCGCGGGCCTTGGTGCAGTCGGCGTAGTTGGCCGTGACGTCACCGGCGCGGCGCGGCTCGATGACGTAGGGGATCTGGTGGCCGCAGGCCTTGGAGAACGCCTCGACGATCTGCAGCACCGAGGTGCCCGTGCCCGTGCCGAGGTTGAAGACCTCCACGCCGGTGCGGCCGTCCATCCAGGCGAGCGCCGCCACGTGGCCGCGCGCCAGGTCAACGACGTGGATGTAGTCGCGCACGCCCGTGCCGTCGGGGGTGTCGTAGTCGTTGCCAAAGATGTGCACGGCGTCGCGCTTGCCGATGGCGGTCTGCGCGACGTAGGGCACGAGGTTGTTGGGGATGCCCTTGGGGTCTTCGCCCATGAGGCCCGAGGGGTGCGCGCCGATGGGGTTGAAGTAGCGCAGGAGCACGACGTTCCACTCCGGGTCCGCCGTGTGGAGGTCGGTGAGGATCTGCTCGATCATCCACTTGGTCCAGCCGTAGGGGTTGGTCGCCGGCTTCTTGGGGCTCTCCTCGGTGAGCGGCAGCGAGTCCGGGTCTCCGTAGACGGTGGCCGAGCTGGAGAAGATGATGTCCTTGCAGCCGTGCTCACGCATGACGTCCACCAGCGTGAGGGTGTTGCCGATGTTGTTGGCGTAGTACTCGACGGGCTTGGTGACGGACTCGCCCACGGCCTTGTAGCCGGCGAAGTGAATCACGCGGCTGGGGTGGTGGGCGTCGAAGATTCTGGCGAGCGCGGCGCGGTCGTTGACGTCCGCCTCGTAGAAGGTCATGCGCGCGGCGGCGTCGTCGCCCACGATGGTGCGGATGCGGTCGAGCACCTTGGCCGAGGCGTTGGACAGGTCATCCACAATGACGACCTGGTAGTCGGCCTGGAGCAGCTCCACGACGGTGTGGCTGCCGATGAACCCGGCGCCTCCGGTCACGAGCACGCAGGTATCCTGAGGCGCGATCTTCTCACTCATGGTGGGTCCTTTCCCCGTGGCGAGCGCTTTGCTCGGTATCCGCCATCTTTTAGTATACGTCGGAGGAGGGCTCGATGCCTCGGGTCCCGGCAATCGGCGAGAGGCGGGTGCGATGGACGAGGGGGACGTGCGGTCGCGCCTGCTCACGGCGCTGGGCGCCCGCGGGCTTCTCGCCGCCGACGGGCAGGCAACGAGGTTCGGGCAGCCCGCGTGGCGCGCGGTGCCGGCGGGGCACGAGCCGCAGGCGCTCCTTGACGCCGGGACGCTGCAGCGGCGGCTGGTGGAGTGCGCCCATGGGACGGCGCCGATGGGGGACGGCCTCTGCGCGGCCTGGGTCGAGCGGACGTTCTCCCGGCTCGGCCTCGGCTACGTGAGCGGCGGCGCGCGCGATCTCTACGAGGGGTACTGCCACCTCACCGACACGGGCGACCTCCTCGTGGGCATGATCTGCGCCGTCGGGCGCGACCCGTACGGCGCGTGCGGGTGGGACCACGGGCACGTGGGGCTCTATGCGGGGGACGGGTGCGTGATGGACTGCGCGGGCGGCCGGGTGCGCGAGGTGCCGCTGGCGCCGTGGCTCTCCGCCTACGGCGTGGCGTGCGAGCCGCGCTGGGGGTGGCTCGGCGCGATCGCGCTGGGATAGGGCGGCGGGCAAAAGTCGAGAAATGCGTCCCCCTGCGGCCTCCGCGAGACTAAACTGGAGCGTGGTGTGAATCATGGCCGGCGACGGTCGGCCCCGTGAGATGGGAGCACACATGGCCGAGGACGCCAAGCAGTACGCGCTGGACAAGCATCGCGAGTGGCAGGGCAAGATCGAGGTGATCACCCGCGCGCCGATCACCACGCCGGAGGAGCTGGCCGTGGCCTACACGCCGGGCGTCGCCGAGCCGTGCCTCAAGATCTCCGAGAACGTCGAGGACTCCTACACCTACACCCGTCGCGGCAACCTGGTTGCCGTGGTCACGGACGGCACGGCGGTGCTGGGCCTCGGCGACATCGGGCCCGAGGCGGGCATGCCGGTCATGGAGGGCAAGTGCGCCCTGTTCAAGACCTTCGCCGACGTGGACGCGTTCCCCCTCTGCGTGCGCTCCAAGGACGTGGACGAGATCGTGCGCACCGTCGAGCTCATCGCGGGCAGCTTCGGCGGCATCAACCTCGAGGACATCTCCGCGCCGCGCTGCTTTGAGATCGAGCGCCGCCTCAAGGAGGTCTGCGACATCCCCGTCTTCCATGACGACCAGCACGGCACCGCCGTCGTGACCTGCGCCGCGCTCATCAACGCGTGCCGCCTGACCGGGCGCGAGCTCTCCGACGTGCGCGTGGTCTTCTCCGGTGCCGGCGCGGCGGGCATCTCCATCGCCAAGCTCATGCAGCGCATGGGCGTGAAGGACGTCATCATCTGCGACCGCACCGGTGCCATCTACGAGGGCCGCGAGGGCCTCAACCCCGAGAAGGCCGAGATCGCCACGTGGACCAACCGCGAGGGCGTGAAGGGCAGCCTCGCCGACGCCGTGCACGGCGCCGACGTCTTTGTGGGCGTCTCCGCGCCGGGCGTGCTCACCGCCGACATGGTGCGCACGATGGCCGCCGACCCGATCATCTTCGCCTGCGCCAACCCCGTCCCCGAGATCATGCCGGACGAGGCGCTTGCCGCCGGCGCCGCCGTCGCCGCGACGGGCCGCTCGGACTTCCCCAACCAGATCAACAACGTGCTCGCGTTCCCGGGCATCTTCCGTGGCGCCCTCGACGTGCGCGCGTCCGACATCAACGACGACATGATGGAGGCCGCGGCCTACGCGATCGCCGGCCTCGTGGACGATGAGCACCGCGCCGCCGACTACATCATCCCCGGCGCCTTCGACGAGCGCGTGGCGCCCGCCGTCGCCGCCGCCGTGGCCGAGGCCGCCCGCAAGTCCGGGGTCGCCCGCCTTTAGGCGAGAAGAAAGCAGCTCGCAGCTAGGGCCGTCCCGGCACCCTTCACGAGAAGGGCGCCGGGGCGGTTTTTTACGCCCTCTTAAGAAAGTGCATCACGAGCGCCACCATCACGTCCTTCTCCTCCGGCTTTGACTCGGCGATGAGGATGGTCATGGCCACGAGCGCGCTGTCGTCGATGATCTTCTCGCCCGCCGACGTGAAGAGCGCCCGGTTGCGGTCGAGAAAGTACAGGAAGACCGCTGCGGCGATGCGCTTGTTGCCGTCGAGGAAGCTGTGGTCCTTCACCACGAAGTAGAGCAGGCGGGCTGCCTTCTCCTCGAGTGTGGGGTAGAGGTCGCGTCCGTCGAAGCACTGGAAGACGTTGCCGATGGCACCCCTGAACGACTCGTCCTTCTCCACGCCAAAGAGCGAGCTCTCCCGGCCAAAGCGCAGGGACTCGATCACCGCGCGGCACTCCTCGTAGGTGACCTCGCGCGTGGAGGGCGTGCCTGCGGGCGCCGTCACGCAGAGGTGGTCGTAGTCGTCCAGAAGGTCGAGCGCCCCGGTGTAGCTCTGGACGATGTCGAGGATCTGGCGGGACTCCAGGCTCTCGGGGACGCGCGCCATGATCTTTGCGACCTGGCCCAGCTGCTCGAGCCGCCGCTCGTTCTCCGCGTGACCGGCCACGACGTAGCGACGCAGCACGTCTGTTGCCCAGCGGCGGAACTCCACGCCGCGCGAAGACTTCACGCGATAGCCGACGGAGATGATGACGTCCAGGTTGTACAGCCTGACACGGTAGCGCTTGCCATCGGCCGCAGTTGTCAAGGAATCCTTGACAACTGCCTCGGGCTCGAGTTCTCCCTCTCGGAAGCAGTTGTTGACGTGCAGGCTCACGTTCTGCTTTGTCGTAGCAAACAGCTCAGCCATCTGCGCCTGCGAGAGCCAGACGGTCTTCCCGTCAAACCCGACGTCAAGCGTGATTTTCCCGTCCGCAGACTCAAACAGTACGACGTTCTTCTCCGTGCCCATGTGTACCTCCGCTCTTCCGTTTCTTCGGTAGAACAAATGTACGGTATGGACCGGACAATATTTTCTAATGCCGCCCCGGGATCCTTCACGAGAGAGGCATCGGGGCGGCCGCGCTTATCCTTCCGTCTCCGTGATCAGGTAGAGGCTCGGCGGGTTCTGCGTGAGCTTGGAGCGGCGGGCGTCGTCGCCGGCGAGGTAGGCCTCCCAGTCCTCTTCCAGATAGTCGGCATAGATCTGCGTGTAGTCCTCGCGCGGGGAGAACGAGTAGCGCTTGGTCTGCTCGTTGCCGTCGTTGAACGTGGCCGTCATCACGAGCGTGGTCTTGGCGAGCTCCTCGGCAAAGAGCTCGGCGATGCGCACGCTCGCCTGGTTGCGCAGCTCCGCGTCGCGCCGTTGCTCCTCGTCCGTCTCGATGATGGTCTCGCTGCCCTCCGAGCGCTCTATCTGAGCCTCGCCGATCTCCTGAAGCTCAAGGAAGACGGGCACGAGGTCATCGGGGACGGGAATGTTGGCGTAGACGGCGTAGTAGGCCGCCCGCCCGGTGAGGAGGGCCTGGAGGCTCTGGGTGTCCTGGCTGTCGTAGTCAACGGTGAAGCTTGCCACGGGACCGCTGCCCTCGTAGTCTGACTGGAAGATCCAGATTCCGGGCTTGGAGTAGACGTCCGTGTTGGTGCCGACGCTGTCGCCCTCGAGTCGGTACG
>DHCMC07803__coassemble_350_pt1 | contig 14570 bp, 9 predicted proteins | sample DHCMC07803__metabat2_low_PE_048 | metagenome-assembled genome bin DHCMC07803 | reverse complement strand
CCGGCAGGGGCGCTAGCGGTAGGTGACGCTGTGCTGGGAGTCCTTGACGACGACGTCGTGGGCGCCGCCCTCGACGATGGAGGTCGAGCTCACGAGCGTCAGGCGCGCCTTCTGCTGCAGCTCCTTGATCGTCTTTGCGCCGCAGTTGCACATGGTGGACTTGATCTTGTAGAGCGTGCCGTTCACGCCGTCCTTGAGCGAGCCGGCGTAGGGGACGTAGGAGTCGACGCCCTCGACGAACGACAGCTTGGCCGCGCCGCCCAGGTCGTAGCGCTGCCAGTTGCGGGCGCGCGCCGAGCCCTCGCCCCAGTACTCCTTCATGTACTGGCCGTTGACGTTCACGCGCTCGGTCGGGCTCTCGTCGAAGCGGGCGAAGTAGCGCCCGAGCATCATGAAGTCGGCGCCCATGGCGAGCGCGAGGGTCATGTGGTAGTCGTAGACGATGCCGCCGTCCGAGCAGACGGGGACGTAGACGCCCGTCTCCTCGAAGTACTCGTCGCGCGCGCGGCAGACGTCGATGAGCGCGGTGGCCTGGCCGCGGCCGATGCCCTTGGTCTCGCGCGTGATGCAGATGGAGCCGCCGCCGATGCCCACCTTCACGAAGTCGGCGCCGCAGTCGGCGAGGAAGCGGAAGCCCTCCGCGTCCACGACGTTGCCCGCGCCCACGCGCACGCTCTCGCCGTAGTTGGCGCGGATCCACTCGATAGTGCGCTTCTGCCACTCGGAGAAGCCCTCGGAGGAGTCGATGCACAGCACGTCGGCGCCGGCCTCGACGAGCAGCGGCACGCGCTCGGCGTAGTCGCGCGTGTTGATGCCCGCGCCCACCATGTAGCGCTTGTTGGCGTCGAGCATCTCGTTGGGGTTGGACTTATGGGAGTCGTAGTCCTTGCGGAAGACGATGCCGACCAGGTGGTCGTTCTCGTCCACGCAGGGCAGGGCGTTCAGCTTGTTGTCCCAGATGACGTCGTTGGCGCGCTTGAGGGTGATGTCCTTGTCGCCCACGATGAGCTTCTCGCGCGGGGTCATGAACTCGCGGACGCGCTTGGAGTGGTCGTCGCGGCTGGGACGGTAGTCGCGGCTCGTGACGATGCCGAGCAGCTTGCCGCGCGGGGTGCCGTCGTCGGTGACGGGCATGGTGGAGTGGCCGGTGTGCTCCTTGAGCTCCATGACCTGCTCCATGGTCATGTCCGGGGTGAGGGTGGAGTCGGACTCCACGAAGCCGGCCTTGTGGTCCTTCACGGCCTTGACCATCGCGGCCTCGGCCTCGGGGGTCTGGTTGCCGTAGATGAAGGCCAGGCCGCCCTCGATGGCGAGCGCGACGCCCATGTCAACGCCCGAGACGGACTGCATGATGGCGGAGACCATCGGGATGTTGAGCGAGAGCGCGGGCTCCTCGCCGCGACGGAACTTCACGAGCGGCGTCCTGAGCGAGACGTTGGCGGGGACGTTCTCCGCCGAGGAGTATCCGGGAACGAGCAGGTACTCGGAAAAGGTGTGTGACTCCCCCTCGAAGAACGTTGCCATGCGTCGGCTCCTTTCCCCGCCCGCGGCGGTGTCGTCTGAGTTCACGCCATTGTAGCATCCGTTCACGGGTTTCCAGGCGCCGTCCGCCGATGCCCCGGGGCGTCACAACGAGGCGCGGCCCCTCCTAGGCGTCCTGGACGACGTCGCTCAGGTCGACGGCGATGTCGTGCTTGGTAGGAATCCACTCCACCTTCTTGAACAGCGCGGCGACGGTGATGGGGATGTAGGTCATCATGAAGATCGGGAACGTGAAGAGGTTGGTGACCACGCGCCAGCGCTTCTTGGCGTGGATGTGGGAGCGCTCGGAGACGGTCGTGATGAGCGCGAGCAGGAAGAACGTCACGTACAGCGAGACAAAGGTCATGATCAGCGACCCCGTGCACATGTCGAGCTCCGCCTGGGTGGCGAAGAATCCGTGGGAGAGCGAGCCTATGACAAGGTAGGTGGCGTTGACCGAGAAGGAGAGCAACGTCAGGATCATCCCGGGCGCGATGGTCATCAGCATGTCGTAGCTCGCGAACTGACCCCGGGTGATGCCCTTGGCCAGGTCGCGACCATAGCTGAAGAACACCTGGTAGAAGCCCTTGGTCCAGCGCATGCGCTGCGTCCAGGAGGCCTTGAGGGTGACGGGCTGCTCGTCGAAGAACTCGGCGGGCGCGTACCCGATCTGCACGTTGTTGGCGCAGCAGAAGGTGGAGAACTGGATGTCCTCGGTCAGGGTGTGAAAGTCCCACCCGTGCATGCCGCGAACGATGCGCTCCGACACCATCCAGCCCGAGCCGGAGATGGCGCAGCTCGTACCCGACATCATGCGCGCGTTGTTGAGGAACTTCGCCTCGCGGATGAACCATATGGCGTAGGCAGAGCTGATCCAGCTCGAGTCGAAGTTCTTGGAGTTGCGGTAGCCCGTACAGACGAGATAGCCCGCATCGAAGGCACGGTTCATGACGGAGAGGTAGTCCGGGGCGACGAGGTTGTCGGCGTCCATGACGACGAAGGCCTCGTAGGCGCCGTCGTAGTCGTTGAGGATGCGGTCGAAGGCATAGTCGAGCGCCCAGCTCTTGCCGCGTCGTGCGAGGTCGTTGCGGTCCCAGACGGTGGCGCCCGCCGCCTCCGCCACGGCGTGGGTGTCGTCGGTGCAGGCGTCGCAGACCACGAAGACGTCCATGAGCTCGCGCGGGTAGTCCTGGGCAAAGATTGACTCGACGAGGTTGCCGATGACCGCCTCCTCGTTGTGAGCGGCGATGACGAAGGCGTAGCTGTGCAGACGCTTTGCCTCAGGCAGGCGGACCGTGCCCTGCACGAGGGCGCGAATCATGAAGATCGCCTGGTAAAGATAGGCAAAGGTAAAGAATACCCAGATAAGGAAGTTGAAGAAGACGATCGGCGTGATGCCGAACTGATTGAACTCCATCTCACCCCTCGCGGCGCGCGACTCGACCGGACGGGACCAGGAGCGGGCAGATGCCCTCGCCCGCCGGGGTCCGGCCCATGGACCTTTCGCCCAGCGATTCTAGTACATCGAGCAGGTCGTCCGGGAGCGTGTCGGCAAGCTCCACCGTCTCTCCCGTTGCGGGGTGCTCGAAGCGGATGTGCCAGGAGTGCAGGAACTGCCGCGCGAGGCCGAGGTTCTGGCGCAGGTCGCCACGGCCGTAGAGGGGGTCACCCACGAGCGGGTGGCCCACGTGGCGCAGGTGGACGCGAATCTGGTGGGTGCGTCCCGTGTAGAGATGGCACTCGATGAGCGTGTAGCCGTCGTCGCGCGGGCCCGCCTCGAAGCGCTCGAGCACCCGGAAGGTGGTAATCGCCTCGCGCGCGCCGGGGGCGTCGGACACGGCCATGCGCAGGCGGTCGCGGGTCGACCGGGCGATACCCGTCTCGATCGTGCCCTCGTCGTGGGCGATCGGGCCGTGGACGAGCGTGACGTAGCGGCGGTCGAGCACGCGCAGGCGGATGAGGTCCTGAAGCGCCCTCTGGGTGTCGTCGTCCTTGGCGGCGACCATGAGGCCCGAGGTGTCCATGTCGAGGCGGTGCACGATGCCGGGCCGCTCCACGCCCTGGAGCATGCCGAGACGGGAGTAGCCGCAGTGCGCGACGAGCGCGTTGGCGAGCGTGTCGTCCACATGGCCGGGGCTCGGGTGGCAGACGAGACCGGCCTGCTTGGAGAGCACGATGAGGTGGTCGTCCTCAAAGCGGATGTCGAGCGTGATGTAGGGGTTGGGCGCGAGCGGTCCGCCGACTGCCTCCGGCTCCTCCACCGTGGCACGGACGCGGTCCCCGAGCAGCACCCTCTCGGACTTTGACGTCGCCGGGGTCTCGTTGATCGTGACGGCGCCGTCCTCGACGAGGCGCGCGCAGGCCGAGCGGGAGGGCATGCCGGGGGCGGCGGCGAGGAACGTGTCGAGTCGCATGCCGTCGAACTCGGGCTCCACGAGCAGGTTCACGATTCGGCTCGGCATTCTCCCCCTCCCTCGCGCGACGGCGACGTCTCTTGTGGTGCGCCATCGTACCACGTCGAGCGCATCGCGCGTTATCTGGGTACTTTTTCGGGGGGCGTTCGAGTACTCGAACGCAACTCCCCGACGTATCCGCAGGTAGCCTCAGTGTGACTTTTGTCGATACTGGCGGGATTCGCAAAAAAGTACCCAGATAATGACGGATCCACGAATCAGGGCGTCCGAACGCAGCGCGGCGGGGAGCCCTGGCCGCGGATAGGCCTGTGCTTAATCTTGGGTTTAGGCTCGGCATTCCGGGCCAAGGGGAGCCCTGCCGCATTGCATGGAACTGTTGCCTGCGACTGCGCGAATGATGGCGCGCGTCGGGCGGCGACGGAGAACCCAAACCCTCCGGCGGAACGGGCAGAACGGGACGAAGCGGCGGGGCAGCCTCGCTACCTCCCCGCCGCAGAACGCTCGCGCGCGGCGTCCCAGCGCCACCACAGGACGAGCGCGACGATCACACCGCAGGTCACGAAGATGTCCGCAACGTTGAAGATCGCGAAGTCCATGAACGTAGTCATGAAGAAGTCGGTGACGGCGCCGAGCGCCACGCGGTCGATCGCGTTGCCGATGCCGCCGCCGACGACGGCCGCCACCACGAGAAGAAGGGACAGCGGGACGTCGGTGCGTCGCCAGGCGACGCAGGCGCCCGCGACGCACATGAGTACGGCGACCAGCACGAAGACCGGCCCCGCCCCCTCCCCCATCGAGAAGGCGGCGCCGGTGTTGTAGATGAGCGACAGGTCCATCACGCCCGGGATGAGCGTGACCGGCTCGCCCGGGACGAGAAGGGAGCGCGCCGCCAGCTTGCTCAGCTGGTCAAGCGCGACGACCGCGCCGGCGACCAGCGCAAAGAGCGCCAGTCGCCGAACGCGGGCGGAACGTGTCGGGTCGGCCGCGGACAAGCGCTACTCCCCGAGCTCGGCCACGGCATGCGAGCAGCGCGGGCAGAGGCCGTCCTCGCCGAGCTCGCGGAAGTTCCAGCAGCGCGGGCACTTCTCGCCGCGGGCGGGCTCGACGGCGCAGGCGAGGTCGTCTCCGCAGACGAGCGTCACCTCGGAGCAGACGAAGGGCTCGGCCAAGTCGCAGCCCAGCTCGCCGGCGAGAAGGGCGTGCAGCTCGGCGGGCGCCGTCAGCGTGGCGCACGCGGCCTGCGTGGTCTTCTCGGCGAGCGTGCCGTCGGCGATCGCGGTCTCGTAGGCCTTGGTGAACGCGGCACGCGCCTCGACCACGGCGTCATAGGCGGCGAGGTAGGGCTCGTAGACCTCGGCGGTCCAGGGCGCCTGGTACCAGTCGAGGAGCGCGGCGAACTCCTGGCCGTCGCGCAGGCTCGCGGGCAGGTAGCTCATGGCCTCGTCGGTCGTGTAGACGAGGATCGGCTGCAGGTCGTGGACGAGCATCGAGAGGATCTGCGCCCAGACGGTGAGGGCGGAGCGCCGCTCGAAGCCGTCCTTCTCGCCGCAGTAGACGCGGTCCTTGGTGGCGTTGAGGTATCCGTTGGAGAGCTCGGTGATCACGTAGTCGTAGAGCGTGCGGTAGACCACGTTGAAGCGGTAGGACTCGTAGGCGGCGCTCACCTGGTCGTGGACCTGGCAGAGGCGCGCGAGCGTGAGCTTGTCGTACGGGAGGAGCTCGTCGTAGGGCACGGCGTCGGTGGCCGGGTCGAACTGGCCCTCGATCTCGCCGAGCAGGAAGCGCAGCGTGTTGCGGAAGCGGCGGTAGGCCTCGCCCACGTGGTCGAGGATCTGCCTGTCGCAGGGGATGTCGTTGGAGGTGTCGACGGAGGTCACCCACAGGCGCAGGATGTCCGCGCCGCGGGTGTCGCACTCGGCGTTGGGGTCGATGACGTTGCCCAGGGACTTGGACATCTTCCGCCCCTGGCCGTCGAGTGTGAAGCCCTGGGAGACCACGGACTTGTACGGGGCCACGCCGTATGCGCCCACAGAGGTCATGAGCGAGCTCATGAACCAGCCGCGGTGCTGGTCGGAACCCTCGAGGTACATGTCGGCCGGGAACTCGAGGTTGTCGCGGTGACGGCAGACGGCGGTGTGGGAGACACCCGAGTCCCACCAGACGTCGAGGATGTCGGAGTTGGCCTTGAGGTGGTGCCCTCCGCACTTGGGGCAGACGCAGGCGTCGCCCAGGTAGCTCGCGGGGTCGTCGGTGAACCAGGCGTCAGAGCCCTTGGCGCGGAAGAGCTCGATCACGGCGTCGAGCGTGTCGTCGTTCATGACGGTCTCGCCGCAGTCCTGGCAGGTGAACGCCGGGATGGGCACGCCCCAGTTGCGCTGGCGCGAGATGCACCAGTCGGGGCGCCCCTCGACCATCGAGCCTATGCGCTTGATGGCGTGGCTCGGGTAGAACCGAACCTTCGAGAGCTCCTCGAGCGCCTGCTCGCGGAGGCTGCGGCCGTTTGCGAGGGGCTTGTCCATCGAGACGAACCACTGGCTCGTGGCCCTGAAGATGACCGGCTCCTTGCAGCGCCAGCAGTGGGGGTAGCTGTGGGAGATGTCCTCGTGGAGAATCAGGACGCCGCGCTCGCGCAGCCACTCGATGATCTTGGGGTTGGCGTCGTTCACGTCCATGCCGGACCACGGGCCGCCCGTGCCGATCTTGTCGCCCACGAAGAAGCGGCCGTCGTCGTCGACGGGCATGATCGTGGGGATGCCGAACCTCTGACCGGCGAGGTAGTCGTCGACGCCGTGACCGGGCGCGGAGTGGACGATGCCCGTGCCGTCGTCGAGGGTGACGTAGTCGGCGTAGATGAACTCGCCCGTCTCGCCCTGCTCGCCGAAGATCGGCTGCTTGTAGCGGTTGTGGGCGAGCTGCTCGCCGGTGGCGCGCCAGGGCTCGCCGCCCTCGCCGCGCACGAGCTCGAGCTCGCCGTAGCCGAACTTCTCGACCAGGCGCCCCGCGAGCGCCTCGGCCACGATCTCGGCGTGGCCGTCGTGCACGAGCGCGACGTAGGTCGCCTCGGGGTGCAGGATGACGGCGTCGTCTGCGGGAAGCGTCCAGGGCGTGGTGGTCCAGATGTCCACGAAGAGCCGCCCGGCCCACTCCTCGAGGCCCGCCGGCACCGTGGTCATCTCGAAGCGCACGAAGATGGCGGGGCTGACCTCGTCGCCGTACTCGATCTCTGCCTCGGCGAGCGCCGTGTGGCAGTGGGAGCACCAGTGCACCGGCTTGGAGCCCTGCACGATGGCGCCGGCGTCGAAGATCGCCTTGAAGATCTCCACGTCCGTGGCGTCATAGTCGTTCACGTAGGTGAGGTAGGGGTTGTCCCACTCGCCCAGCACGCCCAGTCGCTTGAAGCCCTGGCGCTGGGTGTCCACCTGCTCGACGGCCATCTTGCGACACAGCTCGCGGATCTTCTCGGTGGGGAGCTGGTTGAACTTCTCCGTCCCGAGCATGGTCTCGACCTTGTGCTCGATGGGCTGGCCGTGGCAGTCCCAGCCGGGGACGTAGGGCGTCTGGTAGCCGCGCATCGACCAGTAGCGGTTGATGATGTCCTTGGAGATCTTGTTCTGCGCGTGGCCGAGGTGAATCGGGCCGTTGGCGTACGGGGGGCCGTCGTGCAGGACGAACTTCTCGTGCCCCTCGTTCTTGGCGATCATCTGCTCGTAGACGTGGTTCTCCTCCCACATGGCCAGGCGCTTGGGCTCGTTCTGAGCCAGGCTGGCGCGCATGGGAAAGCCCGTGCTCGGCAGGTTGGTCGTCTTCTTGTACTCGTTCTTCGCCACGCTCTCCTCCTTCATCGGTCAAAAGGGGACAGTCCCCTTTTGACCCATCCTCTCGGACACGAAAAAACGCGCCCGTCCCTCCTGCTGGGACGAAGCGCGCACGCGACTTCGCTTGTGAACCACCCAGCGAGCGGATATCCGCCGTACTCGGCTGGCCTGTCTCGGCGGCCACTCCGGCGACGCCTACTCGCAGGCGAGAAGAACGCTCTTCTCGCCGGGCTTTGGGGCCGCGGCTCGGGGGTGATCTTCGCCGGGACGCGGCCGCGGGCTCCCACCGTCCCCGCTCTCTCTGGGCCGCGCGCCCCCGGGTACTCTCCCCGTCAACGCCTCGGCACAGCATGGTAGCACGTTTTGGGCCGCACGCGCCGACGCCCCGCCCTTCTCACCGAAAACCGTTTGCCGGAATCGATTCCAGCCGCTCACGATGGGGTGGAGACACGTGGAGAAGGGGCCCTGATGCCGGATCGCAAGTACCTCGAGCTGCTCTCGGAGAAGTTCCCGACCGTCCGCTCCGCCTACGCGGAGATCATCAACCTCGAGGCCATCCTCAACCTGCCCAAGGGCACCGAGCACTTCGTTTCCGACATCCACGGCGAGTACGACGCGTTCAAGCACATCCTCAACAACTGCTCCGGCGTCGTCCGCGAGCGCGTGGCCGACATCTTCCGCTTTGAGCTCACGGGCGGCGAGCAGGCCGACCTCTGCACGCTCATCTACTACCCCCACCGCAAGCTGCGTCGGCTCAAGTCCTCCGGCGTCGTGACGGACGAGTGGTACGCGATCACGCTCATGCGCCTCGTGCGCCTGGCGCGCTACCTCTCCGACTCCTACACGCGCTCGAAGGTCCGCAAGGCCATGCCGCCCGAGTACGCCTACATCATCGACGAGCTGCTGCACGCCTCCCCCGGCGAGGGCGACGAGCGCCAGAGCTACCATCGCCGCATCATAGACACGATCGTGGACACCGGCTCCGCCGACGACTTCGTGGTGAGCCTGGCCTCGCTGATCAAGCGCCTCGCGGTCGACCACCTCCACGTCGTCGGTGACGTCTTCGACCGGGGCGACCACGCCGACAAGATCCTCGACCGCCTCATGGAGTACCACTCCGTGGACCTGCAGTGGGGCAACCACGACATCGTCTGGATGGGGGCCGCCGCCGGCTCGGCCACGTGCCTCGCCGCCGTGATCCGCAACAACATCCGCTACGACTCGCTCAAGATCCTCGAGGGCGCCTACGGCATCTCCCTGCGAGAGCTCGCCCTGTTCGCCGAGGCGACCTATCGCACGGGCGAGGCGATGAGCCCGCTCGAGAAGGCCATCTCGGTGATCCTCTTCAAGCTGGAGGGGCAGACCATCATGCGCCACCCCAACTGGCACATGGAGGACCGCCTGCTGCTCGGACGCGTCGAGGCGGCCCGCGGCACCATGCGCATGGGCGACGGTGACCACGAGCTCGTCACCTCCGACTTCCCCACCGTGGACTGGTCGGACCCCTACGCGCTCTCCGACGACGAGATAGCCGTGATGGACAACCTGCTCGCCGCCGTGCGCACCTCCTACAAGCTGAACGCGCACGTGAACTTCCTCTACGAGCACGGCAGCGCCTACCTCGTCCACAACGACGACGTCCTTTTCCACGCCTGCGTCCCCATGAACGAGGACGGAACCTTCCACCCCGTCAACCACCAGGGTCAGCTGCTCGCGGGCAAGGCCTACTACGACTACGCCGACCGGCTGGCGCGCCGCGCCTGGCAGGAGAGCGACGAGGTCTCCCTCGACTGGATGTGGTACCTGTGGTGCGGGCGCTACTCGCCGCTGTCGGGGCGGCTCATGAGGACCTTCGAGCGCACCTACCTCACGGACCGCTCCACCTGGGTCGAGCCGCGCGACCCCTACTACGCGCTCACGGACGACGCCGACGTCTGCCGTCGTATCCTCGAGGAGTTTGGCGCCGACCCCGTGCGCGGCCACGTCATCAACGGGCACACGCCCGTCCACGCCTCCGCGGGCGAGCGGCCCGTGCGCGCCGGGGGTCGGCTCGTGGTGATAGACGGCGGCTTCTGCCAGGCCTACCACAAGACCACCGGCATCGGCGGCTACACGCTCATCTCGGACCCGCGCGGCATGCGCATCAAGGCCCACCGCCCCTTCGGGTCGATCGCCGACGTGCTCGACCTCAACGCCGACATCATGAGCGACGACGACCGCTTCGAGCTTGAGGCGCGCCCGCTCACCGTCGGCGACACCGACACCGGGGACGAGATACGCGAGCAGATCCGCGACCTGCGCGCCCTGCTCGACGCCTATCGGTCGGGCGAGCTTCCGGAGCGCACGACGCGCGCCTGACGGCGCTCCCCCGGCCGCCCCCGCGACAGACTCGGGTTTTATCACGATGCGCCCGACCGACCGGGTTGAGGCGGGCTAGACTTGGGTATCTCACTCCCATCTGCCAACAAGACGAAAGGCACAACGCACGATGGACATGAACGAGAACAAGCGGCGCCGCTCCATGCTGCTCTACATCCTGATCGCGATCGTGGCCTACCTCGCAATCAGCCAGACGCTCTACCCCAACCTGCGCGCCACGCAGGTGGAGAGCGTCACGTACTCGGAGTTCGTCGACATGGTCGAGAACGACGAGGTGACGCAGGCGACCTCCGTCTACGGCAACCCCGAGGTGAGCTTCGCGACCGGCGAGGGCGACCAGCAGAAGCTCTACTCGACGGTGCTCTACAACGGAACGGAGGAGTCCACCGCGCAGCTGCTCGAGGAGCACGACGTCCAGATGGTCTCGGAGATCCAGGACACCTCCGGCGACCTGTGGCTCATGCTGCTCGTCTCCTACGGCCTGCCGATCCTCATCTTCCTCGGCATCGGCTGGTGGCTCAACCGCCGCATGAAGAAGGCCATGGGCGACGACGGCCCGTCGATGAACTTCGGCGGCGGCTTCGGGGGCGGCGGCCTCGGCAAGTCAAACGCCAAGGAGATCAAGGGCGAGGAGACCGGCGTCACCTTCAAGGACGTGGCCGGCCAGGACGAGGCGAAGGAGTCGCTCGAGGAGATCGTGAGCTTCCTCAAGAACCCCGACAAGTACACCGAGATCGGCGCGCGCTGCCCGCGCGGCGCCCTCCTGGTGGGCCCCCCGGGCACGGGCAAGACGCTGCTCGCCAAGGCCGTCGCCGGCGAGGCGGGCGTCACGTTCTTCCAGATCGCGGGCTCGGCGTTCGTCGAGATGTTCGTCGGCCGCGGCGCCGCAAAGGTGCGCGACCTCTTCAAGCAGGCCAACGAGAAGGCCCCCTGCATCATCTTCATCGACGAGATCGACGCCGTGGGCAAGCGCCGCGACACGTCGCTGTCCTCCAACGACGAGCGCGAGCAGACCCTGAACCAGCTGCTCTCCGAGATGGACGGCTTCGACAACCACAAGGGCATCGTGGTGCTCGCCGCCACCAACCGCCCCGAGACGCTCGACCAGGCGCTGCTGCGACCCGGCCGCTTCGACCGACGCATCCCGGTCGAGCTGCCCGACCTCACCGGGCGCGAGGCGATCCTCAAGATCCATGCCGACGACGTCAAGATGGAGCCGGGCATCGACCTCGGCGTCATCGCGCGCTCCACGCCGGGCGCCTCCGGCGCCGACCTCGCCAACATCATCAACGAGGCCGCGCTGCGCGCCGTGCGCTTCGGGCGTCGCCGCGTGACGCAGGAGGACCTGCTCGAGTCCGTCGACGTAGTGATCGCCGGCGAGAAGAAGAAGTCCACGGTCCTCTCCCCGCACGAGAAGGAGGTCGTCTCCTACCACGAGACCGGGCACGCCATCGTCGCGGCGATGCAGAAGGGCTCGGCCCCCGTCTCCAAGATCACGATCGTGCCGCGCACCTCTGGCGCGCTCGGCTTCACGATGCAGGTCGAGGAGGACGAGCACTTCCTCACCACGCGCCAGGAGGCCAAGGACAAGATCGCGGTGCTGTGCGGCGGGCGCGCGGCGGAGGAGCTGATCTTCGGCGAGATGACCACGGGTGCCTCGAACGATATCGAGAAGGCGACGCAGCTCGCGCGCGCCATGGTCACCCAGTACGGCATGTCGGACCGCTTCGGCATGGTGCAGCTCGGGCAGCCCGCGAGCCGCTACCTCGGCGGCGGCCAGCAGCTCACGTGCTCGGAGGGCACGGCGCAGGAGATCGACGCCGAGGTACAGGCGCTCGTGGAGGAGGGGCACCAGACGGCGCTCACCACCCTGCGCGAGAACCGCTTCAAGCTGCATGAGATCGCCCACTATCTCCAGAAGAAGGAGACGATCACCGGCGAGGAGTTCATGAACATCCTCACCCGCGACGACGGCTTCGCCCCCAAGATGCCCGCGCCCGCGCAGTAGGCCCGCGCCCGCGCCGCCGCGCCGACCCTACCTGAAGAGCTGCCAGAACGCGACCGCCGAGCTCGCGGCCACGTTGAGGGAGTCCACGCCACGTGCCATCGGTATGACGACGGAGCGCTCGCAGGCGTCGAGGGTGGCGCGGCGGAGGCCGGGGCCCTCGCTGCCGAAGACCAGCGCGCGGCGCTCGCCGCACAGGCGCGGTGCCTCGTCCAGCGGCACGGCGTCGGGCCGCAGGGCGAGCGCGAGGCAGGAGAAGCCGAGCTCGCGCAGGAGCGAGAGCGTCCCGTCGGGCCACTGCCCCTCCTCGGCGCGCGCCCAGGGGAGCTTGAGGACGCAGCCCATCGAGACGCGCACGGCGCGCCGGGAGAGCGGGTCGGCGCAGCGGGGCGAGAGCACGACGGCATCCGCCCCGAGGGCGGCCGCGTTCCTGAAGATGGCGCCAACGTTGGTCACGTCGACGAGGTCCTCCAGCACGGCGACGTGGCGCGCCCCGCGCACGACCTCCTCGACCGGGCGCGGCGCCGGGCGCGACATCGCGCAGAGCAGCCCCCGGGTGAGGCGAAAGCCCGTCAGACGCTCGACCTGCTCGTGGGGCAGCACGTACGCCGGGACGTCATCCGGGGCCCGCGCCAGGATCTTCTCGCTCGAGGCGAGGTCTCGCTCGTCGACGAGAAACGAGACGGGTCGCGCGCCGCAGTCGAGCGCGACCTCGACCACGAGATGCGACTCCGCCACGAACACGCCGCCTGCCTCCTCGACGGCCGACCTCAGCTGACGGTCGGTCAGCCTCGCGTAGACGTCAAGGCGCCCGTCGGACAGGTCACTCACAAACACCAGATGGGACATAATCCTCCCGTAAACTCACCGATACCCCGCGACATGCGCGCACATCCTAGGTTACGATAAGGAACGCAAACATCGACCGGAACGAGAAAAGCCAGGTGCCTCCATGGCAGATCATATGAACATGCCCGCCCCGAAGACCAAGGGAGGCCGTCGGGCGCTGATAGCAACGATCGCGCTGCTCGCCGCGGCCCTTCTCGCCTACCTTGGCGGCGTCGTCTACTTCCATCTCTTCTTCATGCCGGGAACCATGCTCGACGGCGCCGACGTCTCGCTCAGGCGCGCCAGCGAGGTGGCCGAGGAGAAGGCCGACGCGTTCGCGGGGTACCAGGCCCACGTCACCGGCGACGGCGTCGACCTCACGATTTCTGCCGACCAGATCGGCCTCGCCTATGACGGCGAGGCCTACGCCAGCGAGGCGATCGCCGCCACCAGCCCCTGGACCTGGCCGCTCGGGCTCTCCCAGGGGTCGCGCACCGTGAGCGCCACGAGCGCGGTCGTCTTTGACCGCGAGACGCTCCTCGCCCTGTTCGAGCCCCTCGAGGACGCCGCGCAGGAGACCGCGGCGAGCCTCGGCGGCAAGGCGGTCGTCTTTGACGCGGAGGCGGGGTCGTTTGGACTCGACGCCTCGGTCCTGCCCCAGTACCTCGACGATGACGCGCTGGTCGAGGCGCTCTCCCAGGGCTTCACCGCCAGGGACGCGGAGATCGCGATAGGAGCGGACCAGCTCGCCGACTCGGACGACGCCCTGCACGAAGCATGCGACGCCGCGAACGCCTTCCTCGGTGCGGCGGGGTCCACGCTCACGCTCGACGGCGAGACGGCGGCCGAGCTCACCGCAGACGTCATCGCCGGCTGGGTGAGCGTCGCCGACGACCTCACCGTGTCGCTCAACTCCGACGCCGTCGCAAGCTGGGCGACCCAGAGCGTCGACCGACTCAACACCGTCGGGGCCGAGCGCACCTACACGCGCGCCGACGGGAAGCAGGTGAGCGTCTCGGGCGGTACCTACGGCTGGAAGGTCAGCGAGTCGGGGATCGCCGACGCCCTGGTCGCGGCCGTGAGCGCCGGGGAGCCGCAGGCCGTCGAGGTGCCCTTCGACGAGCGCGGCCAGGTCGTCCCGGACGCCGGAGGGCGCGACTGGGGTGCGCGCTACATCGACATCGACATCTCCGAGCAGTACGTCCGCATGTACGGGGACGACGGCTCGCTCGTGTGGGAGTCCGCCTGCGTCAGCGGCCAGCCCTCCCAGGGCTGGGGCACGCCCGACGGCGTGTACACGATCAACAGCAACATGACGCGCAACACCGTCCTCATCGGCCTCGACTGGGACGAAGACGGCGAGCCCGACTACGAGACCCCGGTCTCGTACTGGATGCCGTTCATCAACAACATGGTCGCCCTGCACGACTCCGCTCGCTCGAGCTTCGGCGGCAGCATCTACCAGTGGAACGGCAGCCACGGCTGCGTGAACCTCCCGCTTGACAAGGCCGAGTCGCTCTATGGCCTCGTCAAGGTCGGCGACGTCGTGGTGGTGCACCACTAGACCCGGCACGCGACCCGCTGCCTCCGGACCCAAACCCGGGGGGC
>DHCMC07803__coassemble_391_pt1 | contig 14911 bp, 15 predicted proteins | sample DHCMC07803__metabat2_low_PE_048 | metagenome-assembled genome bin DHCMC07803 | reverse complement strand
CAACATCAAGGGACTGCTCATCATCCTCGTGGTGGTGGGTCACGTGGCGCATCCCGTTCACAACGACAACCCTGCCATAAGCTGCCTCTTCGACGTCATCTACCTCTTCCACATGCCGCTGTTCGTCTTTGTGTCCGGCCTCTTTGCCAAGCGCGCGAAAAACGAACGGGGGGTTGACTCAAATCGCATCCTCTCGTTCGTCCTTCTCGCCGGGCTCTACCAGCTCGCGCTCATGCTGATCAACGGCGCCAGCCTCACGCCGGGGCGCTTCCTGCAGTTCACGTCCGCCCCGTGGTACCTGCTCGCGATGGCGTACTGGTACGCGGCGGCGCCCCTGCTCGCGCGACTTGGCTGGAGGCGGGGCATGGCGTTCTCTCTGGCGCTCTCGTACGCGAGCGGCTTTTTCGACCTCTCCGACGGCCTGCTGGCGATTAGCCGCTCGCTCGCGTTCCTGCCGTGGTTCGCCGCCGGCCTCTACTGCCCCGTCGAGCGCGTCGTCGCCCTCAAGGAGAGCCGCTCGCGCACCGTTCGCGCGGCGCTCGCCGCGGCCGTTGCCCTCGCTGCGGCCATCGCCCTCGCGCGCGTGCTGGACGCCCACGCCTACGACTGGTTCTTCCAGATGGTCTACGGCGACAACCCCTACCGCGCACTGCCGCTCGACCTCCTCGGCAAGACGGTGGCGGCCGCGACCGCACTCGTCTTCTCTGCCGCGGTCCTGCGGCTCGTCCCGTCGCGCCGCAGCTGGCTCACCGTGCTCGGCGAGCGCACGCTGGGCATCTACGTGGGGCACCGGCTCGTCCGCGCGTGGCTCACGTTCCGGACGCCCCTCTACGGACAGCCCGTCCTTCTCGACCCGGTCTGGGGCACCCTCATCGTCCTGGGTCTCTCTGTCGTCATCGTCGCGGTGTGCAGCGCCCCCGCCCTGACGGGCGGGCTCAACCGGATCCTGCGTCGCCGCTGGCTTCCCGAGGGCGGCGAGAGGCGCGGCTAGGCGAGAAGCGCGGCGTGCTCCGGGTGCTTCTCGAACCAGCTGACGGCGTAGGAGCACGTGGGACGCGCGTAGTAGCCGCTTGCGGCGATGCTCGCCACGGCACGGCCCATGAGCTGGCCCGCGACGCCCTGACCGCGCAGGCTTTCGTCCACGAAGGTGCGGTCGATCTCTACGATGCCGGGCTCCACCATGGGGAAGGTCACCTCGGCCAGCACGTTCCAGCCGTCGTCCAGGTACTGAATGCGGTCGCGCTCCATCACAAGGTCCATGACGTCTCCTTATGCCGGTGGTCCAACACGGCTATTGTCTCACACGACAACGGGTAGAACCTCCAACGAGGGCGCAGCGGCGTCGGCGGGCGGAGGCATACCATGGCACGGGCTTGGCACATCGCAAACGGGCATCTCGCGACGGGCGAGAAGGACGGCGGGCACGTCGCCATCCTCCTGCGTCTGGAGGAGGCGCAGGCGCGCTCGCTCTCCCACACGCAGCGCGAGGTCCTCGAGCAGCTCGAGCACGCCGCGATGCCCTTCCTGGAGCGCACGTCCACCGGGGCGGCGGGCCTTGTGGTCACGCCGAGCGGGCGACGTCGCTTTGGCTTCATCCTTACCCCCGGCGAGCTGGTACTCATTGACGACGGGGACGTCTGCGCCACGGCGCTCGGCCGTGCCGTGGAGGATAGGGCGCGCCTCGAGGGGCCCGTCGGCGCCCTCTGCGCGCTGCTCCGCGAGCTGCTGCGCGACCACCCGGCGCGCCTCTCCCGCATGCGCGAGGACTTCGAGCTGATGGAGCAGCAGGTCCTGGAGGGCCGCGAGCGCCCGGACCGGTGCAAGATGATGGCGGACTCGCGCCGCATGCTTGGGCTCGACACGTTCTACCAGGGTATGTCCGACCTCGCCGCGGACCTTGCCGAGGACGACTCCGGCCTCGTGACGCCGGCGGACCGCGCGAGGCTCCGCTCGCTCGCGCGCCTGCTGGGCCGGCTCGCCACGCGCCTGGAGTCGCTGCAGGACTATAGCCTGCAGGTACACGGCCTCTACCAGGAGTCCATCGACGTGCGACAGAACAACGTCATGCAGTGGCTCACGGTGGTGACCACGATCGTGATGCCGCTCACCTTTGTCACCGGGTGGTACGGCATGAACTTCCCGCACATGGCGCTCTTTGACGTGCCGTGGGGCTATGCCGCGGTGATCGTGGTGTGCGTGGCGATCGTGGCCGTCGAGGTGGCGTTCTTCTGGCACCATGGCTGGCTGAGCTTTGGCGAGCGGCGCCACGGGGGCGGCGAGCGGCGAGGTTGATAAGCGTCCGCAGGGGGGGGTATAACAGCGCGCATCAGGTTCGTCTGAGGAGGCTCGCATGGCTGGCTTGGACTACACGACGCGCGACAAGGCCCTGTGGGGCGCGCTGGCCGTCCTGTGTCTGGCGAGCGCGGCTGCCTACGTCCTCTGGGCGCTTCCCGCGATGCCCGAGACGGTGCCCACGCACTGGGGCGTGGACGGCACGGCCGACGGCTGGGACAGCAAGGGCTCCACGATCCTCATGGGCGCGCTCATGCCGCTTCTTGTTCTGGCGCTGCTCTTCGCGGTCCCTCACCTCGACCCGCGCGGCGCGAGCTTCAATCGCTTCAAGGGCGTCTACGAGGGCTTCTCGGCCGCCTTCACGGTGTTCATGGTCGTCGTGGCGTGGATCACGCCGCTCTCGGCGCTCGGCGTCCTCCCGGCCGCGGGCGGCTCGGTCGTCAACGTCATCGTCTTTGGCTTCCTGGGCCTCCTGTTCGTGGGGCTCGGTATCGTCATGCCGCGCATCGAGCCCAACTACACCTTCGGCGTGCGCCTGCCCTGGACGCTCGCGGACCCGGAGAACTGGCGTCGCACGCATCGCTTCGCGGGCCCGGTCTTCGTGGTCATGGGCGTGGTCACGGTCGCCTCGGCCCTTCTCGCCTCCATGGCGCCCGAGTTCACGCTGGTCGTGCTGCTCGTGGCCCTTCTCGGCGGAGTCGCGCTCGTCGCGCTCTACAGCTTCCTGCTCTGGAAGGGCGCCGTCCGCTAGGCGCTCACGCCTCCCGCACGAGGCCGTCGCGGACCTCCCAGGTGCGTGTGGTGCACGCCGAGAGGAACCTCCGGTCGTGGCTCACCAGCACGAGTGCGCCGGGATAGGAGGCGAGCGCGCGCTCGAGCGCCTCGGTGGAGTGCAGGTCAAGGTGGTTGGTGGGCTCGTCCATGACGATGAGCGCGGGGTGCCGCAGGATGCCCTCCGCCAGCATGAGCTTGCGCAGCTCGCCGGGGCTCGTGCGCCCGCCCTCGAGGATGCGGTCCGGGTCCGAGTTGAGCTGCGCCACCGTGGAGAGCACGCGCCCGAGGTCGGCGGGCGTCAGGCCCGTCACGCGCCCCACCACGGCGTCGCGCGCCTCGGCCGGGAGCTCCTGCGGGATGTCCAGCACCTCCACGCCCTGCCCTGCCTCCGCCGCCTTGGCGAGAAGAGCGCGCAGGTGCACGAGGAGCGTGGACTTGCCGGCGCCGTTGGGGCCGACGACGCCCACGTGGTCGCGGCCCCCCACCCAGAGCTCGGGAATCCGGAGTGTTCCCTCCGGGCCGCAGGGGACGGTCGCGGCGGGAGCGTGCAGCACGGCGCTCCGGCGCGAGGGCTCGGCGTCCACCCAGAGGTCGCCGTCGTAGCGCTTGGCCACGCGCGCGGCCGCCAGGCGCTCCTGCGCGGCCGCCACCCGCGCGTCCATCTGGGATGAGAGGCGCCCCGCCTGCCCGTCCTTGCCGGTGAAGATGGCGAGGTCAATCCTGCCGCGCGCGTCACGGTCGCGCGGGTCCAGGTTCCGCTTGCTGCGCCGCGCGTCGGCGCGGGCGGCCTCGTGGGCCCGAGCGTCCTTCTCGGCGGAGAGGCGGGCCAGCTCGCGCCTGGCGCTCGCGCGCTCCGCGACGGCCGTCGCGCGCTCGAGCTCCGCCTGGCCGCGCGCCGCGCTGTAGCCGCCCGGTCGCACGACGATGCCTCCGGGCTCAAAGGACGCGCAGCGTGCGGCGAGAAGGTCCACGAGGTCGCGGTCGTGGCTCACGAGGATTCCGATGCCGCGGAAGCGCGCGAGCGCCGCGCCCAGCTGCTCGCGAGCGTCCGCATCGAGGTGGTTGGTCGGCTCGTCTGCCACGAGCACGTCGGGACGACCCCAGAGGGCTACCGCCACCTGCAGCTTCTTTCGCTCGCCGAAGGAGAGCTCGCCAAAGCGCCATGGCATGTCGTCCCCTATGCGGAAGGCCTCGCGGAGCCTCCGGGCCTCGCGACCGTAGTCCAGCGCGAAGTCCGCGAGCCCCTCGGGCGCCTCGTCGGCGTCCTGGGCCACGTAGGCGCAGACGAGGCCGCGCGTGACGGAGCCGGCGTCGGGTGCGACGAGGCCGCAGGCGATCTTGGCCAGCGTGGTCTTGCCGCAGCCGTTGTCGCCCAGAAGCGCGGTCCAGCCGACGGGGAAGGTGATGGTGACATTGTCGAGAACGGCCTCGCGGGCCGCAGGGTAGGCGTAGCACACGCCGGAGAGCACAAGCTGCATAGACATCTCTTCTCTGGCGAGGCGCCAAGCGGGCATTCTTCTCGCCATCAGGGGTTTCTTAGCTGAGAATGTCTAGCAAATGCGCACGGCTCTCCTGCTCCCTGTCGGTCCGATGGCGGCGCCACCCGCGCTGCGGGGTCCATTCCCCGCTCGGCCGACGCCGCCAGTATCCCGCTGCGGCAAAATGACGTCAAGTTTTGTCGCCGTGATAGACCAAGTCAGTTTTAGGCAGTTTGAGGGGCCCATCTAAAGTAGCCTGGTTTTGCACAGGCTTTCTAGCTGAGATTTCTCTGGTGCGGTCCCGCGTCCTACTCGGGGCATCCAGAAAAAACTGCCTAAAACTGACTTTGCGCATCCATGCCGTATGATTTTCCTGGCAGTTGTCTAGAGAATCCGGAGGTTGCTGCGCATGAGACAGGCGGTCGTGGGCTTGTTGGCGCACGTCGACGCGGGCAAGACCACGCTCGCGGAGTCGATGCTCGCCACGGCGGGGGCCATCCGCAGCCCCGGTCGCGTGGACAGCGGCAGCTCCCATCTGGACACCGACGCCATGGAGCGCGAGCGCGGCATCACGATCTTCTCGGCAAGTGCGTCGCTCGACTGGGCGGATGCCCACATCATGCTCCTGGACGCACCCGGCCACGTGGACTTCTCCGCGGAGGCCGAGCGCACGCTCGCCGCCCTCGACTACGCGATTCTGGCGGTGGGCGCAAACGACGGCGTGCAGGGCCACACCGAGACGCTCTGGGACCTGCTCTCCCGCCACGAGGTGCCCACCCTCGTCTTTGTGAACAAGTGCGACCTGGAGAACCCGGGGCGAGAAGGGCTTCTCGCCGAGCTGGCGTCGCGGCTCTCGCCGGGCTGCGTGGACGCGTCCGCGCTGCTTGCGGGCGATTCGGGCGCGTCTGAGGACGCCGCCTCGACGGACGAGGCGGCGCTCGAGGAGTACCTGGAGACGGGCGCGCTCGCGGCGGGCACGCTGCGGCGCCTGGTGGCGGGGCGCGCCGTCTTCCCGGTGTTCTTTGGTGCGGCGCTGCGCGACGACGGCGTGCGCGAGCTGCTCGACGGCATGTGCGCGCTTCTCGCCGAGCGCTCCTGGCCGGGCGCGTTTGCGGCGCGCGTCTACCGCGTGAGCCGCGGGACGCGTGGCGAGCGGCTCGCCTGGGTGAAGGTCACGGGCGGCACGCTGCGCGCGAAGACGCAGGTCACGGGCATGGGCCGTCGCGGCGAGCCGTGGGCGGAGAAGATCAACGAGGTGCGTCTCTACCAGGGCGCGAGCTTCGAGACCGTGGCGGAGGTCCCGGCCGGTCGCATCTGCGCCGTCACCGGGCTCAGCCACGTGGTGCCCGGCAGCGCCCTCGGCGCGGAGCCGGAGGGAGCGCGCCCGCTGCTCGCCCCCGTCCTGTCCTACCGGGTGATCCCCGAGCCGGGCGCGGACGCCTCCGCCCTGGTGCGCGCGCTGCGCGAGCTTGCCGACGAGGACCCGATGCTCGGCGTCACCTGGCAGGAGCAGCTGCAGGAGGCGCACGTCCAGCTCATGGGCGAGGTCCAGCAGGACGTGATCGCCGAGCTCCTGCGCGAGCGCTACGGCTTTGCGGTGACGTTTGGGCCGGGCGGCATCCTCTACAAGGAGACCGTGACCGCGCCCGCCGAGGGCGTGGGGCACTTTGAGCCGCTGCGCCACTACGCCGAGGTCCGCCTTCTGGTGGAGCCGCTCCCGCGCGGGTCCGGCGTGGAGTTTGGCACGCGCTGCCCCGTGGACGACCTCGACCTCAACTGGCAGCGCCTCATCCTCACCAACGCGATGGAGCGAGACCATCTGGGCGTGATCGCGGGCGCGCCGCTCACGGACGTGCGTATCACGCTGCTCGCGGGCCGCGCGCACGCCAAGCACACCGAGGGCGGCGACTTCCGCCAGGCGACCTATCGCGCCGTGCGCCAGGCCCTCATGGGCGCGCGCGAGCGCGGGGAGTGCCAGCTCTTGGAGCCGTGGTACCGCCTTCGCCTGGTGGTCCCGGCCGAGCGCGTGGGGAGGGCGCTCGCCGACCTCACGCGCATGGCGGCCGTCTTCGACGCCCCGACGGCGTCGGGTGACGTGGCGAGCATAACGGGCGAGGTCCCGGCATCCGAGGTGGGGGAGTACGCGCTCGAGGTCGCGCGCTACACGGGCGGCCGCGGACGCCTCTCGCTCGAGCTCGCCGGCTACCGGTCGTGCCACGACGCCGACGAGGTCGCCGCCGCGGCGGCCTACGACCCCGAGGCCGACCTGCCCAACACGCCAGACTCCGTCTTCTGCAGCCACGGCGCGGGCCACACGGTCAAGTGGCGGGACGTCCTTGCGGCGGCGCACACGGTCGCGGACGCGGCGCGCCTGCGACCGTACCGCCCCGCCGACGCCGCGTTCTTCTCGAACTAGGAATGGGGTGATGACCTTGGGAGGACAGATTGGCTTCAGGAGCGCCGCGCGCGCCGACGTGCCGCTGATCCTGGCTTTCATTCGCGAGCTTGCCGAGTACGAGGGGATGCTCGACGAGGTCGTGGCGGACGAGGCCACGCTGGAGACCTGGCTCTTCGACCGTCACGGGGCCGAGGTGGTCTTTGCGCTCGACGGGGACGTCGAGGTCGGCTTTGCCCTGTACTTCCACAACTTCTCGACCTTCCTCGGGCGGTCGGGCGTCTACCTGGAGGACCTGTACGTCCGGCCGGAGTGGCGCGGGAGGGGCTATGGCAGGGCCCTGTTGAGCAGGCTCGCCCAGATTGCCCTCGAGCGAGGGTGTGGGCGCCTCGAGTGGTGGTGTCTCGACTGGAACCGCCCGAGCATCGACTTCTACCTCTCGATGGGCGCGGAGCCCATGAGCGACTGGACGGTGTATCGCGTTGCCGGAGGGGCGCTCAGGGACCTGGCCGAGGGAGGCCCCGCGCGATAGCGGCCCGCGCGGCCGCCCGCACGCGCCGCGCTAGATGAGGTCGTACGGCATCTGGCGGGCGCCGAGGTAGAAGAGGGCGAGTACGGGCCACGCCAGCGGGAGGAAGAGGTAGGCCCCGCCGAGGACCGCCAGGCGCGCGAGGTAGAACGCCGCGCGCCGCGCCCCCGTGCGCTCGCGGGTCTCGCAGCTCATGCGCACGAACGCCCCGCCGGGGGTGGAGCCTCCGTGCAGCGCGGGCCACGCCAGCTCCACGAGGGCGAACGCGACGCACCCCGCCGAGAGCGCCCACGGCCCGTTGACCCAGGACTCTCCGCCGGGCACGTTGTGCAGCACGAGGATGACGATGCCCGAGACCACGGTGGAGACCAGCCCCACGAGCAGCGTGTCCAGCCAGAGCGCCACGCAGCGGCGGATGAAGCCCGGCTCGTGCGTGACCTCGCCCTCCTCGGCGAGCGCCCCCGGCGGCAGCACCCGGGCGAGCGCCGCCGCGCCGAGCCAGCCCAGCGCCGCGCCCGACGTGTTGTAGATCAGGTCGTCCACGTCCGCGGTGCGATAGGCGTACGGGTAGATGCCGAAGAGCCCCGTCCCCTGCGCCGTCTCGACGAGGAGCGACGTCAGGAGTCCCACGACGAGGGAGCGCCAGAACCCCCAGCGCAGCAGGCGCCCCGCGATGAAGCCGAGCGGCATGAAGAGCACCACGTTGAAGGCGATCTGCGGCAGCGTGCTCACGCCCTCGCGGGCGAAGTCCCCCACGAACGCAAGGGGGTCGAGCTGCCAGGGGACGCCGTAGGTGATGCCGAGGCCGCGCTCCCCGCTCGGCAGCGGGTACAGCGTGAAGCAGCCCAGGCCGAGCACGTAGAGCACGGCGAGGTACGTCGAGACGGCCGACCCGAAGCGCAGGCGCCCGTCACGGTGGTAGAGCCAGGCGAGGATCGGCAGCGTGAGCGCGAGCGACGCCATCGGCCAGAGCACGAGCGCCAGGATGAAGCTCTCGGTGTAGCCGGCGAGGAAGTGCCTGATGAGATTCATGTCGTCCGTTCTTCTCGTATACGGTGCCGGACACATTGTGAGGGAATCCCGGGCGAGTCTCCATAGGTGTTCCTCGCGGTTGAGTGACGTTTTCACAAGGTGGGGTGGCGCCGCCGCCGCTCGGGCGCTATCATGTGCTGGAAACGTTTCCATACACACGCTCGAACGGAGGCTCGCCTCAGCATGGCAGTGGTTCTTCTCGTCGTCATCTACGTGGCCTTCGTCGGCCTGGGCGTCCCGGACTCGCTCTTTGGTGCGGCGTGGCCGGCCATGCATGTTGACCTGGGCATTCCCGTCTCGTGGGGAAGCGCGGTCACGATGGTCACGTGCTGTGGGACCATCGTCTCGAGCCTCTCGTCTGCCGCGCTCATCAGCCGCTTTGGCACCGGGCGCGTGACGGCCGTCTCCACGGCGCTCACCGCGGCGGCGCTCGTCGGCTTTGCCGTGGCGCCGAGCTTCCCGTGGCTCTGTCTGCTTGCGATTCCCCTCGGCCTCGGCGCGGGCGCCATCGACACGGCGCTCAACAACTACGTGGCCCTGCACTATCGCGCGACGCACATGAACTTCCTCCACTGCGCCTATGGCGTCGGCATCACGGTGAGCCCCTTCCTCATGTCGATCGCGCTCACGGGCGGCACCTGGCGCGACGGCTACCTCGAGGCGGCGGCCGTCCAGGCGGCGATCATGGCGGCAACGATCGCGATCCTGCCGCTCTGGTCCCGCGTGGGCCACGAGTCCTCGCCGGGGGAGCAGGACGGCGAGCCCGAGGCCCGCGCGGCGGGCCCGCTCGAGCTCGTTCGGCGTCGCGACATCCGCCTGGCCTGTCTCGTCTTCATGGCCTCGGTGGCCATCGAGGGCATCTGCAACACCTGGTGCGCGAGCTACCTCGTGAGCGCGCGCGGCATGGCGGCCGGCGCCGCCGCAGGCATGGTCACGGTCTACTACGTGGGCGTGACGGCGGGACGCTTCCTCTCCGGCGTGCTCGCCAACCGGCTCTCGAGCAAGCAGCTCGTGGGCCTGGGGCAGGCCGTCACCTTCGTGGCGGTGCTCGTGCTCCTGGCGCCGCTCCCGCTCGCGGCGGCGCCCGTCGGCCTCTTCCTCGTGGGCTTTGGCAACAGCCCGCTCTACCCCAACATGCTGCACCTCACGCCGCGACTCTTCGGCCGCGACCTCTCGCAGGCCGTGATCGGCGTGCAGATGGCGGCGTCCTACGTGGGCTCGCTCACGCTGCCCCCGCTCTTTGGCCTGATGGCGGAGCGCGTGGGCTTCTGGCTCTTCCCGGTGGCGCTGTTCGTTCTCTCGGTGGTGGTGCTCGCCGCGTTTCTCGGCCTCATGGCGCTCAAGGGCTGGCGCCCGCGCCTTGCGCGCCGCTAGCCCGCCGGCTCAGTACGCGACTTCCAACGTTTTGGCGCCGTAAAACGTCGTCAATCGCGTATTGACTTGTGCCAGTACGCGACTTCCAACGTTTTGGTGCCGTAGAACGTCGTCAATCGCGTATTGCGCGTGCTCATCGGAATAGAATGAGTAAGACGCGACGGGCGAGAAGGACGGTGGGACATGGCGGACATGCGCTACGTCAGGCTGGGAGGCTCGGGCCTCACGGTCTCGCGGATCTGCCTGGGCGGCATGGGCTTTGGCGTGCCCACCGCGCCGCGCCCGTGGACCGTGGGCTATGACGAGACGCGTGCCGTGATCGCGGCGGCGACGGATGCCGGCGTCAACTTCATAGACACGGCCAACTGCTACGCGGACGGCACGAGCGAGGAGTTCATCGGGCGGGCCCTGCGCGAGCTGGGCATCCCGCGCGACCGCGTGGTGCTGGCGAGCAAGGTCTTCTACAACGAGGGCGGCCTCTCGCGTGCGGCGATCATGCGCGAGATCGAGGGCACGCTGCGCCGTCTGCGGACCGACTACCTCGACCTCTACGTCATCCACCGCTTTGACGCGGCGACGCCCGTCGAGGAGACGCTCGAGGCGCTCGACGAGCTCGTGCGCGCGGGCAAGGTGCGCGCGCTGGGGGCGAGCGCGATGTACGCCTACCAGCTCCACACCATGCAGGACGTGGCGCTCGCCAACGGCTGGACGCCCTTCTCGACCATGCAGAGCCAGTACAACCTGCTCTACCGCGAGGACGAGCATGAGATGATTCCCGTGTGCCGTCAGTTTGGCATGGCGCTCACGCCGTACAGCTCGCTCGCGGCGGGGAGGCTCACGCGGCCCACGTGGGACGCGCCCACGCGCCGCAGCGAGACGGACGAGATCTCGCAGAAGAAGTTCGACCCCATGCGCGAGCAGGACGAGAGGGTCGTGGCGCGTGTCGCGGAGCTAGCCGAGAGGCATGACGTGCCGATGGCGGCGATCGCGGTCGCATGGCTGTGGTCGCGCGGCGTGGAGTCGCCGATCGTGGGCTGCTCGCGTCCGGAGCTCGTGGGCGACGTGGCTCGCGCCCTTGACGTGGAGCTCACGGAGGATGAGCGCGCCTACCTCGAGGAGCCGTACGTGCCCCACGCGCTCGTGGGCGTTCGCCCGCACACGCTGGACGAGCTGCTGCCGAGAGGGGCGGAATGAGCGAGCAGGGCAGGAGGGTCGAGCGGCCGTGAGGCACACGTCCGTCTATCGCTCCCCGTTGGGGGAGGTCCTGCTGGCGAGCGACGGCTCCGCGCTCACGGGCCTGTGGTTCGAGGGTCAGCGTCGCTTTGCCTCCGGACTCTCCCCGGATGCGGGCGAGCGCCCCGATCTGCCCGCGTTCCTGGAGGCGCGCTCCTGGCTCGACGCGTACTTCCGGGGCGACGACCCCGGCGAGCCGCCCGCGACGGCGCTCTCCGGCACGTCGTTCCAGCGCGCCGTCTGGGACGAGCTGCGCCTCGTGGGGTTCGGCCAGACCGCCACGTACGGCGAGCTTGCGGCGCGCGTGGGCGAGCGGCTCGGGCGACCCACCTCGGCGCGCGCCGTCGGCTCGGCGGTGGGGCGCAACCCGGTCTCCGTCATCGTGGGCTGCCATCGGGTGCTCGGGGCCAGCGGCCAGCTCACCGGTTACGCGGGCGGGCTCTGGCGCAAGCGCGCCCTTCTCGCCCTGGAGCGCGAGGGGCTGGTCGTTGCCGAGGCTCCCGAGCGCCCCGCGCCCCTCGTGCGTGCGCTCGTTGACGTCTGGGAGCGCTCGGTCCGCGCGACGCACGACTTTCTGCAGCCCGGCGAGGTGGGGCGGATGCGTCCCGTGGTGCCCGGCGCCATCGAAGGGGTCCAGCGCCTCCTCGTGGCGCGCCGGTCAGGCGACCCGATCGGGTTCCTCGGCATGGGCGGGGGCTTCGTGGAGATGCTCTTCGTGGACCCCGAGGAGCGTGGGCGCGGCGTGGGGCGGCTGCTCATGGAGCGGGCGACGGGGCTCCTCGGCGCGCGTGAGGTCTCGGTGAACGAGCAGAACCGCCAGGCCGTGGGCTTCTACGAGCGCATGGGCTTCTCGGCGTACCGCCGAACGCCAACCGACGACGACGGCCGCCCCTATCCGCTGCTCTACATGAGACCCGCCGACGGCGCGTGACGCGATCGCGGGCCGCGTGAGGAGGGTCTCTCGCCGGCGCGAGTGGAGGTTCGCTTTAGGGGCGAGAAGGACGCGCTGGCCCCGCGCCCCTTTGACACGGACGGCCTCCCGAGCGAACTGCGTGGGCGCGGGGGAGCGGAGGGGTAGCGGCTCAACCCCGCAGATGCTCGAGCACCGGCTGCAGGTACTCGCGCCGCGTCCCGTCAAAGCCCTCGCGCATGGCGTCGAGTGCGAAGGCGACGCGCGGGTCGGCCTCGGCCTCCTTTGCCTGCATGCGAAAAAACGCGCGCATGGCCAGCTTGTCGAGGGCGCACAGGCGGTCGAAGTCAAAGCCGCCCTGGCAGTAGAAGCGCGCGAGGCGGGGATAGCGCTCGCTCGGGAACGCGCGCTCAAAGGCGGCGTCGGTCTCGCTCCTGGGCCACTCCTCGCTCGGCATGGGGTATGCCCCCACGCCCACGACCACGTAGCGGCGCTCGGGGCGCTCGTCTATGAGGTCGCGCAGCCAGCGCGCGCCCTTGAGCCCTCCGGCGTGGAACCAGCTGAGAAAGACGAGCTTCTCCGCGGCGGCCACGGGGGACGAGGAGCGCTCGGAGAACGGGACGGCCCTGGTCTCGAGGGACTCCGCGAGCCAGCGGGCGTACCTCTCGGTGAACCCGGTCTGCGAGCAGTAGACGACGGCGGTGCTCATGCTCACTCCTTCGTTCGGTGCTGGACGAGAAACGCCTCGAGGTGGCGCTCGACGAGCCCGCGCGCCTCCGGCCAGGGCGTGCCCTCGCAGAGCGCGAGGAACACGGGCCCGTGGAACTGGCGGGCCGTGAGGTCGACGTCGCAGGGGGAGAAGAGGCCGGCGTCGACGAGGCGCGAGAAGATCGCGCGCTGCAGCTCGAGCGGCCGCTCGATGAAGACGGTGCGATAGAGCTCGTCGCAGCGGGGGTCCGTGTGGCGCGCCCCCTCGAGCACGTGGCGCAGGCGCACGATGCCGGCGTCTGCGAAGAGGGGCTCGTAACTGGCGAGAACCACCTCGGCGAGCGCGGGCCCGTCCGTGAGGTAGGCGCTCGCGTCGTCGGTGGGGTGGGCGAGGGCGCGGCGGGAGCGCAGCGCCTGCGTCAGGCGGTCGAGCTGGTATGCCACCGCCGCGTCGAAGATGGCCTGCTTACCGGGGAAGTGGCTGTAGAGCGAGGCCTCGCGCAGACCCACCGCAGTCGAGACGTCGCGCATCGACGCCGAGGCGTAGCCCTTCTCGGCAAACACCTCGAGGGCGCGCTCGCAGATGAGGCGCTTGGTGTCGCGCGTTGGCCCGGCCGGTCGTCCCATGCTGCCTCCCGTGGTTATCAAAACCTAGTATACGATAGGTTTACGAAGGAGGACAAGGCAACAGGGCGTGCCGCGGCCTGCGTGGCGGTGGCGCGAAAAGGAGCGTGACGCGCGGGTCTAGCGGTCCTCATAGTGCCCGCGGCACGAGATCACGCGCACGACTCCGTCCTCGACCTTGTAGGTCAGCCGATTCTTTGCGTCTATACGGACGCTGCTCAGGTCCTCCGTTGAGTGCCTGAGCAGCTCGCTCTTCCCGATGCCGCGCTCCGTGCCACCGGTTCTGGCAATGTCCTTGAGCAGCGCGTTGATGCGTCGCAGGGTCTTCCTGTCCTGCGTCAGCCAGTACTGGTAGTCGGCCCACGCCTGGTCATCCCAGAGGTAGGGCATCTATGCCTCCACGAGGTCGTGTGCCTGCTCGTTGCCGTTGCGCATCGCACGGTAGCGAGCGTCCATCTCGGCGGCGTACTCCGCCTCGGTGGGCGTGCGCTTGCGAACGGCGAAGGGGAAGCCGCCCTCCTCGACAAAGCGCTTCATGAAGACAGTGAGCGCCGAGGTGGGCGTGAGTCCGAGCTCCTCTGCGGTTGAGTCGAAGGCACGCTTGAGGTTGGCGTCAACGCGATTGCCAAGAGGGATAGTTGATGCTGACATGATGGCTCCTTGCAATCAAATGACTACGATTGAAGTATATCCAATTGCAAGTTATTGCATACAATACGTATCACCGCAGCAGAAGGGATCGAGGACATGAACGAGCACGCCGCCTTCGAGGAGCTCAAGCGCCAGGCGATCGAGGAGAACGAGCGCGCGTACGGCCGCGAGGCGCGCGAGCGCTATGGAGACGACGCGGTGGACGCGGCGAACGAGCGGCTGGCCTCCCTCTCCCAGGACGAGTGGGACGAGAAGGACCGGCTTGAGCAGGCAATCAAGGAGCTCCTGCGCACCGCCATGGCGACGGGCGACCCGGAGGGCGAGCCGGCACGCGAGCTCGCGCGGATGCACGCGCGCTGGATCTCCCTGCACTGGGGCGAGGGGCGCTACTCGCGCGAGGCGCACCGTGGCCTCGCGCAGATGTATCTCGCCGACGACCGCTTTCGCGCGTACTACGACACGGCGGCAGGCGAGGGCGCGACGGAGTTCCTGGTCGCCGCGCTCGAGGCCTACCTGGCGTAGCAGTCCGGGCCCTACGCCCCTCTCGCTACTCGTTCAGCTTGCCGGCGACGAGTATGGGCACGAAGAAGACCGCACAGCCGAGAAGCCCGACCGTGGTGTTGGGCAGGACGTCTCCCGGCGCGAGCTCAAGCGTCGGCAGCAGCACCGCCGCCGCGGCGGCCGACCAGCGGGCCGCGCGGCAGATTGCGGGCCAGTTGCCGTTGTGGACGCGCATGAGGCAGCCGAGGTTCATGCGGAAGGGACCCTGCGTCACGAAGGAGATGCGGTTCTCGTCATAGTATCCGGGCAGGGTCTCGTGGCAGAAGAACGAGAACCACGCCAGCGCCACGAGCATGAGGAGGCCTCCGGCGACGGCGGGATCGGCGAGGCCCGAGAGGAGCTGGTCAAGA
>DHCMC07803__coassemble_359_pt1 | contig 14911 bp, 12 predicted proteins | sample DHCMC07803__metabat2_low_PE_048 | metagenome-assembled genome bin DHCMC07803 | reverse complement strand
GTCGACTCGGTCTATGACGTCGTCTGGTCCTATCTGCCCGACGGCACGCCGATGACCTACGGCGACGTCTTCCACGAGAACGAGCGCGAGTTCTCGACCTACAACTTCGAGGTCGCCGACGTCGAGATGATGCGCGGGAAGTTTGACGACTACGAGCGCGAGTGCCACGCCTGCCTCGACCGAGCCCTCCCGCTGCCCGCGTACGACTGCGTCATGAAGTGCAGCCACGCGTTCAACCTGCTCGACGCGCGCGGCGCCATCTCGGCGACCGAGCGTGCCAACTACATCCTGCGCGTCCGCACCATCGCCAAGCTCTGCTGCGAGAGCTACCTCGCCGAGGTCGCGGGCACGTCCGACGACAAGAAGGGGGAGGTGGCCTAGATGGCCGAGACCCGCGACTTCCTGCTCGAGATCGGCACCGAGGAGATGCCCTCGGCGCCTCTCATGAACGCCTCGCGCCAGCTCGGGGACCTCGTCGCCAGGGGGCTTGACGCCGCTGGGCTCGCGCACGGCGAGGTGCGCGTCATCTCCTCGCCCCGGCGGCTGGCCGCTCTCGTCTCTGACGTCGCCGTCGCGACCGACGAGGTGCACGAGGTGCGGCGCGGCCCCAAGGCCGCCATTGCCTTCGACGGGTCGGGCCAGCCCACCAAGGCTGCCGCCGGCTTTGCGCGCAAGTGCGGCGTGGACCCCTCCGACCTGGTGAGGCGCGTCGACGCGGACGGCAGCGAGTACGTCTTTGCCGAGCGCAGCATCCCCTCGCGCGACGCCGTCTCGATCCTCTCGCCGCTCTCCGCCGAGGTCATCGGCGGCCTCCAGTGGCCCAACTACCGCAGCCAGCGCTGGGGCAGCGAGCACGCCACCTTCGTGCGCCCGATCCGATGGATCTGCTCCCTCCTCGGATCGGAGGTCGTGCCCGTGGCGTACGCCGACGTCACGTCCTCCAACACCACGCGCGGCCATCGCGTCCTCGCGCCCGGGGAGCACGTGGTGTCGTCTGCCTCCGACTACGAGGCCACGCTCGAGCGCGCCTTCGTGCTGTCCGCCGAGCGTCGCGCCGAGGCCATACGCGACGGCATCGCAAAGATCGAGGCGGATCGCGGCGGAGCGCGCGTGGACACCCCCAAGCGGATCTTCGACGAGGTCGTGAACCTCTGTGAGTGGCCGACGGTGCTGGTCGGCACCTTTGACGAGGCGTTTCTCGCCGTCCCGCACGAGATCATCTGCGAGTCCATGCTTTCCAACCAGCGCTACTTCCCGGTCTACGACGCCGCGGGCGACCTCACGCGCGAGTTCGTCGTCGTCTCCAACGCCGACCCCCGCGTCTCCGACACGGTCGTCTCGGGCAACGAGCGCGTGGTCCGCGCCCGCCTCGACGACGCCAAGTTCTTCTACGACGAGGACCTCAGGCGGCCGATGGAGGAGTTCGTGCAGCGCCTGGGCTCGGTCACCTTCCAGGAGCGCCTGGGCACGATGCTCCAGAAGGTCGAGCGCATGGAGGGCCTGGCCGCCGCGATCGCCGCCCAGGCCGGCGAGGACGAGCGCGGCGTCGCCGCCTCGGCGCGCGCGGCCCATCTCGCCAAGGCCGACCTCGTCTCCCAGGCCGTCGTCGAGTTCACCAACCAGCAGGGGGTCATGGGCGGCTACTACGCCGCCGCCGCGGGCGAGCCGGCCGAGGTCTGCGCCGCGATCCGCGAGCACTACCGCCCGCGCTTCGCTGGCGACGAACTCCCCTCCGGCACCTGCGGGCGATGCGTCGCGATCGCCGACAAGCTCGACACCGTCTGCGGCATCTTCGCCATCGACGAGCCGCCGACCGGCTCCTCCGACCCGTATGCGGTGCGCCGCGCCGCCATCGGCATCATCGCGATGCTGCGCACCCTGCCCGGCTGCGACCTCCGTCGGCTCATCGGCCTCTCGCTCGACGCCTACCGCACGCAGGGCCTCGACTTCGACCCCGTGGCGGTGGCTGAGGCGGTCGAGCGCTTCTTCCGCGGCAGGCTCGTGGCCATCGCCAAGGACGAGGGCCTCCGTCCCGACACGATCGAGGCGGTCTCGGCCGTCGGCGTCATCGACCCGATCGAGTTCATGGCCCGCGCCCACGCCCTCGAGGACGCGCGCTCCCAGCGTCCCGAGCTCTTCGACGACCTGGCCACAGCCTATGCCCGCGCCGCCCACCTCGGAGACGCCGCCCTCGGGTCCGAGGTCGACGCCGGCCTGCTTTCCGATGCCGAGAGGAGCCTCTACGACGCCTGCGAGCGGGGACGCGCCTCCGTGGAGGCGGCGCTGTCGCACGCCGACTACGCCGGTGCGCTCTCCGCCCTTGCCGAACTGAAGTCGCCCATCGACCGATTCTTCGACGACGTCCTTGTCATGGACGAGGATACTGCGGTAAGGGAGAATCGTCTGAGGCTTCTCAACCGTTTTGTTGGGGTCTTTGCGGACGTCGCCGACATCGGGGCGCTCTCCCGTCGGAAGTAGGGTAGTGTGACGGTGGGCCGCACGGCCCCGCCGTTTGGGGGACACAGGAGGAATGCGATGACCAAGCTCGATCTGGACGACGACATCTTCGGTGAGGTCGTTCCCATGATCTACGTTCTGTCCGACGCGCGCGGCGAGACCGCCAACACCGTCGTCATGGCCGCCGCCGCCCAGTTCGGGGACGCTTCGGTGGAGATCCAGCGCCTCTCCAACGTCAAGGACGTCGACACCGTGCGCACCTTCTTCGACGAGAACTACGAGCCGGACCGTCCCTGCGCCGTTTTCCACACCTTCGCGAACGGCACCCTCCGTCGGGAGATTCGTCGCGAGCTCGACCGCCGCGGCATCCCCTCCATCGACCTGCTCGGCCCGGCGGTGACCGTCATCTCCACGCTCACGGGCGAGGAGCCGAGTCACGAGATCGGCGCCGTCTACGACAGCCCGGCCTCGTCCGAGTAGCCGTCGGGACACAAGCCGTCGCGGGGCGCTCGCGGTTGCGGGCGCCCCGCGCGTTTTGGGCGGCTCGCCGACGCACTCTGACCGGTCCCCACAAATACCTTGCTGATTGCACGTTCCTTGCTAGAATGTGGCAGAGCGTGGAGCGTGCGCGTCCACGGTGTCGTAAGTGCGCCCCGAGGGGCGTCCGGACATAAGAAAGCAAGGGAGAAAAATGGCAGAAAAGCACGTATACCGCTTTGGCTTCGACGCCAACGGCAACAACGTGACCGAGGTCGCGGGCGAGTCCGTCGCCGAGGCCAAGTGGATCACGGGCGGCAAGGGCGCCAACCTCGCCGAGATGGCCAACATCGGCCTCCCCGTCCCTCCGGGATTCACGATTACCTGCCAGACCTGCGTTGCCTACTCCAGCGCCGGCAACGTCTGGCCCGAGGGCGTCCTCGATGAGATCGACGAGTACCGCAAGGACCTCGAGGAGCGCATGGGCAAGAAGCTCGGCGACTCCGAGGACCCGCTGCTCGTCTCCGTGCGCTCCGGCGCGCCGTTCTCCATGCCGGGCATGATGGACACCGTCCTCAACCTCGGCCTCAACGACGACTCCGTCCAGGGCCTCATCAAGCAGACCGAGAACCCCCGCTTTGCCTACGACTCCTACCGTCGCTTCGTCCAGATGTTCTCTGACGTCGTCATGGGCGTCTCCGGCCAGCTCTTCGAGGACGCCATCACCGCCAAGAAGGCCGAGAAGGGCGTGAAGCTCGACACCGAGCTCGACGCCGACGACCTCAAGGACCTCGTCGCCACCTTCAAGCAGATCTTTGCCGACAACGTCGACGCCGAGAAGTACCCCGAGGTGCTCGTCGACGGCAAGATCGAGTTCCCGCACGACCCGCTGGTGCAGCTCCGTCTCGCCGAGCAGGCCGTTTTCGGCTCCTGGAACACCGACCGCGCCATCCTCTACCGCAAGCAGAACAAGATCCCCGACGAGCTCGGCACCGCCGTCAACGTCCAGGTGATGGCCTTCGGCAACAAGGGCAACACCTCCGCCACCGGCGTCGCGTTCACCCGCAACCCCGCCGACGGCACCAACGAGCGCTACGGCGACTTCCTGGTCAACGCCCAGGGCGAGGACGTCGTCGCCGGTATCCGCAACACCGAGCCGATCGCCGACCTGCCCAAGGTCCCGGGCCTCGAGGAGGCTGGCAAGGAGCTCTTCCACGTCTTCGAGATCCTCGAGGACCACTACGCCGACATGATGGACCTCGAGTTCACCATCGAGCAGGGCAAGCTCTGGATGCTCCAGACCCGCGTCGGCAAGCGCACCGCGCTCTCCGCGCTCAAGGTCGCCATCCAGATGTACGAGGAGGGCCGCATCTCCAAGGAGGAGGCGGTCATGCGCGTTGCCCCCGAGCAGCTCGACCAGCTCCTCCACCCGCAGTTTGACCCCAAGGCCGACTACAAGGTCATCGCCAAGGGCCTCAACGCCTCCCCGGGTGCCGCCGTCGGTTCCGTCGTGTTCTCCTCCGCTGACGCCGAGGCCTATGCCGAGGCCGGGAAGCCCTGCATCCTCGTGCGCTGGGAGACCACGCCGGACGACCTCCACGGCATGGTTGCCGCCGAGGGCATCCTGACCTCCCACGGTGGCAAGACCTCCCACGCCGCCGTCATCGCCCGCGGCATGGGCGCCCCCTGCGTCTGCGGCGTCGACGCCCTCCAGATCGACGCGGTCAACAAGGTCTGCACCATCGCCGGCACCGACATCACCCTCCACGAGGGCGACGTCATCTCCATCGACGGCACCACCGGTGACGTCATCCTCGGCGAGGTCGCGCTCGTCCGTCCCGAGCTCGGCGGCGACCTCCAGACCATCCTCGACTGGGCCGACGAGGTCCGCAACGACGCCGAGCGCGGCCGCGTGATCGGTGTCCGCGCCAACGCCGACAACCCCGCCGACGCGCAGCTCTCCAAGGACAACGGCGCCTCCGGCATCGGCCTGTGCCGCACCGAGCACATGTTCCTCGGCGAGCGCAAGCAGCTCATCCAGAACTTCATCCTCGCCGACGACGACGCCGTCAAGGCCGACGCGGTCGAGAAGCTCGGCGCCGCCCAGAAGGGCGACTTCCTCGAGATGTTCAAGGCCATGGACGGCATGCCCGTCATCGTGCGCCTGCTCGACCCGCCCCTGCACGAGTTCCTCGAGGCTCCCCGCGACCTCGACGTCGAGATCGCCAAGGAGGAGGCTGCCGGCAAGGACGTCTCCGAGAAGAAGGCCCTTCTCGCCAAGCTCGACTCCTTCCAGGAGGCCAACCCGATGCTCGGCCTTCGTGGCTGCCGCCTCGGCCTCGTCTACCCCGAGCTCAACGTCATGCAGGTGAAGGCCATCGCCTCCGCTACCGCCGAGCTCAAGAAGCAGGGCCTCGACCCCAAGCCCGAGATCATGATCCCGCTCGTGGCCTTCGAGGAGGAGCTCGCGCTCGTCCGAGAGGTCGTCGAGGAGAACATCAAGGCCACCGCTGAGGAGTACGGCGTCGAGCTCGACATCCCGGTCGGTACCATGATCGAGATTCCGCGTGCGGCGATCACCTCCGAGGACATCGCCAAGCACGCCGACTTCTTCTCCTTCGGCACCAACGACCTGACCCAGATGGGCCTCGGCTTCTCCCGTGACGACGTCGAGGCGGCCTTCATGCCCCTCTACCTCGACAAGAAGATCGTCAAGACCAACCCGTTCGCCACGCTCGACAAGGGCGTTGCCAAGCTCGTGCAGCTCGGCGTCGAGGGCGGCCACAAGGGCAACCCCGACATCGTCTGCGGCGTCTGCGGCGAGACGGGCGGCGATCCCGAGTCCATCCACATGTACTACGACCTCGGCCTCGACTACGTGTCCTGCTCGCCGTACCGCGTGCCCATCGCGCGCCTCGCGGCTGCCCAGGCCAAGATCGAGTCCAACGGCGGCGCCAAGAAGGTCGCCAAGTAATCGGGTCCACATGACGCGATGAAAGCGGGGGGGAGGCGGCCTCAGGCCCCTCCCCCCTTCTCGTTAGGGGAGAGAGCATGCGTGTCTTGACCAGAGGGGACAGGGAGCGCGCCGAGCGCGAGCGGCTCTCGCCGGACGCCGCCTTCTCGGACGCGAGCGAGGGGCGCCTCGTCGACGAGGCGCCGGACCCCCTGAGGACGTGCTACCAGTGCGACCGTGACCGGATTCTGCACAGCAAGAGCTTTCGTCGGCTTGCCCACAAGACGCAGGTCTTTCTCGCCCCCGAGGGGGACCACTACCGCACGAGGCTCATTCACAGTCTCGAGGTCGCCCAGGTGGCGCGCTCGATCGCCCGCCCGCTCGGGCTCAACGAGGACCTGACGGAGGCCATCGCCCTTGCGCACGACCTCGGGCACACGCCGTTTGGCCACGTGGGGGAGCGGGCACTCTCCAACGCCATCGCGCGCTATCGAGGCGTCGACCCCACGTTGAGGCTCTTCGCGCACAACGAGCAGAGCGCGCGTCTCGTCGACCTGCTCGAGCGCGGCGGCCGAGGGCTCAACCTCTCGCGCGAGGTGGTCGACGGCATCAGGTGCCACACCGGCGACCGACGCGCGCGCACGCTCGAGGGGAGGGTGGTCTCGCTTTCCGACCGCATCGCCTACGTATGCCACGACATCGACGACGCCGAGCGTGCGGGGCTGCTGCGCGAGGCAGATCTTCCGTCGGGTCCGCGCGAGGTCCTCGGCGGCAGCTCCTCCGAGCGAATCGAGACCATGGTGCACGACGTTGTCGCCGCCAGCGCCGAGTGCGGCGACATCCAGATGACCGCCCCGGTGTGGGACGCGATGATGGCGATGCGCGCGTTCCTCTTCGAGAACCTCTACTCGCGCGGCGACGCCAAGTGGGAGGAGCCGAAGGCCTATGCCATGCTCGGCGAGCTCTTCGACCACTTCGTCACCCACCTGGAGGAGGTGCCCGACGAGTATCGCGTCCATGACGAGGACAAGCCGGAGGTACAGGTCGCGGACTTCGTCTCGGGCATGACGGACCGCTATGCCGTCTGCCTCTACGAGGATCTCAAGATTCCGCAGTCCTGGAAGCGGCGGTAGGCATGTTTGAACCTCGTCGCGTGGCGGGGGCAGTGAAAGGAGGTCGGCATGGCCCGACGCGGAGGCGGCGTCGCAACGGCGCTGATGATCGCGCTCTCGCTCTGCGTGTTTGCTGGCGGCGCGTACGCCCTCTACTACGTGCTGACGGCTGATTGGGCCCCGTCCGCACAGGACGAGTCGGTGTCGCCCCTGCAACCCAAGGAGTTCTCCGAGTACGACTGGGACGAGCTCGCGGAGGTCGCCGCGCTTATCGCCGAGGCGCCCTCGGCGGAGGAGGGCGAGGAGGTCGCCGGGCAATGGGGGATCGAGCTCGGCGACAAGCGCGTCATCTCCCTCTCTGACGGCCGCCAGGCGTCGCTTACCGTTGTCGGCTTCTGCCACGACGAGCGCGCGGACGGCTCGGGGCGTGCGGGAATCACCCTCATGACGTCGCCCATCTCGCTGCAGCCCATGAACGACGCCCTCACCAACGTCGGAGGATGGGAGGCGAGCGCCCTCAGGTCCTGGCTCTCCTCCGAAGGAGCCGAGCTGCTCCCCGAGGAGCTCGTCGCACAGGTCGTGACCGTCTCAAAGCTCACCAACAACGTTGGGTCCACGTCGGATGCCTCCATGGTCTCCTCGACCGACGACCAGCTCTGGGTCCCCTCCGTCTCCGAGGTCTGCGGGCAGGTCGACCTGTTCGCGAGCGAGTTCGGGGACGAGGTGCGCTCTCGGACGGGCTACGTCGATTACACCGCCTACGACGCCGTGCTGTGCGCCGAGGGCGAGCAGTACCCCTACTTCAGGGAGCTCGGCGTCACCTGTCACGACGACCCCCAGCACGCCCTCGAGCTCTCGTACGGCGGTGCGTCGACGAGCTGGTGGTATCGCAGCCCCTACCCGCTCTCCTTCAACGCCGGCGACTACTACTACTTCTATCAGGTCATGAGCACCGGTCACCCTACGACGCTCGGCTCTCCTGACGAGCCCTCGGGCGTCGTCGTCGGGCTGTGCCTGTGACGTTGTGTCGTTCTTGTCGTCATGCGAGAAGTGCCCTATAATGTGCCCTCGTGTGTAAAGCTATGTGTCGTTCGCAGCGCGTCGGCACCTCTAGAGACAGGAAGAGGACATGGACTACATTCGTGCCATCGAGCGCCAGCAGATCCGCGAGGACATCCCCGCCGTCAAGGTTGGCGACCACGTCAAGGTTCACTATCGCATCGTCGAGGGCGACCGCACGCGCGAGCAGGTCTTCGAGGGTGACGTCATCCGCATGAGCGGTGCCGGCGCCCGTGAGACCTTCACCGTTCGCAAGATCAGCTTCGGCGTGGGCGTCGAGCGCACCTTCCCGCTCCACAGCCCCAAGATCGCCAAGCTCGACGTCGTCCGTCACGGCGACGTCCGTCGCGCCAAGCTCTACTACCTCCGCGACCGCATCGGCAAGGCCGCCCGCATTCGCGAGAAGCGCGACTAGCATCCCCGTGCCCGATCGCTTCGACCGCCCCCGAGGGGGCGGTCTTCGTATGCAGAGGTGATCTCTTGGCGTTCGACACATCCAGGCCCGCGACGGCCCGAGAGGTCGCGGCGACCCTCTCCCAGGCGTCGCTCGAGGATGCGAAGCGCCTGGTCGAGCGCTATGCCGAAGACCCGCGCAAGCAGGTGCGCCGCGCCCTTGAGTCCGCCCGCCGCCGCATCGGGCGCGAGGAGGCCGAGCGCGCTCGCGTCGAGGGGATGTACGAGCTGCAGCGCGAGCTGGGCGGCAGCGGCGTCGTCGTGGGCGTCGACGAGGTCGGCCGCGGCGCGCTCGCCGGCCCGCTGACCGTTGCCGCCGTGTGCCTGCCGGACGACCCCCCGATCTGGGGCCTGAACGACTCCAAGCAGCTCGCGGCTCCCGAGCGAGAGCGAGTCGCCGCCGTCGTGGCGGACCGCGCGATCGCGATCGGCATCGCGCACGTCGAGCCCGCGTCGATCGACGCCGTCGGCATGGGCGCGGCGCTGCGGCACGCCATGAGGGAGGCCGTGCGCGAGACCGGGGTCGAGCCGGACTGCGTGCTGATAGACGGCAATCCCATCGGCGCGCACCCCGCGGAGCGCTGCATCGTCAAGGGTGACGCGCGCGTGGCCTGCATCGCCGCGGCGTCCGTCGTCGCCAAGGTGACCCGTGACGCCCTGATGGTGGCCTACGAGGAGGAGTTCCCCGGGTACCATCTCGCCGCCTGCAAGGGCTACGGCTCTCCCGAGCACATTGCCGCCATCCGCGAGCTCGGCCTCTCGCCGATCCACAGGGTCACATTCTGTGGAAACTTCGTGGAGCAGCCGCGACTCTTCTAGCCGAGCCGACCGCCTGGCCCGTCGGTGCCCGCCCGCTCATCATGGCGTTCTCTCCAGCCTTCCTCGGCCTTGCAAGCCTGCGGCGTGGCCCGTGTCAGCCACGTGAATGCCAAGGCAGCTCCCCACGCAGGGTCTCGCCCCCATCATCTTCGCACCAACGCGAAGGGAGGACCCATGTGCGAGACGACGGTGCAGGCCCCAGTCGTGACGCCACGCGAGAGGGGGGACTGGCGGACCAACCCGCATGAGCTCGGGCGGCGCGGGGAGACGGTCGCGCTGCGCAGCATCCAGAGCCGAGGATGGACCGTTCTGGGCCGCAATTGGCGATCTGGGTACGGGGAGGTGGACATCATCGCGCTCGACCCGGACGCGCCCGTCGGCACCGTCTCCCTCATCGAGGTGAAGACCCGGCTTGATCGCGGCGGCTCCGACGAGGTGCTCCCTGAGCTCGCCGTCGACGAGGAGCGCAGAAAGCGATACAAAGACGCCGCTCGCTGCTTTCTCCAGGTGAACGACTGGGCAAGCGTCGTCCGATTCGACGTCATCGCCATCACGGTCACAGACGACGGGATGGCGCACATGCGTCACATCAAGGACGCCTACGGGGTCGATCTCGCATGAGCGCCGGCGCGGCGACGGTGCGCACGGCGGCGCTGCGCGGCGTGCAGGCGTCGGAGGTGCAGGTCGAGCTCAGCATCTCGGGAGGGCTCCCGGGCCTCGACATCGTCGGCATGCCCGACTCGGCCGTCCTCGAGGCTCGCTCGAGAGTTCGCTGCGCCCTCCGCTCGAGCGGCTTCAGCCTCCCGCGCGAGCACGTCACGATCAATCTCGCCCCGAGCGAGGTGAGAAAGAGCGGGACGGCCTACGACCTCCCCATCGCCGTCGCCCTTCTGGTGGCGACGGCGCAGCTTCCTCCCAAGGTCGCAGACGGCACGCTCTTCGTCGGCGAGCTCGGTCTCGACGGCTCGGTGTGCTCGGTGCGCGGCGAGGTGGCCTACGCGCTTCTCGCGCACGACCTGGGAGCGGGCCTCGTCGTCTCCTCAGAGAGCCCGCTGCCCGCGTCATGGGCGGGGGGCGTGCGGTCGATCCGCTCGCTCGCACAGCTCAGGGGAGGCGTCGAACGTCTCCCATGCCTCGGGGAGAGGTGCGACGAGGCTTCCGACGCCCCGTGCGCGGTCCCCGACTTCGGCGACGTCGCCGACCAGGAGCTCGCCAAGCGCGCGATGACGATTGCCGCCGCGGGACGTCACGGCCTTCTCATGATCGGGCCGCCGGGCTCGGGCAAGACCATGCTCGCGCGGTGCCTTCCCTCGATCCTTCCGCCGCTCTCCGAGGAGGAGTCGGCCTCGGCGATGCTCATCCACTCGGTGGCAGGGCAGCCCATCGAGGGCATAGCAAACGGTCTCAGGCCCTACCGCGCCCCGCACCACTCGGTCTCGACCGGCGGGCTCGTGGGGGGAGGACGCCCGGTGCTGCCGGGGGAGGTCTCGCTCGCCCACAACGGGGTGCTCTTCCTCGACGAGCTCCCGGAGTTCTCCCGAGGGACGCTCCAGGCGCTCAGGCAGCCGCTCGAGGACCACGTGGTCCGGATTGTGAGGGTCGACGGGACCTACGAGTTTCCCTGCGACTTCCAGCTCGTCGCAGCCTCCAACCCCTGTCCGTGCGGGCACCTCGGCGACCCGGGCCACGAGTGCACCTGCACGAGATCCCGCATCGACGCCTACCAGGCACGCATAGGAGGCCCGCTCATGGACAGAATCGACGTCGTCGTAGACGTCCCGAGGCCGGAGACGGCAAAGGTGATCGACGGCAGTGCCGGGAGCGACTCCCACGAGATGGCGGAGCTCGTCTCCGCCGCACGGGAGTTCCGCTCCTGGAGAACGCGGAACGGCTCCGACGAGGCGCGACCGCCGGCGGCCCTGCTCGACGGGCCCGCGCGAGGCGCCCTCGAATCGCTCGCCCGGGGCCTCTCTCTCGGCGGCCGCGGAATCGTCCGCGTCACGCGCGTCGCGCGCACGATCGCCGACCTCGCCCAGCGCGAGCTCGTCGGCGAGGAGGACGTCGTCGAGGCGCTCGGGTACAGGCCCAGGTCTCGGGGGTGATTCGAGTGGCGACACGGGAGGGCGGATGGATTGTGAGGCCCGGCGACGCCGGCTGGCCGCCGGCGCTCGACGACCTCGACAGCCCGCCGGACGCGCTCTACGGTATCGGTGACCCCGGCGTCCTCCTCGGTCCGTGCATCTCGGTCGTCGGGGCGAGGAGGGCGACGCCGTACGGAACGGCCATTGCCGAGATGGCGGCGAGGGTCGCGGTCGAATGCGGCGTGACGGTCGTGTCCGGGGGCGCCCTCGGGTGCGACCGGGCCGCCGGCATGGCGGCCCTCGCCGCGGGAGGGAGGTCCGTGATCGTCTCCGGCTGTGGGGCGGACGTCATATACCCGCGCGCGTCACGCGATCTCTACGAGCGCGTCTACGACGGGGGAGGGGCCGTCGTCTCCATGGAGCCATGGGGGAGGGGTCCAGCGAGATGGGCGTTCCCGAAGAGGAACGCGATCATAGCCGCCCTGTCGCGCGTCCTGGTGGTGACGGAGGCGGGGGCGAGGTCGGGCACCATGTCGACCGCCGAGGTCGCCGTCGAGCTGGACCGCATCGTCTACGCGATACCAGGGTCCATCTTCTCGCCGGGCTCCGCCGGGACGAACCAGCTCATCTCCGAGGGCGCACGCATCATAGCCGACGAGCGCGCGCTCCAGGTCTCGCTCGCGCTCGACTACGGGCTCGCGCGCATGGGCCCGGCAGGCCTCCCACGCGAGGTGGGGCCCGTCATGTCAGCGCTCGTCGCGTCGCCCGCGCGCCCCGACGAACTCTCCGAGCGCCTCAACGAGAGCGTGCTCACCATCCTGAGAACGCTGACGGACTATGAGGCGAGGGGACTCGTGGAGCGCCTTCCCGATGGGAGATACTCGCCGACGCAAACCTACTATTTGGGGCACAATGGGTCTTCGGACAAACACTGACGCGAATAGAGGGACGATGGGGGAGACGGTCACGGTCGTAGGGGGTGGCCTCGCAGGCAGCGAGTGCGCACTGCAGCTGGCGCGACGGGGGGTGCGCGTCCGTCTGTTCGAGCAGCGGCCGGTCGCCCCGTCTCCTGCCCATCACGGCTCCGACCTGGCGGAGCTCGTCTGCTCCAACTCCCTCAAGTCCACGAAGGAGGACACCGCGGCAGGCCAGCTCAAGTGGGAGCTCTCGCGTCTCGGCAGCGTCCTTCTCGACTGCGCGCAGGCCTCCTCCGTCCCCGCGGGCGGTGCGCTCGCGGTGGACAGGGACGAGTTCTCCGCGCGCGTGACGCGGCTTGTCGAGGCGGACGAGCGCATCGAGCTCGTGCGCGGCCGCGTGGACGCCCTGCCGCAGGGCCCCGCCGTCATAGCCGCGGGGCCGCTCTGCTCCGGCGAGCTCTTCAATGCGATCTCGGACGCGGTCGGGGGCGGGCGCATGAGCTTCTATGACGCCGCCGCCCCCATCGTCGACGCCGACTCCCTCGACCGCTCCGTCGTCTTCGAGCAGTCGCGCTATCAGGGGGAAGGCTCCGGCGACTACCTCAACTGCCCGCTCGACCGCGACAGCTACGAGCGGCTCGTCACAGAGATCGTGTCAGCGGACCGAGTGCTCGCGCGCGACTTCGAGCAGCGCGACCTCTTCTGCGCCTGCCAGCCGATCGAGGAGGTCGCGAGAACCGGGATCGACACGCTGCGCCACGGCGCGCTCAAGCCCGTCGGGCTCGTCGACCCTCGGGACGGTCGGAGGCCGTGGTCGGTCGTGCAGCTCCGTGCCGAGAACGCCGCCCACACGGCCTACAACCTCGTTGGGTTCCAGACCAATCTCACATGGCCCGAGCAGCGTCGCGTGTTTCGGATGATACCGGGCCTCGAGCACGCGGAGTTCCTCCGCTACGGTGTCATGCACAGGAACTCGTTCGTGGACGCCCCGCACGCCCTTGACCCCACGCTCTCCATCCCCGGCACCGGCGTCCGCCTAGCGGGCCAGATCACGGGGACCGAGGGATACGTGGAGGCAATTGCCTCCGGGCTGCTCGCCGCGCTCAACACCTACGCCGACCTCGTCCATGCGCCGAGCGTCGTGCTGCCCCGCACCGGGTCGCTCGGCTCCCTCGTCGGCTACGCCACCGACCCCATGACGAGCGGCTACCAGCCCATGCACGTCAACTTCGGGCTCTATCCGCCGCTTGCGGACGCCCCGCGCAACAAGGGCCAGCGTCATGAGGCGCTCGTCGCGCGGGCGCGGGAGGACCTCGACGCCTACCTCTCGGGCCGCCCCGAGCTCCTCTGCCCCAGGCTGCCATGAGCGAGCAGACGCCCCAGGCCCTCGCTCGCGACGACTCCCAGCGCCGCTTCGAGGCCTCGGTCGAGGACTATCTGGCAATGCTTGGTGGCGTCCGCCACCTCTCTGGCAACACGCTGCGCGCGTATCGCACCGACCTTGCTGCCTTTCTCGCGTGGGCGCGTCGGGAGGGCGTCTCCCCGCTCGACCTCACCCATCGCGACCTGCGCAGCTATCTCGTCGATCTCACGCGAGCCGGCTACACCCCCCAGACGATCTCCCGCCACCTCTCCGCGCTGCGGGGGCTCTATCGATGGATGCAGCGGGAGGGCCGCTGCGGCTCAGCGGTAGCCGTCGCCCTCTCGAGCCCCAAGCTCGCCCGCACCCTTCCCAGGACGATGTCGGACGAGGACGCGCGGAGGCTCCTCTCGACCTGCGAGGGAGACGACGCCGTCAGTCTCCGGGACCGTGCGTTTCTCGAGCTGCTCTACGCGACGGGGGCCCGCGTCTCCGAGGTCTCCGGTCTCGGGGTTGACGACGTCGACCCCGCCTCGGCGCAGGTCAGGCTCTTCGGGAAGGGCTCGAAAGAGCGCATCGTCCCCGTCTACCAGGAGGCGCTCGACCGGGTGGACGACTACGTCAGGCGGGGGAGGACGAGGCTCGTCCGCCCCGGGAGGCCCTGCTCGGCGCTGTTCGTCTCCACGCGCGGCAACCCGATGTCTCCCGACGCGCTCAGGACCGTCTTCGAGCGGCGCGTGGCCCAGGCCGGCCTCGACCCCTCGCTCACGCCGCACGCGATGCGCCACACCTTCGCGACCGAGCTCCTCGGCGGGGGCGCCGACCTGCGGAGCGTGCAGGAGCTGCTCGGGCACGAGAGCCTCGCGACCACGCAGATCTACACGCACCTGTCGGTCGAGCGGCTGAAGGACGCCGCGCGTCGCGCGCATCCCCGCTCGTAGAGCGTTCGTGAAGCGGCGCAAGGAGACGCTCGACACGCAGGCCCGCAGCGTCTATACTTTCAATTCGCTGTGCGCCCGCACGGCATACGTCGCACGCGTGGCTACTCGCGCGCCGTGGTGCCCATGACTCAAGCCAGGCCATGGGTGGCGTTGCGAGGTCGACCCCACGCGGAGGATCAACCACAGGAGGTTACCATGGCTAAGATCAACATCCAGACCCTGCTCGACGCCGGCTGCCACTACGGCCACCAGACCCGCCGCTGGAACCCCAAGATGAAGCCC
>DHCMC07803__coassemble_329_pt1 | contig 14976 bp, 14 predicted proteins | sample DHCMC07803__metabat2_low_PE_048 | metagenome-assembled genome bin DHCMC07803 | reverse complement strand
CCATCTGGATGACGGCGGCCTGGTCGGTGATCGATCCGAAGGCGTAGAACACGCACACGCCGAAGGCCAGCGTGAGGAAGAAGACCGAGAAGTCCCGGAAGGACTTGCGGACGTTGCCGAGCGCGATCTTAGCGTACATCTGCGCCCTCCCCTCCCAGGAAGGACACGACGTCCATGATCTCGTCGAAGAAGGCCTTGCGCGTCTTGGTGCCGCGGACGATCTCGTTCCAGACGCGGCCGTCCTTGAGGAAGAGCGCGCGGCGCGCGTAGCTCGCGGCGAAGGAGTCGTGCGTGACCATGATGATGGTCGCCCCGGCGTTGTTCAGGTCCTCGAGGCTCTCCAGCAGGAGGCGCGAGTTGCGCGAGTCGAGTGCGCCGGTGGGCTCGTCGGCCAGCACGAGGGACGGGTCGGTGACGATCGCACGGGCCGCCGCCACGCGCTGCTTCTGGCCGCCGGACATCTCGTGCGGGAACTTGTCGAGCACCTCGGAGACGCCGAGCCGCTGCGCGACGCCGGTGACGCGCGCGACGACCTCCTTGGCCGGCACGTGGTTGATCGTGAGCGCGAGCGCGATGTTCTCGCGCGCGGTGAGGGTGTCGAGCAGGTTGGAGTCCTGGAAGACAAAACCCAGGCGCTCGCGGCGGAACTTGGAGAGCTGCCCCGCGCGCAGGGCGGTGATGTCCTGACCGTCCACGTAGATGTGGCCGGACGTGGGGCGGTCGATCGTGGAGACGCAGTTGAGCATCGTGGTCTTGCCCGAGCCGGACGGGCCCATGACGGCGACGTACTCCCCCGCGGCGACGTCGAAGGAGACGCCGTCAAGCGCGCGGGTGACGTTGTCGCGGCTTCCGTAGATCTTCTCAACGTCCTGGCAGGACAAAACGGGTCTGGTGTGAGCGGGTGCCATTGCTGATCCTCTCGTCTGGCCTTCTGGTACACGACCATACTCGCCCGGGGAGAGGGACGGCGCCATCGAACGCGCTTATCGCCACCTTACGCTTTCGCAAGGTTCTCCGGGCGGGACCCCCTCGCCCGCCGCGCGGCTACGCGCGGTCGACCATGTCGGGAAAGGCGAGGTAGACCGTGGTGCCCACGCCCTGCTCGGACTCCAGCCACGCCGAGACGCCCATCTTCTCGCAGAGCTCGCGCACGAGGTAGAGACCCATGCCGGTGGAGCGGGCGAAGCGCCGGCCGTTCTCGCCGGTGAAGCCCTTGTCAAAGACGCGCCCGACGTCGGCGTCCGGGATGCCGATTCCGTCGTCGGCGATGGCGAGCCGCGTCTCCCAGGCGTCGAGGCCCGTCTCCTGGCGCTCGGCCCAGACGCGCACGACCCCGCCGTCCTTCTCGCCCCGGTACTTGGCCGCGTTGACGAGCACCTGGCCGATCACGAACGACAGCCACTTGGGGTCGGCGCGCACCGTGAGGTCGAGCTCGCCCAGCTCGGGAGTCATATGCGCGCCGATCAGCGTGCGGGCCTTGTGGCGCAGCGCGTCGCGCACCACGTCGGCGAGCACGACCTGGCGGATCTGGAAGTCGCGCTCCAGCGAGGTGCCGCGCGAGTAGTAGAGGGCCTGCTCGACGTAGCCCTCGATCTGATCCAGCTCGGCGTCCATCGAGTCCGTGGCCGGCGAGGGGTTGTTGCGGGCGACGAGCCGGGCCGCGGCAATCGGCGTCTTGATCTCGTGGACCCAGGTCTCCACGTACTCGCGGTACTCGCGCGAGCGGCGGCGGGCGGCGGCGATGCGGTCGCGCATGGCCTTGGACTCGCGGTCGAGCGCGTCGTAGAAGATCTGGCCCTCCAGAAACGACGGGCGCTCGGTGAGCTCGGTGGCGAGGTAGGTCTCGTCCAGGGCGTCGAGCGCGTCGGTCAGCCGCAGGTAGAACGAGCGACGGTGCAGCCAGTCCAGCACGAGCGCCAGCGTCGCCGCGAGCACGAGCACGCCGCAGACAAAGACCACTGCCGCGCCGTCCAGGCCGTAGACGGTCATCACCAGCGCGGCAAACGCGAGCGCGACCGCGCGCACGGCGAGCGGGACCAGCCGGTCCGCGAGGTACGCACCAAAGCCCACGTCCTTCTCGCCCCCCTATTCCACCAGGTAGCCCATGCCGCGCTTGGTGCGCACGAAGCCCTCGACGCCGATCTTGGCGAGCGTGGCGCGCAGGTGGCTCACGTTCACCGTGAGCGTGTTGTCGTCGACGAACTCGTCGGAGGCCCACAGCTCCTCCTGGATGCGCTGGCGACTCACCACCGCACCGGCGTTGCGCATGAGCAGGGCGAGAATCCTCAGCTCGTTCTTGGTGAGCTCGGCCGCGCGCCCCTGGAAGCTCACGCGGCAGCGCGCCGTGTCGAGCGTGACGCCGGCGTAGCTGATCTCCGCCGAGGCGGCCCCCTCGCCGTAGCTGCGCTTGAGGACCGTCGCCACGTGAGCGAGAAGGACCTGGTCGTTGTAGGGCTTGGGGATGAAGTCGTCGGCGCCGAAGGAGAGCGTCAGCAGCTCGTCCATGTCGTTGTCGCGGGAGGTGACCACGACGATGGGCACGGAGCTCGCGCGGCGCACCTCGCGGCAGACGTAGGTGCCGTCGACGCCGGGCAGGTTGAGGTCCAGCAGCACCAGGTCGGGCGCGGCGGCCAGGATCTGCGCGGCAGCGTCGTCAAAGCTCGCGAGCGCCTCCGCCTCGTAGCCGTTGCGCCTGAGCAGCACGCAGAGCTCGTCGCGCAGGCGCGCGTCGTCCTCGACCACGAGCAGTCGTCGCATGGGAGCCTCCCGAGTCCGCGGTTCTTCTCGGCACGAGGTTAGCACACGGGTCGGGGCGCATCCCGAGATACGCGACTTCAAACGTTATGGGCAGTCAAAACGTTGGAAATCGCGTACCGTCAAAGCTCAGTACGCGACTTCGCACGGAATCGGCCCCTAAAACGTTGGAAGTCGCGTATCTGCGGGCGCGGACCCGGGGCGAGAAGGGCGTCGCGCCGCCGCGTCACGCGCGTGTAACAACCCCGACACGCTCCCGGCACGCACGGCTATCATGGGGGCACTGCGACAAGACCGAAAGGCCCGTGACCCATGACCATCGTTGACATGCTGCGCGCCAACGCTGAGAAGTACCCCAGCGAGGTGGCCCTCGTGGAGGTCAACCCCGAGCGGCGCGAGAACCGCCACATCACCTGGCGCGACTACGACCTGGTGGAGACCACCGACGACGAGCCGTTTCGCCGCGAGATGACCTGGTCCGTCTTTGACGAGAAGGCCAACCGCTTTGCCAACCTGCTGCTCAGCCGCGGCGTCCGCAAGGACGACAAGGTCGCCATCCTGCTCTACAACTGCATCGAGTGGCTCCCGCTCTACTTTGGCGTGCTCAAGTCGGGCGCCACGGTGGTGCCGCTGAACTTCCGCTACTCCGCGGACGAGATCGCCTACTGCCTGGACAAGGCCGACGTGAACATCCTCGTCTTTGGCCCGGAGTTCATCGGGCGCGTTGAGGAGATCGTGGACCGCATCCAGGCGGGGCGCCTGCTCTTCTTCGTGGGCGACGACTGCCCCACCTGGGCGGAGAGCTACCGCGAGCTGGCGAGCCTGTGCTCCTCGGCGGACCCGCGCGTGCCGCTCTCCGCCGACGAGGACGCCGCGATCTACTTCTCCAGCGGCACCACGGGCTTCCCCAAGGCGATCCTGCACCACCACGAGAGCCTCACGCAGGCGGCCGAGATGGAGCAGGCGCACCACGGGCAGACGCACGACGACGTGTTCCTGTGCATCCCGCCGCTCTACCACACGGGCGCCTGCATGCACTGGATGGGCAGCCTGCTCGTGGGCGGGCGCGGCGTGCTCCTGCGCGGCGTCTCGCCCAAGACCGTGCTCGAGACCGTCTCCAGCGAGCGCTGCACGATCGTGTGGCTGCTCGTGCCGTGGGCGCAGGACATCCTCGTCGCCCTGGAGGAGGGCACGGTCCGGCTCGAGAACTACCATCTGGACCAGTGGCGCCTCATGCACATCGGCGCCCAGCCGGTGCCGGAGAGCCTGATCCGGCGCTGGCGCGAGGTCTTCCCTCACCATGCCTACGACACCAACTACGGGCTCTCGGAGTCGATGGGCCCGGGCTGCGTGCACCTCGGCCTGGAGAACATCGACCACGTGGGCGCGATCGGCGTGCCCGGTTACCGCTGGAGCTGCAGGATCGTGGGCGAGGATGGCGCCGAGGTCGCGCCCGGCGAGGTCGGCGAGCTCTGCGTCAAGGGCCCCGGCCTCATGGAGTGCTACTACAAGGACCCGGAGGCCACGGCCGAGACGCTCGTAGACGGCTGGCTCCACACCGGCGACATGGCCCGCCAGGACGCGGACGGCTTCTACTGGCTCGTGGACCGCAAGAAGGACGTCGTCATCATGGGCGGCGAGAACATCTACCCCGTGGAGGTCGAGGACTTCCTCATGGGGCACCCGGCGATCAAGGACGTGGCGGTGATCGGCCTCCCCGACGAGCGCCTGGGAGAGATCCCGGCCGCGGTCATCGAGCTCAAGGCGGGCGCCGCGCTCGACGAGGACGACGTCGCGACGTTCTGCAAGAAGCTGCCGCGCTACAAGCGGCCGCGCAAGGTCATCTTCGCGCCCGTGCCGAGAAACCCCACGGGCAAGATAGAGAAGCCGGCGCTGCGCGCCAAGTACGGGGCCGACGCCCTCGTCGCACGCGAGACGCGCCGCTAGGAAGTGATGGGTCAAAAGGGGACAGTCCCCTTTTGACCCATCTAGGGGGGACCGTCCCCGATTGACCTTTGTCTCAGGAGAGGAGAGACATGGACAAGAACCTCATGTCCGGAAACGAGGCCATCGCCCAGGGCGCCTGGGAGGCCGGCGTCGCCGTCGGCGTGGGCTACCCCGGCACGCCGTCCACCGAGACGCTCGAGGCCCTCGTGCGCAAGGACGACGTCTACTGCGAGTGGTCGCCCAACGAGAAGGTCGCCTTCGAGGTGGGCCTGGGCGCCGCCATCGCCGGCGTCCGCGCGCTCGTCACGATGAAGCACGTGGGCGTCAACGTCGCGGCGGACCCCTTCATGGCCGCCGCCTCCACCGGCGTCAACGCCGGCCTCGTCCTTCTCGCCGCCGACGACCCTTCCTGCTACTCGTCCCAGAACGAGCAGGACTCGCGCTTCTACGCCGCCTTCGGCCGCATCCCCTGCCTCGACGTCGCCGACTCGGCCGACTGCTACGAGATGGCGCGCGCCGCCTTTGCGCTCTCGGAGCGCTTTGACACGCCGGTCATGCTGCACGAGACCATGCGCATCGCGCACACCCGCACGCTCGTCTCGCCGTCCGGCGAGCGCGAGGCCGTGGCCCCGCGCGACTACGCCGACGACATCCCCAAGTACGTCATGATGCCCGCCAACGCCGTCAAGCGCCGCGCCGTAGTGGACGAGCGCCAGGCCGCGCTCGAGGCCTATGCGGAGACCTGCCCGTACAACGTGGTGGAGATGCGGGACGAGAAGATCGGCGTCATCTGCGCCGGAGCCGTCTACCAGCACGTCCGCGAGGCGCTGCCCGAGGCCTCCACGTTCAAGCTGGGCCTCGCCTGGCCGCTGCCCGCCCGCGCGCTCGCGGACTTCGCGGCGTCCGTGGACGCGTGCTACGTCGTGGAGGAGGCGAGCGACTACTTCTCCTCGCACGTCCGCGCCCTCGGCATCGCGCTCGCCGAGCCGCCCGCCGCCCCGCTGCCCGTGGCCGGCGAGCTCAAGCCCGAGCTCATCCGTGCCGCCTTTGGCGTCGAGCAGCCCGCGCACCTCGCGCCCGCCACGGACCTGCCGCCGCGCCCGCCGGCGTTCTGCCCGGGCTGCCCGCACCGCCTGGTCTTTACCGAGCTGCGCCGCCTCAAGGCCATCGTCACCGGCGACATCGGCTGCTACACGCTCGGCGCCGTCGCGCCCTACGGCGCGTGCCACACGGTCATCGACATGGGCGCCTCGCTCTCGATGGCGCACGGCATGGAGCTCGCCGGCGCGCCCGAGCGCACCGGGCGCCCCGTCGTGGGCGTCATCGGCGACTCCACCTTCGCGCACTCCGGCATCACGAGCATGCTCGGCACGATCTACAACGGCGGCACCGGCACCCTCTGCATCCTGGACAACCGCACGACGGCCATGACCGGCACGCAGGGCAACCCCGTGAACGGCGTCACCCTCACGGACAGCTCCCACAAGATCGGCCCGCTGGACAACCCGAGCGGCAAGGCGCTCGACCTTCTCGCCCTGTGCCGCGCGATGGGCGTGGAGGACGTGGCGGAGGTCGACGCCCAGGACCTCCAGGCCGTGCGCTCCGCGCTCAGGGCCGCCGTGGCCAACACCGAGCAGCTCTCCGTCATCGTCTTCAAGGCGCCGTGCCGCCTCATCGACCGCAGCCGCGGCAAGGAGCCCACGATCCGCAACTGCCGCGCGTGCGGCCAGTGCGTCAAGATCGGCTGCCCCGCGCTCGGGCGCGCCAAGGACGGCACGGCCGTGATCGACCCCACCCAGTGCGTCGGGTGCGACCAGTGCGTCCAGTCCTGCCCGTTCGGCTGCATCACGAAGGAGTAAGTCATGGCAGATACCGAGAAGAGCGGCGCCGTTGTTGACGGGACCAAGACCATCCTCCTCGTGGGCGTGGGCGGCCAGGGCACGATCCTCGCGGGCAAGCTCCTCGCGACGGTGGCGGCCGGGGCGGGCCTCGACGTCAAGGTCTCCGAGATCCACGGCATGAGCCAGCGCGGCGGCTCCGTGAGCACGGTCATCCGCCTCGGCGAGCACGTCGCCACGATGGTGTGCGACGACGGCTGCGCCGACGTGGTCGTGGCCTTCGAGGCGGTGGAGGCGCTGCGCGCCCAGCACTACCTCGCCGAGGGGGGCCGCATGTTCGTGAACGACGAGCAGATCACGCCGGTCTCCGTGAACATCGGCAACTTCCAGATGCCCGAGCGCGTGGGCGAGCGCCTGCGCGAGCTGGGCGCCCACCTGCTGGATGCCGGCGTCATCGCGCGCGGGCTGGGCACGCCGCGCTCGACCAACGTGGTGCTCGTGGGCGCGCTCTCCACGGCGCTGCCCTTCGACGTAGAGCTCTGGCGCGACGCTGTGCGCGCCTGCGTGCCGCCCGCGACCGTCGAGGCCAACCTCGCCGCCTTCGACGCCGGACGCGACGCGGCCCTTCGCGGGGAGGCTCGGTAGAGACGGCTGCGCGAGGCTCTTCTCGCCCGGCGCACTGCTCATTGTCCTGAAAATGGGAGCTGTGGCACAACAAGGTTGCCACAGCCCCCATTTTCAGGACGCCTCTCCACAAAACCGCAGGTCGAGAAAAACAAGGCGTGCCATAGCTCCATTTTTCAGGACGCCCAACCGGCGAGAAGGACGCCCAACCGGCGAGAAGGACGCCCTCCGCACGCATGACGTGACCCCGGCCGCCGAGACAGCCGGGGTCGTTGCGTCCTGGTGGGCCGGCGCGTCCCCCGACCACGCCGACCCGTCTGTTCGGGGGATGTAATGGAATGGTACCCCAAAACGTCCGAGTAGTGTCCGACACGTTGCATGTCGGACATGTTAGGCTCGGCGCCCATGGTCACAGACGTCAGGACGTGCCTGCCGGTCGCAGGGGAGTTTCTGGCCCCACAGCCACCTCCCCGAGCAAATCCGACCGCCCACGTACTCGTGACGGGGCGGCGCGTCGTGTCACGGTAGTGTAAGGAGAGAACTGTTCGCTCCGATGTTACGGTGGTGATTCCCATGGGTCAGTACGTCGTGGTTGAGAACGAGGGCCGCTACTGCTTTAACCTCTGCGCCTCCAACGGGCACATCCTCATGTCGTCCATCATCTTCCCGTCCAAGGACGAGTGCCTGCACGGCATCGAGTGCGTACGCGCCTCCGCCGAGAACGCGGAGATCGAAGACAGCACGATCGACGCCTTCGACCGCGAGGAGACCCCCAAGTTCCGCATCTACGAGGACTTTGACGGGCACTACTTCTTCCGCTTCATCACGCATGAGGCGGGAGACATCGCCCGCTCGCACACCTACGAGCACAAGGAGAGCCTCCTGCGGCGCATCGAGCGCACGCGCGCGGAGTGCGACTCCTCCCTCGCGGCGGACGAGAACTAGCCGCCCTCGCACGCAGGCCAGACTCGGCACGCCCCGGACGCCCCCGAACACGTCCGGGGCGCCCTTGTGAAGACGGGAGAGACCATGGACATGACGGGGATTCGTCTCACCGAGCTCGTGGAGGCGGCAGGATGCGCGGCGAAGATCGCGCCGGGCGAGCTCGCGGGCGTGCTGGCCGACCTGCCCCGCCTCGCGGCGCCGGAGCTCGTGGTGGGCTTCGACGCCTCGGACGACGCCTGCGTCTGGGACCTCGGGGACGGGCGCGGGCTCGTTGCCACGACGGACTTCTTCCCGCCGATGGTGGACGACCCGTTCCTGTTTGGCCAGGTCGCTGCCACCAACGCCCTCTCCGACGTCTACGCCATGGGCGGGACGCCCGCGCTCGCGCTCAACCTCCTGTGCTTTCCCAACTGCCTGGGAATCGAGGTGGCCGGCCAGATCCTTGCCGGCGGGGCAGAGACGTGCCGCCGCGCCGGGTGCGTGGTCGCGGGGGGCCACTCGATCAACGACCACGAGCCCAAGTACGGCCTCGCCGTGACGGGCTTCGTGGCGCTCGACCGGCGCCTGGAGAACGGCGGGGCGCAGGTCGGCGACGCCCTCGTGCTCACGAAGGCGCTCGGGACGGGAATCCTCACGACGGCGCACAAGGGAGGCCTGCTCGACGAGGCGGGCCTCGCCGTGGCCACGGACTCCATGACCACCCTCAACGAGGCGCCGATCCGCCTCGCCCGCGAGCTGGGCGTCTGGCCGCACGCCGCCACCGACGTCACGGGCTTCTCGCTCATGGGCCACGCCTGCGAGATGGCGGAGGCGTCCGGCGTGACGCTCGCCGTCGACGCCACGGCCGTGCCCGTCATGGCGCGCGCCCGCGAGATGGCGGCGCTCGGCCTCGTCCCCGCCGGCGCCTACCGCAACCGGGACTTCTTCGGCCCGCGCGTGGCGATGGCGGACGCGCTCGCGCTCGACCTCGCCGACGTGCTCTTCGACCCGCAGACCTCCGGCGGCCTGCTCCTCGCGCTGGGCGAGAAGGACGCGGAGCGCCTCGTGGGCGCCCTGCGCGACGAGGGGCTCCCCGCCGCGGTCATCGGCGGCGCCGTCGAGCGCGGGAGGCACTCGGTCACGGTCTCCTAGCCGTCGCGCCCCGGTCGTCCCGGCGTCGGGCACGACCGTTACGCCTTCGTTAGACTCCTCCCCCACCATGGGTGACGTCCCAACGCAACCGAGAGAAAGGACGTCCCATGGGCACCATGCTCGAGACGCGCGCGCTCACCAAGCGCTTCGGCCGAGGCGCGGACGCGCAGACGGCCGTCGCCGACGTGAGCCTGCACATCCAGGAGGGAGAGGTGTACGGTCTCCTCGGCCCCAACGGCGCGGGCAAGTCCACCACGCTCAAGATGATCTGCGGCATGCTCCGCCCGACCTCGGGCGAGATGCTGTTCGGCGGGCGCCCCTGGCGTCGCGACGACCTCTACGCCATCGGCTCGCTCATCGAGGAGGCTCCGCTCTACCCCAACCTCACCGCCCGAGAGAACCTCCGCGTCCGCACGACGCTTCTCGGCCTGCCCGAGCGCCGCATCGACGAGGCGCTCGAGGCCGTGGGCCTCACCGACACCGGCAGGAAGCGTGCCGGGCGCTTCTCGATGGGCATGCGGCAGCGTCTGGGCCTCGCGCTGGCGCTTCTCGCCCGCCCGCGGCTGCTCGTGCTCGACGAGCCCACCAACGGGCTCGACCCCATCGGCATCGAGGAGCTGCGCGACCAGGTCCGCGGCTTCGCGGCGTCCGGCACCACGGTGCTCGTCTCCATCCACATCCTCTCCGAGGTGCAGCAGATGGCCGACTCCGTGGGAATCATCTACCGCGGGAGGCTCGCCTACGAGGACCGCCTGCGCAAGGACCAGGACCTCGAGGAGCTCTTCATGGACGTCTGCCGAGAAGGGCGGCGCGAGCGCGGGGAGGTGGCAGCATGAGCGAGAAGAGCACCCTGCTCGCGTGCCTGCGTGCCGAGTCGCTCAAGTCGCGCCACGCTGCCCCCGTCCGCCTGGCCGTGGCCATGGCGCTGCCGATGCCGCTCCTGGGGGCGATGCCCGTCCACGGCTACCAGTCGTTCTCCGCATGGAACTACTGGTACTCGCTCTTCCTTCCCGTGGCGCTCTCGCTCGTGGTCGCCTGCGTCGCGCAGGCCGACGCGCGGCTCAGGATGCGGCCGCTCCTGGGCCTGGGCGTCCCGCTCGGGCGTGCCTGGTGGGCAAAGGCGCTCTGGTGCCTTGCCCTGCTCGCCCTCTCGAACCTTGTGGTACTCGCGGTCTACCTCGTGGGGTCCGCGTTCACGGCACAGGGCGTCACGATGGCTGGAACGCTCACGATGCTCGCGTGCGCGGGCGTGAACACCGTGACCGCGGCGTGGATGATCCCCGCCGGCCTCCTCCTCACGGCGCGGCTCGGCATGCTCGCGGGCATCTTCGTCCCGCTCGCTGTGCAGCTCGTGGGCGGCTTCGCCTGGAGCGTGGTGCCGCTGCCGCAGCTCTTCCCGCCCTCGGCGTCCATGGTCATCCCCACGAGCTTCATCCCCGTGCTGCCGAGCGGAGAGCCGCTCGCGGCGGACGCGGTGCTTGGCGGGGCCCTCGCTGCGAGCGGGGCGCTCACCGTCGCGGGCCTCGTCGTCTGCGCGGTCGCGTTCGTCGCGCTCACGGCGGCCGCAGCCGCGTGGTTCTCGCGCTCGGAGGAGAGGTGATCGCCATGAGGACAGGCTCCCCGCGCATGACCCTGCCGCGCGCCCTCCGCTCGGAGCTCGCCCGCCTCGCGCGCTCCCCGCTCGTGGCAGTGCATCTGGTCTGCGGCCTCGCGGGCGGCCTCGCCTGCGGCGCGTACTTCTCCGTCGCCCGCTGGGACCCCGCGCTCGGTGCCGACGCCTACGCCCAGTTCCTCGGAGCCCTCATGCCGCTCATGTCTGGCATCGCCTGCGGGCTCGCCGTTGACGAGGAGCGCGCCGCGGGGCGGCTCGCCAACCTTACGGCGCTCCCCTCGCGCGGCAGGGCGGTGCTCGCCAAGTGGCTCGCCCTCACCCTCATGGGAGCGGGGGCACTGGCGGTGGCGTTCGCGGTCTTCGGGACGGCGCTCGCCTGCGCCGGAAGGCTGCCCCTGGGCCCGGCTCCCCTCGCGCTCTCCTGGGCTGGCGCCACCCTCGGAAGCCTCCCGCTCTACGCGCTCGGCCTCGCCCTGGCGCTGCGACTTGGACGCAACGTCGCAGTCGGGGTGGGCGCGGCGGGAACGCTGCTCGCGTTCTTCTCCGTTGGGGGCCTCGCGCACGGGCTCATGACAGGCGAGCTCACGGGCGCGCTGGCAAGCCCGCTCTCCTGGGTGCCGCTCGCGTGGCCCGCACGGCTAGGCTCGCTCGGCGTGGAGGTCTTCATCGACGCGACCCACGCGACGCCCGCCCTTCTCGCCGCCGCACTCCCCGCGGCCGCGCTCTCGCTCGCGGCAGCGGCGGCGCTCGCGCTCTGGTTCCGCCGCTTCGAGGGAGGGAGACCTGATGCCTAGCAGGCGCATTGCGCGCGCCGCCGTGCTCGTTCTTCTCGCCGGGGCGCTCGTCCTTGCCGGGCGTGCGTTGGCGGACAGCGGCTGGGGCCCGGCCCTGCGCTCCGTGACCGACCGCATCCTGCCCAACCCGGAGGTGACCATGTGGGCGCCCTCGCCTGAGCCGGGAAGCCACGTGAGCTCCTACGTCGACGCCACGGGCGCGGGCACCAACTACGCCTACCTCGTAGAGGCGGCAGACGAGAGCGGCGCCACCCGCGAGCTCCAGCTCATCTTCTTCGGTCGTGAGTCGTGCGGCACCGGCTGGCTTCAAATCGAGGCGCGCGGCGGCTCGGGCGTGCGCTACGCCCCGTGCGACGAGGCCGACGTCCCCCAGGCCGCCCGCGCGGTGCTCACGGCCGACCCGCGAGCACCCTCCTGATGCCCGGCATGCTCGAGACCTCCTCGAGCAGGTCCAGCAGCTCGTCGCTTTGGTAGAAGTCGCCCCGCCGCCGTGCCCCCAGCGGACGCAGCATGCCGTACTCGCACGCGCGCGCGACGAGGCTCGACGCGGCGCGCGGGGTAATGCCGAGCCGATCGGCCACAAAGGGGACCGTGACCACGGGCTGCTCCGCTAGCAGCTGGGGCAGCTGCCAGATCGCCGAGCCAGCACGCTCGACGATGGACGCACGCCAACCGTCCATCACCTCATCGATGGCAACCGCCACTCGCCGCCCGATGACTAAGGCGAGCTCGAGCGCACCCACCACGCTCTCGACGATCGGCAGCGAATCGCCCTGCTGGTACGCCCGTATCGCCGTCATGTACGCGTCCACGTCGTGCAGCAGACCGGCCGAGACGGGAAGCGTGCTCCACTTGAGGACGTCCTCCTGGCTCAGAATGCGGTGGAGAAGGACCCGTCCCGTGCGGCCGTTGCCGTCGATGAACGGATGGATGGTCTCGAACTGTGCATGGACGATCGCGGCCTTTGCGATTGCGTTCACGTCATCGCGCTGGGCAAAGGCCACAAGATCGTCAAGACAGGCTTCGATGCGGCTCGGAACGGGCGGCACGAACAGCGCCCCGTGCGGGCTGTACGGAGTTCCGCCAACCCAAACCTGCTCGTTTCTAATCAGTCCGCCAAACGACTCCCCCGTGGGGCCGATCAGCGCCTCATGCACGGCGCAGATTCGCCGCTTGGACACCTCGGGCGGCAGGGAGAGCGCCAAACGCATGGCGGCAACGTTCCCCTGGACGATGCGCGCGTTGGCCGGCGCGTCGTCCGTAAGCTCAGCGAGGGCGACGTTGCGCACGCTCGACGTGAGACGCTCTATCTGCGAGCTGGCGGCGGACTCGCTGCGCAGCAGGAGCGCGGGAAGGTCGTAGCCGCGCGCGCCCTGCTCCCCGTCAAAGCGCGTGAGGCTCACCAGCAGTCCCGAGATGCGCGCAGACAGCGTCTCTGGCACGCTCAGCGAGGCTGACGAGATGGGTGCGGGAATCGCCGCCCGATACGTCGGCGCAATCTTGCGCCGGGCGCTCTTGGGGATGAGCTGGCGCTCGTCGGGGTCGAGATGCCACGTCACTTCCTCATAGGACACGCTTGGCCACATGGCGCCACCTCGTTTCATCGCCACTCACTTCCCGTGCTCACAGAATAGCGGAAGTGAATCACTATTCACTTCCGCTATTTTGAAATAGTGGAAGCAAAAAACATTTACTTTCGTCATCAGTCGACGCGCGGAAGCGAGAAGGGGCACGAAGGGCGGCGCCACAGGCCCCACCGCCGTTAGCACTTCGTTAGAAATCGCGCGTATCATGGCGGGACGAGAAGGACGACGAGCGGATGGGGGACGTGATGGCGCGCATCCTGGCGGTGGACGACGAGCGGGCGATCCTCGACGCGCTCGCGCGGGTGCTCGGAAGGGACGGCCACGAGGTCATGCGCGTCAGCGACCCCACCAAGGTGCTGGGGATGGACCTCGCGCGCTACGACCTCCTGCTCTGCGACGTCATGATGCCGGACCTCGACGGCTTCGAGCTCGTCCGCCGCGCCCGCCCCTCCTTTGACGGCCCCATCATCTTCCTCACCGCCAAGGTGTCCGAGGAGGACGCCGTCACCGGCTACGGCCTCGGCGCCGACGACTACGTCCGCAAGCCCTTCGGAGCCGCCGAGCTGCGCGCCAAGGTGGCCGCCCATCTGAGGCGCGAGCGCCGGCCGCACACGCACGCCCTCTCCTTCGGACGGGTCCGCCTCGACCTCGGGGCGCGCGAGCTCCTGGTGGGCGAGGAGGCGGTCGCGCTCTCGCCGACCGAGTACGCGATCTGCGAGCTTCTCGCCAGAAGGCCCAACCAGGTGATGAGCCGGTCGCAGATTCGCGAGTCGGTCCTCGGCTGGGACAGCGACGCCGATGACGCGGCCATATCCATGCAGGTCAGTCGCGCACGCAGAAAACTCGCCGCAGCGGGGGCTGACCCGATAGCGACCGTGTGGGGGATGGGGTACAAGTGGCAGCCCTAGGGACCCGACGGACGGGCGAGAAGGGCGGCGGCATGCCCCTCTCCTTCGTGATAGCACGCTACTTCGCCTATGCGTTCGCGGCCGTCGCGCTCGCCTGGGTCGTAGCGTTCCTGCTCCTCTCCTCCGCCATCAACATGGGATGGGTGTACGAGGCGAGCTGGGGCCCCGCGAACGCGGCCGAGGTCGGCGCGCGGCTCTCCGAGGAGGGGGACCTCGGCAGGGAGGACGTCCCCACGGCGTACCGCTACGTGGTCGTCGGCGCCAAGGGTGTCGTCACGGAAGCCGACCTCGAGGGGACGCGCCTCGAGGCCGCCATCGAGGCGGCGCGCGCCGCGCTCTCGGCGGACCCCGGTGACATGACGGTCGAGGGCGGGGGCGGGGGCCTCACCTACGCCTCGTTCGCGCTCTCTCAAGGGGGCGCGTGCGCGCTCGTCTCGGAGTACCTGCCGCAGTGGGTCTCCCACGACCTGGCGCGTGCCCTCCCCAACCCGCAGAACCTCATGCTCGCCGTCGGGGCCCTGGGGAGCGCGGCAGGCCTCGCGCTCGTCGCGCGCCGCGCGAGCCGCGTCATCGCTCGCAAGATGGCGCCGCTCGCCGAGGCTGCCGAGCGCGTGGGGCGCGAGGAGCTCGACTTTGCGGTGGGCCGCACCAACGTGCGCGAGGTGAACGTCGTCCTCGACGCGATGGACGCCATGCGCGCCTCGCTCGCCGCCTCGCTCGAGGCCCGCTGGGAGGCGGAGCGCTCGCAGCGGGAGCAGGTCGCCTCGCTCGCCCATGACCTCAAGACGCCGCTCACCGTGCTGCGCGCCGACGCTGACTTCGTCGCAGAGGAGCTCG
>DHCMC07803__coassemble_358_pt1 | contig 15066 bp, 13 predicted proteins | sample DHCMC07803__metabat2_low_PE_048 | metagenome-assembled genome bin DHCMC07803 | reverse complement strand
GGAGGCGAACCACAGGAGGTATCGATGGCTACCAAGATCAACATCCGCACCCTGCTCGAGGCCGGCTGCCATTTCGGCCACCAGACCCGTCGCTGGAACCCCAAGATGAAGCCGTTCATCTTCGGTGAGCGCAACGGCATCTACATCCTCGACCTCAAGCAGACCATCGTCGAGGCCGACCGCGCCTACACGTTCCTCAAGAACACCTGCGCCCACGGCGGCAAGGTCCTGTTCGTCGGCACCAAGAAGCAAGCCCAGGAGGCCGTGAAGGCCGCAGCCGAGCGCGCCGGCATGCCCTACATCAACCAGCGCTGGCTCGGCGGCATGCTCACCAACTTCGTGACCATGCGCTCCCGCATCTCCCGCATGGAGGAGCTCGAGACCATGGTCGAGGACGGCCGCATGGCCACCCTGCCCAAGAAGGAGCAGGCGCTGCTGACCAAGGAGCTCGAGAAGCTCCAGAAGAACCTCGGCGGCGTTCGCACCATGACCGCGCTGCCCCAGGCCATCTTCGTCGTGGACACCAAGCGCGAGGAGATCGCCATCCGCGAGGCCAACCGCCTGCACATCCCCGTCGTCGGCCTGCTCGACACCAACTCCGACCCCGACGTCGTCGACTACGGCATCCCCGCGAACGACGATGCCATCCGCTCCGTCGCCCTCATGTGCGAGCTCTCCGCCGACGCCGTCCTCGCCGGCTCCGGCAAGGAGCAGATCAGCGCCGAGGAGATGGCCGGCGAGGCAGTGCCCGCCGCCGAGGCCGACGCGCCCGTCGCCGCCCAGGACGCCGAGTAGTCAATCGACCACCGCTCAGAATAGGAGAGAAACCATGGCTCAGGTTACCGCCGCTCTCGTCAAGCAGCTCCGCGAGATGACCGACTCCCCGATGATGGAGTGCAAGAAGGCGCTCGTCGAGGCAGACGGCGACATCGACAAGGCCGTTGACATCCTTCGCACGATGGGCATCGCCAAGGCCGTCAAGCGCGCCGGTCGCGACACCAACGAGGGCACCATCGCCGCCTACGTCTCCGAGGACGGCAAGGTCGGCGCCCTGCTCGAGCTCACCTGCGAGACCGACTTCGTCGGCACCAACCCCAAGTTCTGCGGCTTCGCCCTGGAGCTCGCCAAGATCGTCGCCGAGAACGACCCCGCCGACGTCGACGCCCTCAAGGCGTGCGCCATGGGCGAGTCCACCGTCGAGGCCGAGCTCACCGAGATGATCCACGTGATCGGCGAGAACATGAAGGTCGCGCGCTTCCAGCGCGTCGCTGCCGCCGACGGTGCCCTCGGCAGCTACGTCCACCTCGGTGGCAAGCTCGCCGACATCGTGACCTTCAAGTTCGCCAAGGCCGAGACCGCCCAGAGCGATCAGTTCAAGACCTTCGCGCACGACGTCGCGATGCAGGTTGCCGCCGCCGCGCCCGTCTCCGCGCGCCGCGATGACGTCCCCGCCGAGATCGTCGAGCACGAGCTCGCCATCTACAAGGCGCAGGCCGCCGAGTCCGGCAAGCCCGAGGCCATTCAGGAGAAGATGGCCCAGGGTCGTCTCGAGAAGTACTTCAAGGAGAGCGTCCTGACCGAGCAGGAGTTCGTCAAGGACGGCTCCCTCACGATCGGCCAGCTCGCCAAGAACGTCTCCAAGGACGTCGACGACCAGATCGAGGTCATGAGCTTCGTCCGCTACACCTTCGGCGAGACCGAGTAGCATTTCGAGTCATTGTCTGTCACGGGGTCGGCGACAGTTCGCCGGCCCCGTCTTCATGTGTGGAGAAGGTCGGGCCGGGGGAGCCCCCCGGCCCGCTCTGCTAGAATCAAGCAGGACATTACCCGTCCCGTTCAGGGGCAGCGAGGAAAGCGAGACACAGTGCCTGAGGTGAGATACAAGCGCGTGCTGCTCAAGCTCTCGGGGGAGGCCCTCATGGGCAGCCAGGACTACGGCATCGACCCCGCCGTGCCACAGCGGCTCGCTGAGGAGATCAAGCCGGTCTGGGAGACCGGGGTCCAGGTGGCGGTCGTCGTCGGCGGAGGAAACATCTTCCGCGGGCTTCAGGGCGCCGCGGCCGGCATGGACCGCGCCCAGGGCGACAACATGGGCATGCTCGCGACCGTAATCAACTCGCTCTCGCTGCAGGACTGCTTCGAGCGCAACGGCATGGACTGCCGCGTGATGAGCGCCATCGAGATGCGCCAGATCGCCGAGCCCTACATCCGTCGCCGTGCGATCCGCCACCTCGAGAAGGGCCGCGTCACGATATACGCCGCCGGGACGGGCAACCCCTACTTCACCACCGACACCGCCGCCGCGCTGCGCGCCTGCGAGATCGGCGCCGAGGTTCTCATGAAGGCGACCAACGTCGACGGCATCTACGACGCCGACCCCAAGAAGAACCCCGGAGCGAGGCGCTTCGACACCATCACCTATCGCGAGGTCCTGAACCGCGACCTCAAGGTGATGGACGCCACCGCGACGGCACTCTGCCATGACAACCACATGCCCATCATGGTCTTCGACATCAAGCAGCCCGGCGTCTTCATGCGCGCCGTGCAGGGCGAGAGCGTTGGCACGACCGTCGTCGAGGAGGACTAGACATGAGCCAGTACACCGACCGCGCCGAGAAGAACATGGGCAAGTGCGTCGAGACGCTGAAGGCGAACTTCGCACGCGTTCGCACGGGGCGCGCGAACGCGCAGATCCTCGCACCCATCATGGTCGACTACTACGGCCAGCCTACCCCGATCACCCAGCTTGCCGGCATCAAGGTTCCCGAGGCGTCCATGCTCGTCGTCGAGCCGTGGGACAAGAGCGCCCTGCGCGCCATCGAGAAGGCCATCGAGACCTCCGACCTCGGCATCACGCCCTCCAACGACGGAACCTCGATTCGCCTCCCGTTCCCCAAGCCCACCGAGGAGCGTCGTCGCGAGCTCGTCAAGGAGTGCAAGGAGCTCGCCGAGGAGGCGCGCGTCTCGGTGCGCAACGTCCGTCGTGACGTCAACGGCAAGATCGAGCGCGACGAGGAGCTCTCTGACGACGAGCAGTCCCGCGAGAAGAAGGCGGTGCAGAAGATCACCGACGCCTACGTCGCCAAGATCGAGGACATGCTCAAGTCCAAGAGCGCCGAGGTGATGGAGATCTAGTGCGCCTCGACATCGAAAAGCTCCGGCAGTACTATGCCGACGCGCCCGCCGACGCGGCACTCGCCGACCTCGACCTCGAGCGCATCCCTCGGCACGTCTCGATCATCATGGACGGTAACGGCAGGTGGGCGACCGCTCGCGGCCTCGATCGCTCCAAGGGTCACGTCGCGGGCGTCGATGCGCTGAGGGAGGCCGTCACGACGAGCGTGAGGCTCGGGCTGGACGTCTTCTCGGTCTACGCGTTCTCCACCGAGAACTGGCGTCGCCCCCAGCGCGAGGTCGACCTGCTCATGCACCTGTTCGCCACCACGCTGGTGAAGGAGCTCCCGCTCTTCCATCAGGAGAACGTCCGTCTGCGCTTCCTCGGGGATCTTGGCGCCCTCCCGGAGCGAACGAGAGTCGTCTTCCAGCGTGGGCTCGACGAGACCGCCGACCATACGGGCATGGTCTTCGCGCTCGCCGTCAACTACGGCTCCCGCGCCGAGATCGCCCGCGCGGCGCGCCTGGTCGCGCGTGACGTCGCCGAGGGGCTCCTCGCGGTCGACGACATAGACGAGTCGTCGGTCGCCGCCCGCCTCTACACCTCCGACCTTCCCGACCCTGACCTGCTCATCAGGACCTCCGGAGAGCTCAGGCTCTCCAACTACCTCCTGTGGCAGCTCGCCTATACCGAGTTCTACGTCACCGACACCCTCTGGCCCGACTTCGACAGGTGGGACTTCCTTCGTGCCGTGAGGGCCTTCCAGAGTCGCTCCCGGAGGTTCGGGGGAGTGGTCCGCTCGTGAGGCTGCGCAGGAACAGGGGGGACGATTCCCGCGGCGAGGGGCTCGATCGCCAGATCGTGCTCCTGGAGGGGCGCCGGGCCTCCAAGGAGGAGGCCAGGGCGGCGGGCGACCTGCGCGGTCAGAAGGCGAGGAGCTCCGCCGAGCGCCTTCTCACCCGCACGACCTCCGGTGCCATCTACGCCATCGTCACGCTCGCATGTGTGCTGTGCGGACCACTCACGACGGCGTTGCTCGTCGCCGCCGAGGCATGGCTGTGCTGCTCCGAGTTCTTCAGGATCTGCAGGATGGGCGGGCGCATGCCCAACGAGACGCTCGGCCTCGTCAGCGCCCTGCTGTTCCCTGCCGCCGCGTACTTCCACGGCATCGTCGCCTGCGCCTTCGTCGTTCTGCTCCTGCTCGTCTCCTGCGCGTGCTGGTACGTCTTCGCCCCTCGCGCCAACGTCGCCGACGTCGCGGTCACCGCGTTCGGTCCGCTCTACACGTCGCTCGCGTTTGCGACCCTCATCCTGATTCGCAAGGTGGATCCGGGGATGACCGGAGCACTCGTGACGTTCGGCGTGATGTTCTCCGTCTGGGTCAACGACGCGTTCGCGTACTTCGTCGGCTCCGCGCTCGGTGCGCACAAGCTCGCCCCTCGCATCTCCCCGAACAAGAGCGTCGAGGGCTTCCTCGGCGGCCTCGTCGGCTCCGTCCTCGTCTGGGTGCTGCTCGCTGCCTTCGTCCTCACCGACCTCAGCCTTCCCGTCGCCGCGCTGTTCGGCGCCGTCGTCGGCGTCGTGGGAGTCGTCGGGGACCTCTTCGAGTCGCGTCTCAAGCGCGGTGCGGGAGTCAAGGATTCCGGCAACGTCCTGCCCGGTCACGGCGGGCTGCTCGACCGCTCCGACTCCATGCTCTTCGGCAGCACGGCCGCCCTCTTCCTTCTCTTTCTCGGAGGTGTCCTGCAATGATCGTCCCCAGGCCCTCGGCCCCCTCGACGGCCGAGGGGGCTCGCCTGCGCGTCGCCGTCCTCGGGTGCACCGGATCGATCGGGACGCAGACCCTCGACGTGTGCAGGCATCACCCCGAGCGCGTCGAGGTCGTCGCGCTCTCTGCTGACTCCTCGACCGAGGCGCTCGTCACAGCCGCCCGGGAGTTCGACGTGTCGCACGTGGCCGTCGCGGACGCGTCGCACGCGCACGACGCCGTCCTGGACGACCTTCCGACGGGATGCGCCCTCGGCGTAGGCCCTGGCGCCGTCACCCGGCTCGCGGCACTTCCCGAGGTTGACGTCGTCGTCAACGCCCTCGTCGGCTTTGCCGGCATTCATGCCGGCTACGAGGCCCTCCTTGCCGACAAGGTGCTCGCCTACGCCAACAAGGAGTCGATCGTCTGCGGCGGCGACCTGCTCATGCCGCTCGTCAGACCGGGTCGCCTGATCCCCGTCGACTCCGAGCACAGCGCCATCTTCCAGTGCCTGGTGGGGGAGCGCCATGAGGACGTGCGCCGCATCTGGCTCACGTGTTCCGGCGGTCCCTTCTATGGGCGCACGCGCTCCGATCTCGAGCACGTCACCGTCGCCGACGCGCTCGCTCACCCCACCTGGTCCATGGGGGCCAAGATCACGATCGACTGCTCGACGCTCATGAACAAGGGCCTCGAGGTCATCGAGACCCACCATCTCTTCGACGTCGGCGTGGACGACATCGCGGTGCTCGTGCACCGACAGAGCAAGATCCACTCGATGGTCGAGTTTGCCGACGGCGTCGTGAAGGCCCAGCTCGGCGCCTCCGACATGCGCGCGCCGATACAGTACGCGCTCAGCTATCCCGAGCGCTGGGAGGCCGTGGGGGACCCGGTCAACTGGTGGGAGGCGGGCCCGCTGACGTTCGACGAGCCCGACGAGGGCACCTTCGGCTGCCTCGCCCTCGCGCGCGAGGCGGGGCGGACGGGCGGCACGCTCCCCTGCGCCATGAACGCCGCCAACGAGGTTGCCAACGCCGCCTTCTGCCGGGGCATGTGCGGGTTCCTCGACATCGAGCGCGTCGTCTCGCGCGTCATGGACGAGACGAGCGTCGAGCGCGTCGAGTCCCTCGAGCAGCTCGACGAGGTTGACGCCCTCGCGCGCGGGCGCGCTCGCGCGGCGCTCGCGGAGGTCTGCAGGTGAGCGGCGTGCTCGGAGTGGCATGGACCGTGTTCTGGGGCGTCCTCGTCCTCTCCGTCCTCGTCTTCGTCCATGAGGCGGGACACTACCTCGCGTCCCGCCTCTTCCACGTTCGTGCGACCGAGCTGTTCCTTGGCTTTCCCTCCCGGTTCAGGCTCTCCTTCAAGAGCCGTCGCGTCGGGACCGAGTTCGGCGTGACGCCGCTCCTGCTGGGGGGCTACACCAGGATCTGTGGCATGGGGGGAACCCCTGACGAGCTTCTCGCGCCGACGCTCGACCTGGTCACCAGGCGCGGGCGGATGAGCGCCCGCGACCTCGCGACGGAGCTCGGTGTCGACGAGGACCGCGCCTACGGCATCCTCGACACCCTCGTGGACTGGGCGAGCATTCGCCCGTACTATGATCCCGAGCTCGGCGAGCGCCCCGACCAGTCGTCCTATCCCGCGGCCTTCGAGAGCGTCGCGCGCGACGCGGACCTGCTCACCGAGTACGACCGCGGGCACGACTTCGACAGACCCGGATCGACCGCCGCCGGCGTCCCTCGTGACACCGGCCTCTCTCCCGAGGAGTTTCTCGCGCGCGAACGATCGAGGACCTACCAGGGTGTCGGGTTCCTCAAGCGCCTCGTGATGCTCGCCGCGGGGCCCCTCGTGAACGTCCTTCTCGCCTTTGTCATCGTGACGGCCGCCGTCATGGTACGCGGGGTCGACTACGTCGCCAACGTGAGCACCGTCGGGTCGGTGACGGCGGGATCCGCGGCGGCCGAGGCCGGCATCGAGGCGGGGGACGTGCTGACCTCCGTCGACGGCAAAGAAGTCTCGACCTGGGAGGACGTCGTCGACGCGCTCTCGGAGCCGCTCGCCCAGGGGCGCGACTTCGAGGTCGCCTACGAGCGGGACGGGGTCGCGCGCGAGGTCACGGTCGACCTGCCCGACGGCGTCCCGACCGAGCTCGTGGGGGTGAGCGCGTCGATCGCCACCTACCACCCGTCGCTCGGCGAGGCAGCCTCCTTCACGCTTGACTATGTCGCCCAGGCAGGGGCCGCCGTTGCCCAGCTCATCCAGCCCCAGCACACCATGGAGGTGCTCGACCAGTCGTCGTCGGTCGTCGGCATCGCCGTGATGACGTCCGAGGCCGCCTCGAGCGGCGCGTACGACCTCGCGGTCATCGTCGCCGCCATCTCGGTGTCGCTCGGCTTCATGAACCTTCTGCCCATTCCACCCTTTGACGGCGGGAAGATCCTCATCGAGGCCGTGCAGGCACTCATCCGCCGACCGCTCTCCCCGCGGGTCGTCAACGGCCTGAGCTACGTCGGCCTCGCCTTCGTCGCCTTCGTCTTCGTCGTCGTGCTGAGAAACGACATCGCCCGTCTCGTCCTTGGTTAGGGGGAACGATGAGCCTTACGAGTGAGCGCGCCCCACGCGAGCTGACGCGTCCCGTGCACGTCGGGGGGGTCGTCGTCGGCGGAGGGGCGCCCGTCTCGGTTCAGTCCATGTGCACCACGGACACCTCCGACGCCGCGGCGACGCTCGCCCAGATTCGCCGGCTCGCTGATGCTGGCTGCGAGATCGTGCGCGTCGCGGTGCCCGCCGCCGACGCGCTCGACGGCTTTGGCGCCGTCTGCGATGCCTCTCCGGTGCCCGTCGTCGCCGACATCCACTTCGACCATCGGCTCGCCATCGAGGCGTGCCGCCGGGGTGCCGCGGCGCTGCGCGTGAACCCGGGCAACATCGGCAGCTGGAGCCGCGTCGACGCGGTGATCGACGAGGCGGGCGCGGCCGGCGTCCCCATCCGCATCGGCGTGAACGCCGGCTCGCTCGACCCGGCGTTTGCCGAGCGCGAGGACCTCACGCACGTCGAGAAGCTCGTGGGGTCGGCCACCTCGTTCGTCGAGCACTTTCGCGAGAGGGGGTTTACCGACGTCGTCCTCTCCGCCAAGGCGCACGACGTCCCCACCACCGTCGAGGTCAACCGGGCCCTCTCCCGCTCGCTGCCCGAGGTGCCGCTGCACATCGGCGTGACCGAGGCGGGAACCTTGCGCCAGGGCACCGTCAAGAACGCCGCCGCCGTCGGCGCGCTGCTCATGGAGGGCATCGGCGACACCATCCGCCTCTCGCTCACGGCCGACCCCGTCGAGGAGGTCGGCGTGGCTTGGGACCTGCTCTCGGCCGTCGGTCTGCGCCGCCTCCGCCCCGAGCTCGTGAGCTGCCCGACCTGCGGGCGCTGCCAGTGGGACCTCATGGGCGTCGCCGCCGAGGTCGAGCGGCGCCTCGCCGACGTGCGGGCCCCCATCACCGTCGCCGTGATGGGGTGCGTGGTGAACGGTCCCGGCGAGGCCAAGGGAGCCGACATCGGGCTCGCGGGCGGGCGCGGCAGGGCGGTCCTGTTCGCGCAGGGCGAGAAGATCCGCACCGTTGACGAGGCCGACGCCGTGGACGAGCTCCTCTCCGAGATCGAGCGACGGTTCTCGTAGCCCCCGGCACGGCACATGCCCGTCCTTCTCGCCCGGTGCTCGCGCCCTTGTCTGCGGCGATGCGTCGAGTGTACGAAACTCGAGGCTCGATTCCTCTTCCGCAGCGCGTTTTCGCAGTTGGCATGTGAACGATTGCTCATATGGGCCGATATGCGCACGTCTTTTCGTACACTCGGCGGACGCGTTCGAGCTACGCTGCGCCCATGAGGCCCGACCGGGCGAGAAGGACCGTCTTGTCGTAGAATCATGGGCGTTGCACCGAACCCATCAGAAGGGAAGAGCACGTGAAGCGCTACCAGAAGATGTCCCAGCTCTACGCCCCCACGCTGAAGGAGGACCCGGCGGAGGCCGAGCTCTCGAGCCACAGGCTGCTTCTGCGCGCCGGCATGATCCGCAAGACCGCCGCCGGGCTCTACAGCTACCTGCCGCTCGCCTGGCGCTCGATACGCAAGATCGAGGCCGTCATCCGTGACGAGATGGAGGCGATCGGCGCCCAGGAGATGATGGTTCCGATCCTCACGCCGTCCGAGCTCTGGCACGAGTCCGGCCGCTGGGACGCCTACGGCCCCGAGCTCATGCGCATCGCGGATCGTCACGGTCGCGAGTTCGCGCTCGGGCCCACGCACGAGGAGACGTTCACCGACCTCGTCAGGAACGAGCTGCGTTCCTACAAGCAGCTTCCCTGCACCCTCTACCAGATCCAGGACAAGTTCCGCGACGAGATGCGCCCGCGCTTCGGCCTCATGCGCGGCCGCGAGTTCATCATGAAGGACGCCTATAGCTTCTCCGCCACGCAGGAGTCGCTTCAGGAGTGCTACGACCAGCAGAAGGATGCCTACGCCCGCATAGCCGAGCGCTGCGGGCTGTACGCCCTTCCCGTCGTCGCCGACTCCGGCCAGATCGGCGGGGACACCTCGGTCGAGTTCATGGCGCTCGCCGACTCCGGCGAGGCGGAGCTCGTCTGGTGCGACTGCGGGTTCGCCGCCGACGTCGAGGCCGCGGCCACCAAGGTGCCCGTGAGCGAGGGCCCCGGCAACGGCGCGCTCGAGAAGGTCCACACGCCGGGCCTCGGGGCCATCGAGGACGTTGCCGCCTTCTTCGGCTTCCCCGAGAACGGCACGCGCAAGTCGCTCGCGCTCGTGGCCGAGGACGGCTCTCGCGTCGTGGCCATCGTTCCGGGCGACCACGAGCTCAACGAGATCAAGGCGTCCAAGCTCTTTGGCGCCTACCACCTCATGACCGACGAGGAGCTCGAGGAGGCCGGCCTCCACAAGGGCTTCATCGGCCCCGTGGGCCTGCCCGAGGGCGTCCGCCTCGTCTGCGACGAGTCCCTGCGCGAGAGCACGAGCTGGACGTGCGGCGCCAACGAGGTCGACTACCACTACACCGGCGCACGCCCGGGCCGCGACTTCACGGTTGACGAGTGGGCCGACCTCGTGAGCGTGCGCGAGGGAGACCCGTGCCCGCGCTGCGGCGCCCCGCTCAAGAGCGCGCGCGGCATCGAGGTCTCCCAGGTCTTCCAGCTCGGCACCAAGTACTCGGAGGCAATGGGCGCCACCTTCGCCGACGAGGACGGCGTCGAGCGCCCCTTCCTCATGGGCTGCTACGGCATCGGCGTATCCCGCACGCTCGCCGCAGTCGTGGAGCAGCATAACGACGAGCACGGCATCTCCTGGCCCGTGTGCGTCGCGCCCTACGAGGTCGAGGTCGTGCCCCTCGCGGTGGGCGATGACGTCGTGGCGCCGGTCGCGGAGGGCGTCGTGTCCGAGCTCTGCGCCGCCGACCTCGAGGTCCTTCTCGACGACCGCAGGGAGCGCCCCGGCGTCAAGTTTGCCGACGCCGACCTCATCGGAATCCCGTACCAGGTCATCCTGGGCAAGCGTGGCGTCGCCGCAGGCGTCGCCGAGGTCAAGGTCCGCGAGACGGGGGAGCGCGTCGACGTCCCCCTGGGCGAGCTCGCCGCCTGGCTCACCGAGCGCGTCGTTCCCGCCCGCGCCTGACGGAGCGTGTGCCCCTCGTCATCCAGCGGGGCATCGAGAGGAGTCCGGATGACATACCAAGACCTGGCTGCCCCCGCGCGCGGCCAGATAGGCCCCTTCTGCAGGGCCTGCCCCACCTGTGACGGGAGGGCGTGCGCAGGCGTCATGCCCGGCCCGGGCGACAAGGGCGTCGGGCGCGTCGCGAACCGCAACTGGGCCGCCTGGCAGCGCCGCACGGTGAACATGGACACCATGCACGAGAACTTCTCGGCGGACACCCGCGCCCGCGCGCTCGGGCGCGAGCTCTCGCTTCCCGTGATGGTCGGACCGGTCGGCGACGTCCAGCGCCACTACGGCGAGAAGTACGACACCGCGGACTACAACGAATGCGTGCTCACGGCCGCGTCCGACTTCGGTGCGCTTGCCTTCACCGGCGACGGGCTCGACGCCTCGATCATGGCCGAGGCATGCGAGGTCGTCGCGCGCCTGGGCGGCGCGGGCGTCCCGACGGTCAAGCCCTGGGACGCGGCGACGATGTCGAGCAAGCTCGACCAGGCCCTCGCCGCCCGTCCCGCGGCGGTGGCGATGGACATTGACGCTGCTGGGCTGCCCTTCCTTCGTGGTCAGCAGCCGCCCGCTGGCGCCATGGATGCGACGCAGGTGGCCGAGGTCTCCGCTCGGTGCCACGAGGCGGGTGTGCCCTTCGTCCTCAAGGGCGTCATGACGGCTCGCGCCGCCGAGCGGGCGGCCGATGCGGGCGTGGACGCGATCGTGGTCTCCAACCACGGCGGGCGCGTGCTCGACGGCGTTCCGGCCACGGCTGACGTGCTCGGCGGGATCGCGGACGCGGTGGGGGACCGTGTCGAGGTGCTCGTTGACGGTGGCGTGCGCAGCGGTCTCGACGTGTTCCGTGCGCTCGCGCTGGGCGCACGCGCGTGCCTCGTGTGCCGCCCGTTCGTGGTGGCCGCCTTCGGCGGGGGAGCCGAGGGTGTGGGGTCCTACCTCGCGCAGCTGCGCTCCGAGCTTGCCGACGTGATGGAGATGTGCGGCGCCGCGACCACGGCGGACGTTACGCGCGACATGCTCTGGGAGGCGTGAGGCAGGCTGCGCGGCGCAGGCCCGGGGCTGCATGCCGTCGAGGGCGGCTTGGCGGAGGTTTGACAAGAAAGCAGGTCGGGGGCAAGGAAGCTCCCGACCTGCGTCTTTTTTGGTGGGCCCAGCAGGATTCGAACCTGCAACCCAGGGATTATGAGTCCCCTGCGCTAACCGTTGCGCCATGAGCCCGATACGAGAAAGGCGGCGACCGAAGCCGCCGCCCTTGTTCACATGGTGGAGATAAGGGGGTTCGAACCCCTGACCTCGTGACTGCCAGTCACGCGCTCTCCCAACTGAGCTATATCCCCGGGTTGGTGCGAAAGAAACTATACCAGACTGGCCGGAGGGGTCAACACCCAATTTTCGAATGACGTCGCGACGTTGGAGGGGGAGCGGGATGCTGTGCCAACGAGACCCTCGTTCGCTCTGGAATCTGGGGCAGGTGCAGCCCGAAACCTGTTTTACGGCCTCCCCAAAGAACACACCTCGTTCTTCGCCCGACCTGCGCGTGTGCAGAAAAACCGAGCGGCGCTAAAAATCTCGTGCCATCCGGTCGAAGTTCTGTTAGGATATCAACTCGCACGGGCGATTGGCTCAGGGGTAGAGCACTTCCTTCACACGGAAGGGGTCGCTGGTTCGAATCCAGCATCGCCCACCAGCGGGGATATAGCTCAGTTGGGAGAGCGCGTGACTGGCAGTCACGAGGTCAGGGGTTCGAACCCCCTTATCTCCACCAGACGCTCACGGGCCGTCGGGTTTTCATGCCCGGCGGCCCGTTTCGTTTGAGACGGGGGAGGCCGCCTATGATCCACGTCGGCAAGGAGCGCGTCTACAACACCCTCGACGCCGCGCACGAGCCCGCGGCCACGGTCGCTCCCGGCAGCGTCGTCGAGATCGAGACCCAGCTCAACGGTGGGGACTGGCTCCACGGCGTCGAGGACCTCTGGGACCCCAGCAAGAGCCGCGGTCCCAACCTGACGACCGTCGTGGCCGTGGAGAGCGCGCACCCCGGTGACACGCTCGTCGTCGAGGTGCTCGACGTGGTCCCCGGCCCGCTCGGCTACACCGGCTTCGCGGGCTGGAGAAACCCGCTCTCGCAGCTCATCTGGGAGAACGACTGGGACGTCGTCACCAAGACGGTGCGCATCGAGGACGGGCGGGTTCTCTGGAGCGACGGCCTCAGCCTGCCCGTGCGCCCCATGATCGGCACGATCGCCACGGCGCCGGCGGGGGAGCCGCAGACCAACCGCTACGCCTACCGCAACGGCGGCAACATGGACGTCCAGGAGATCTGCCCCGGGACGACGCTCTACCTACCGGTCGAGGTCGAGGGTGCGCTGCTGCACGTGGGGGATTGTCATGCCCTCATGGGCGACGGAGAGATCCCCCACGGCGGCGCCATCGAGTGCTCCGCCACGGTGACGCTGAGACTCTCCACGCGACCGGGCTACGCCTCCCACGAGTGGCTTCGTGCCGAGAGTGACACCCACATCATGACGATCGCGAACCTCGACCGGATGAAGGACTCGTTCTGCGCCGCGTGCCGCGAGCTCATCTGGTGGATGGTCGAGGACTACGGCTTCGACCCCAGGGAGGCCTACCTCCTGCTCGGTCAGGTGCTCGAGGCGCGCTGCACCATGCTGCACGGTGACGACGGTCCCTTCAGCCCCTACATCTGCAAGGTCGAGAAGCGCTTCCTCGTGCCTGAGGGCCGTGCGGCGCGCTCGGGCAAGGAGTAGTCATGAGCCGAGAAGAACGCCCCGTCGTAGCGATCACGATGGGCGACCCGGCCGGGAACGGCCCCGAGCTCTGCGTCAAGGCCCTCTCCGACGCGGCGCTCTACGACCGGTGCCGGCCCATAGTCGTGGGCGACGCGGGCGTGATAGAGCGCGCTCGGGGCTACGTCGGCCACCCGGAGATCAGGGTCAACGCCATCTCCGAGGCGTCCGGCGCACGCTCCGCCCCCGGCGTCATCGACGTGCTCGACCTCGCGCTCGTGCCGGACGTCGCCGCGCTTCAGCTCGGCCGGGTCTCCGCCGAGGCCGGCTGGGCCGCCTTCGAGAGCGTGAGGAAGACCATCGAGCTCGCGCTCGCCGGCAATGTCGACGCCACGGTTACCAACGCCCTCAACAAGGAGGCCCTCAACCTCGCCCTCGCCCCACGCGGCATGCACTTCGACGGCCACACTGAGATCTACGCCCACTACACGCACACCGCCAGCTACGCCATGATGCTCTGCCACCACGACTTCCGCGTCGCGCACGTGTCCACGCACTGCTCCCTCAGGGAGGCGTGCGAGCGCGTGCGCACGCCCCGCGTGCTCGAGGTGATTCGTCTCGCGTGGCGGGCCTGCCGCGACCTCGGCATCGAGCGACCTCGCGTCGCCGTTGCCGGCCTCAACCCGCACGCCGGTGAGAACGGGCTCTTTGGGACCGAGGAGGTCGAGGAGATCATCCCGGCGATCGAGGCCGCGCGCTCCGAGGGGATCGACGCCCGCGGGCCCCTGCCGCCCGACAGCGTCTTCCCCGAGATGAGCGGCGGGTGGTACGACATCGTCGTCTGCATGTACCACGACCAGGGGCACATACCCACCAAGATGCTCGGCTTCCGCTTTGACCGCGAGCGGGGCGCATGGGACGCCGTCGAGGGCGTGAACGTCACGCTCGGGCTCCCGATTATCCGCACGTCCGTCGACCACGGGACGGGTTTCGCGCTGGCCGGGACCGGGGAGTCGAGCGAGCGCTCGCTCGTCAACGCCATCGACTACGCGATCCGCCTGTCCTCCGGGCGACCTAGCGCCCGGTGACGGCCTGACGGAGCATGGTCACGTAGGCGTCGGCGCCCTCGGGCCTGAGGTGCGTCCCGTCGTCCCAGAAGTACTCGTCGTGACCCGCGCTCGCGGCGTACCAGTCGACGACCTCGACGTTGTCGTATTCTGAGGCCATCTGTGCGTAGAGCGAGTTGTTGTAGTCCTGCTGCGCACCCGGGACGCGCGTGTTGACGAGAAGGACGCGGCGCTCGGGCCCGCAGGCGTCTATGAGCGCGCGCACGTCCGACTCGGACGCCGGACCGTTGCTGCCGAGCGCGAAGATGACCACGGGCGCGTCGTGCCCGGTGACCGAGCAGGCGCGATAGACGTCGATACCCACGCTGACCTGTCGGCTGATCGCCGAGTCCATCCAGCCGTTGGGGAATATCTCGTTGAAGCGCTCCTGCGCGCCGAGGGAGACGGAGTCCCCGACGAGCAGGACCTTGGCGTCGGTGACCCCGGTCTCGGGATCGACCGTGTAGTCGGAGGGATCGGGGACGACGACCTCGTCCTTCTCTTCCTCCTCCTGCTCCTCATCTGAATCAGTCGCATCGTCGACCTCGGCGGAGGTCTCTTGGGAGCTCTCCGCCTGCTGGCCCACCGGGACTCCGGTCTGGGCCGCCTCGATGGGAGCGACGGCGAGCACGAGA
>DHCMC07803__coassemble_331_pt1 | contig 15508 bp, 8 predicted proteins | sample DHCMC07803__metabat2_low_PE_048 | metagenome-assembled genome bin DHCMC07803 | reverse complement strand
CGACGCCGGTCAGCCCGTGTTCTGCAGGCCGGCGGCGACGCCGGAGACGGTGCAGAGGATGAGGTACGTGAGGGCGTCGCGGTCCCCCGGCGCGAGGTCGCCCGCGCGCAGGCGGCGCAGGGCAAGCGCCTGGGTCACCGAGAGCACGTTCACGAACGGCAGGCGCATGCGGATGACGGGCCCGAGCACGCGACGGTGCTGCAGCGGCCATGCATCCCCCACGATCCTGAGCACCCAGCTCCGCGTGAGCTCCATCTCGCCCAGCACCTTGTCCGCGAGGTCGTCGCGGTCGGCAAGCGCGAGGTAGAGGCGCGCGATGCGCTCGTCCACCTTGGAGAGCGACATCTCGATGTTGTCGATGAACGTCGAGAAGAGCGGCCACTCGGCATAGGCGGCGCGCAGCCGGTCGAGGTCGCCCACGCGCTCGCAGGCGGTTCCGAGGCCGTACCATGCCGCCAGGTTGACGCGCGCCTGGCTCCACGAGAAGATCCACGGGATCGCGCGCAGGTCGTCGAGGGAGGCGGCGCCGAGGCCGCGCTTCGCCGGGCGGGACCCGATGGGCATGAGGCCGACCTCGGCGAGCGGCGTCACCGTGGAGAACCACGGGGCAAAGCCGTCGGTGTGCAGCAGGTCGAGGTAGCGCTCGCGGCTCGCGGCGTCCAGCTCGGCGGCGAGCCCCGCGTACCTCTCGGTCGTCTCGGTGTTGTGCAGCTGCACCGACGGCGCGCTCGAGAGCAGCGTCGCCCCCGCGACCGACTCGACATGGCGACGCGCCAGCGTGGGGTTGCCGTAGCGCGCGAAGATGACCTCGCCCTGCTCGGTGAGCTTGAAGCGTCCGTTCACGGAGCCGGCGGGCTGGGAGAGCACCGCGCGGTTGGCCGGGCCGCCGCCGCGCCCGACCGCGCCGCCGCGCCCGTGCATGAGGACGAGGTCGATGTCGTTCTCCTCCGCCCAGCGCGCGATCGCGCCCTGTGCCGCGTGCAGCACGAGCGTGGCGGCCGTGGGACCCACGTCCTTGGAGGAGTCCGAGTAGCCGAGCATGACCTCCAGGCGACGGCCCGTCTGGGCCAGGCGGCGCTGCACCTCGGGCAGGCGGACGATCTGGTCGAGCGTCTCCACCGCGTGCTCGAGGTCGGCGGCCTGCTCGAAGAGCGGGATGACGTCGAGCACGGGCACGTCGGCCTCGTGCGCGAAGGCCAGGTGCGCGAGCTCGTAGACGTTTGCCACGTCCTCGGCCGAGCGGGTGAAGGAGATGATGTAGCGACGCGCGGCGTCGACGCCGTTCTTGCGCTGGATCTGCGAGATCGCCCGGAACGTGTCCAGCACCTCGCGCGTCATGGGGTCAAGCTCCCCGCGCTCCCCCCAGCGCCCGTGCTCGCGGATGTCGGCGAGCGCACGCTCGTGCACGAGCGAGTGCTGGCGGAACTCCATCTCCACGAGGTGGAAGCCAAAGGTCTGCGCCTGCCAGACGAGGCGCTGGAGGGGCCCGTACGCAGCCCGGACGGCGCCGGCGCGCGCCAGCGAGTCCTGAACGACGCGCAGGTCGGCAAGGTAGTCGTCGGCGGCCGCGTACATGATGTCTGCGGTCCGCGCGACCGTGGCGCGCAGGCGCTCGGCGATGACGAGCATGGCGGCGCGGTGCAGCTCGCTCGCGGAGATGCCGAGCGCGCGCGTCGTGAGCTCCTCGCTCATCTCGACCTGGTGGTTCCAGAGGTTCACGAGCCGGTCGGACGGGGGCGTCGACACGGTGTCGAGCGTGAGGTTGCGCCCGCACGCCTGCGTGGCGTCGGCAAGGCGGGTGAGGACGTGCACGCGGAACTTCTCGGCCACGGCACGGCTCACGCGGGCGGTGACGTTGGGGTTGCCGTCTCGGTCGGAGCCGATCCAGCTGCCGGGGTGGAAGAACGCGGGGCAGACGGGGGGCACGGTGCCGGCGCGTGACCCGAGCTCCCAGTCGTCAAAGCGCCGGTAGACGTCGGGCACCATGTCGAAGAGGGTGTTGTCGAAGATGTCGACGATCGTGTCGGCCTCCTCGACGGGCGTCGGCTTCTTGTGCGCGATCGGCGAGGTGCGCAGGAGGGCGTCGATCTCCTGCAGCAGGCGTCGCTCGTTCTCGACGAGCTCGACGCCGCCCAGCCGCTCACGCTCCTCGAGCAGCTCGGAGATGCGCCGAATCTTGCCCTCGACGGCCTTGCGGCGGGCCTCGGTGGGGTGCGCGGTGAAGACCGGCCGGAACTCCAGGCGCTGGAGCAGGGACGTGGCCGCGGCGCGCCCGCACTCGTCGACGAGGCGGCGGTAGGCCACGGTGAGGTCGTTGATCGGGTCGGCGCCGGCGGCTGGGTCGACGCCGGCCTCGCGCTCGCGCAGCGAGGTCACGCGATAGTGCTCCTCACAGATGTTGGCGAGGTGGAAGTAGGCGACGAAGGCCCGCATGAGCAGCGTGGCGGAGCGCTCGTCGAGCCCGTCAATGGTGCGCTCCAGCTCGTCGAACGCCGCGCGCTCGTCGTCCGTCTCGGCCGCCTCGTCGGCGTTGGCCCTGAAGGCGTCCGAGAGCAGGACGTCAAAGGTCTCCAGCAGGCCCGGGTCAAACTCCTCGAGCACCTTGCGCACCAGACGCAGGAACAGATCCAGGTTCTCGGCGATGCTCTCGGGGACGTTGAGGGTGGGCATGGTATCGGACAGATCCGCCGTGTGCGCGCTCTTCTCGGCCAACGCTGCTCCTTTGCCGTGTGGACGGTCCCCTCTACAATACTCTGTCGGCACGTGAAAGCAGAACCCCGCTCAAGAAAGACCCACGCGAAAAACGCGACGCCCGCGATTTACACGTCCGTCACCCGCGGGCGCTACAATCGGGAGCCGAGAAGGACGCCCAAGAGAGAGGCCTATGAAGAACCCGCTCAGGAGAACCCGCCCGGCAGCCCCTGCCACCAGCCCGCGCACGCCGCGCTACGGCGTTCGCGTCGAGACGCGTCGGAGGCGGAGGCCGCCGCGCGACCGCGAGCACGAGGCGTTTCTCGCCCGTGTCGTCAACGACTGGTGGAACCGCCTCATCGCCGCCGTCTTTGGCGGGAAGTTCTCCGAGCAGTCCGAGCAGTACCTCGCGCACCAGACCAAGCGCGACTACGTCTGCAACACGATCGGCCAGGCCGCGTGGGGCATGCTCTTCCCCGCGCTCACGATGGTGGCGACGTGGCTGGTGGGCGCCGAGCAGGCGGGGCTGTTCTCGATGGCGTTCACCGTGGGAACGCTCCTGCTGTTCCTCGCCAACTACGGCGTGCGCACCTACCAGGTCTCCGACCTGGACGACATGCGCTCCTTCCTTGACTACCAGATCAACCGGTTCGTCACGTGCGCGGCGATGCTCGTCGTGGGATGGCTGTGGTGCCAGTTCCGCGGCTACGACGCCTACATGTTCTCCATCTGCATGGGCGTGCTCGTGTTCCGCGCGGTGGACGGCCTGGCCGACGTCTACGAGGGGCGCCTCCAGCAGAAGGACAAGCTCTACCTTGCCGGCCTCTCGCAGGCGGCGCGCTGCGTGCTGGGCCTCGTCGCGTTCTCGCTCGTGCTCTTCGTGACCCGCAGCCTCGCGCTGGCGAGCTTTGGCATGGCGGTGGGCGCCGTGGCGTCGCTGGTGCTTCTCACCGTGCCGCTCGCCTACTTCGAGACGGAGCGCAGCATGCCCGCCACGGCGCGGGGGATCCGCGAGCTGTTCGTCGAGTGCTTCCCGCTGTTTCTGGCGCTCTTCCTCTACAACCTGATCGACTCGGTGCCCAAGTTCGCGATGGAGGGCGCGCTCTCCTACGACAACCAGCTCTACTACAACGCCATGTACTTCCCCGCCCACTCGATCCTCATGGTGGCGGGATTCATCTACAAGCCGCAGCTCGTGCGCCTGGCGCGCATCTGGGACGACCCCGAGAAGCACCGCCGCTTCGACCTCCTGGTCCTGGCGATGGTGGGCGTGATCGCGCTCGTGACCGGGGCGATGGCGCTCGTCATGGGCACCGTGGGCATCCCGCTCATGAGCTTCATGTACGGGCTGGACTTCGAGCGGTTCCGCGGCCTCTGCCTGGTTATGGTCGCCACGGGCGGCGTCTGCGCGTGCATCGACTTCCTCTACCAGATCGTCACGGTGCTGCGCGCCCAGGGCGACGTCTCCAAGCTCTACCTGATCGCCTTCGCGTTCTCCGTGCCCGTGGCGATGCTGCTCGTCAACTTCGCCGAACTCGCGGGCGCCGTCGTGGGATCGCTCGTCTCCATGGCGATCCTGCTCACGCTGCTCGTGATGGAGTACTTCGGGATCCGCAAGCGCATGAGCCGCGGGTACTAGTGCCTTCCACGACCGTCGATCCCGCCGCACAGCCAGCGCCGCCCGCGCCTCTCGCTGGCCTCGTCCGTGCTTGTCCTGAAAAACAAGCCTGTGGCAGAGACGCTCCGACGCGAGCTGGCGTTCTTCTCGCCCACGTCCTTAAAAACGAACCTGTGGCACGCGCGTCGTGCCACAGGTCAGAATTTCAGGACAGCAGCCGAGAAGGACGGACGAGACAGACGTCGCGCGCCGAGGCACGCGGCGCTAGTCCAGCTCCTTGGCTCCCGTCCAGAGCTGCCAGTACTCTCCCCGGGCGGCGAGAAGCTCCTCGTGCGTGCCGCGCTCCACGATCCGCCCGTGCTCCAGCACCATGATCGCGTCGGCGTTGCGCACGGTGGAGAGCCGGTGCGCGATCACGAAGACCGTGCGCCCCGCCATGAGCGCGTCCATGCCGCGCTGGATGAGCGCCTCGGTGCGCGTGTCGATGCTCGAGGTGGCCTCGTCGAGAATCAGCACCGGCGGGTCGGCGACGGCCGCCCGCGCGATGGCGAGAAGCTGCCGCTGTCCCTGGGAGAGGTTCGCGCCGTCGGCCACCACGGGCGTGTCGTAGCCGCGCGGCAGGCGCGAGATGAAGCCGTCGGCACAGGCCAGGCGAGCCGCGGCGCGCACCTCCTCGTCGGTGGCGCCCAGCCTGCCAAAGCGGATGTTGTCCGTGATCGTGCCGGCAAAGAGGTGCGTGTCCTGCAGCACGATGCCCAGCGAGCGGCGCAGGGAGGCCTTCTCTATGTCGCGCACGTCGATGCCGTCGTAGGTGATCACGCCAGAGCGAACCTCGTAAAAGCGGTTGATGAGGTTGGTGATCGTGGTCTTTCCGGCACCCGTGGAGCCCACGAACGCGATCTTCTGACCCGGCTTGGCGTAGAGCGAGAGGTCCGCGAGCACGGTCTGCCCCTCCTCGTAGCCAAAGTCCACGTGGTAGAAGCGCACGTCTCCCTGGAGCGGCACGTGCTCGTCGCAGATCTCCCACGCCCAGCCCGCCGCGCCGGCGGCGGCGCGGGCAGCCTCCACGTCGTCCGCGTGCACGAGGCGCACCTCCCCCTCGTCCACCTCGGGCTCGAGGCGCATGACCGAGAAGATCCGCTCCGCGCCGGCAAGTGCCGTGAGCAGGAAGTTGCCCTGCTGGGTGAACTGGTTGAGCGGCGCGGCGGCCTGTCGCACGAAGACCAGGTAGCTTGCAAGCGAGCCCACGTCCGTGAGGCCCCGCACGGCGAGGAGCGCCCCCAGCACGCACACGATCGCGTAGTTCACGTACCCCACGCAGACCGTCACCGGCACCATCGTTGCCGCATAGGACTGCGCCGTGGTGCCCGCCGCCCGCAGACGCTCGTTGAGCTCGAGGAAGCGCGCGAGGTTGGCGCCCTCGTGATTGAAGACCTTCACGACCTTCTGCCCCGCGATCATCTCCTCCACGTAACCGTCCAGCCCGGCGAGCTCCGCCTGCTGACGCGAGAAGAACCGGCTGCTGCGCCCGCCCGAGAAGCGCACGTAGAGCGCGATCGCCGCGTCGCACGCGATCGTGACCAGCGTGAGCCTCCAGTCCAGCACCAGAAGCAGCACGAGCGTGCCCACAATCTGCACCGCCGCCTGAACGAGGCTGGCAAAGCTGTTGTTGAGCGCCTCGGAGACCGTGTCGACGTCGTTGGTGAAGTAGCTCATCACGTCGCCGTGGCGAGCACGGTCGAAGAACGAGAGCGGCAGGCGCTCGATGTGCGCGAAGAGGTCGCGGCGAACGTCAAGGACCACGCGCTGCGCCGCGCGCACCATGAGCTGCGTGTAGCCCGCGGCCGACGCCACGCCCACGACGTAGACCGCGGCGGCAAGGGCCACGCCGCGGGCAAACGCCGCCTGATCGCCCTCCCCCACCGCGTTCACCACGGGCTTGATCATGTACGTGCCGAGCAGGTTGGCGAGCCCGGCAAGCGTGACGAGCACGGCCACCGCGAGCATGAGCCAGCGGGCATGGCTCATGTAGGACAAGAGCTCGCGCAGCGTGGCGAGAAGGTCGTGCGGCCGCGACGGCGCGGCGTTTCCGCGGGCGGGCATCTAGGCCACCTCCCCGCTGATCCCGGACCCGACCTGCGACTCGTAGATCTCCTGGTAGATGGGGTCGGCTGCGAGAAGCTCCTCGTGCGTTCCGCACGCGTGGACGCGCCCGTCGTCGAGCACCACGATCGTGTCGGCGTCCATCACGGAGGCCACGCGCTGCGCGATCACGATCTTGGTCACCCCCGCGAGGCGCGTCAGGCTCTCGCGGATGGCAGCGTCCGTGGCCATGTCCACGGCGCTCGTGGAGTCGTCCAGGATGAGCACGCGCGGGCGCTTGAGCAGGGCCCGCGCGATGCACAGACGCTGGCGCTGCCCGCCGGAGACGCCGGCGCCGCCCTGCCCGAGCTCGCCGTCCAGCCCGCCGATGCGATCCAGGAACTCGTCGGCCCGGGCGAGCCGGCAGGCCTCGAGCATCTGCTCGTCGGTCGCATCGGCGTCGCCCCAGGCGAGGTTCTCGCGCACCGTGCCGCTGAAGAGCACGGTCTTCTGCAGCACCACGGCCACGGCGTCACGCAGCGCGGCAAGGTCGTAGTCGCGCACGTCGTGGCCGCCCACGCGCACGGTACCCGAGGTCACGTCGTAGAGCCGCGCCACGAGCTGCACGAGCGTGGTCTTGCCCGAGCCCGTGCCGCCGAGCACGCCCACCGTGGCGCCGGCCGGGATGTCCAGGCAGACGTCCGAGAGCACGTCCCTCTCGGCGTCCTCCGCGTACTTGAAGCAGACGTGGTCAAAGACGACCGAACCGTCCGCCACCCTCGTGAGCGCGTCCGGGGGCGAGGCCAGCGTGGGCTCCTCGTCCAGCACCTCGCGCACGCGCTCCACGCTGGTCACGGCACGCGCGAGCATGAGGAAGACGTTTGAGATCATCATCAGCGAGTTCACGATCTGCAGGACGTAGCTCATGAACCCGGTGAACGCGCCCACGGTGAGCGTGCCGGCGAGGATCATCCGTCCGCCAAAGAGCAGGATCGCCACGCTGGTCGCGTACATGGCCCCCTGGAGGATGGGGACGTTCAGGACCGCGGTGCGGAAGGTGCGCGTGGCGGTGTCCGCCAGGTGCCCGTTCACGGCGGCAAAGCGCTCGGCGACGTGACCCTCGCGCACGTAGGCCTTGATCACGCGGATGGCGGCGAGGTCCTCCTGGAGGGCGTCATTCAGCCGGTCCATCGCGCACTGCAGCACGCGATAGCGCGGCGCCACGCGCGCGACCACGGCAAACATGGCCACGGCGAGCAGCGGCACGACCACGCAGAACACCACGGCGAGCTCCGGTGACATGAGAAAGGCGTAGGCGACGCCCGCCACCAGCGCCGAGGGGCCGCGCACGAGCGGGCGCGTGCCCGTGACGAGCGCGTTCTGCACCACGGTGACGTCCGTGGTGAGGCGCGTCACGAGCGAGGATCCCTCGAAGTCGTCGATGTCGGCGAAGGAGAAGGTCTGGAGGTGCGTGTACTCGGCCTCGCGCAGGCGCGCGCCCAGGCCCATCGCGGCGCGGGCGGAGAAGCGCGCGTAGGCGAGCCCCAGCGCGAGGGCGGCGGCCGCGCAGGCGAGCATGAGCGCCCCGTTGGCGAGCACCACGCTCAGGTCGGCGGCCATGATCCCCTGGTCGATGACCTGCGCCATGAGGATGGGGATGAAGAGCTCGAGCGAGGTCTCCGCAGCCACGCACAGCACGGCGAGCAGAAAGTCCCGCCGATACGGTCCCAGGAAGTGCGCTATGAGCCGCACGCCGTCCGTTCTTCTCGCCCCCTCCGCTGCCTAGCACCGTTATAGCGCAACGAGCGGCAACATTGGCGGCGCGGCGGCGAGAAGAGCGGGCCCGCGGTCGCGCGTCCGCGACGACGGGCCCGCACGGCAGCTCGGAGCCGCGGCCTAGCGCCGCTCGGAGTCGTTGGAGTCGTCGAAGTCCTCGTCCTCGTCGGTCATGCCGCGGACGGCCTCCTTCTGCTCCGCGTTGAACCTGTCGGCGGCGGCCTTCTCGGCGGCGGTGGCCTTCTTGAAGACCGTGGGCTGGTTGATCACGACCTGCGGGTACGGGATCGAGATGTCGTACTTGTCAAAGAGCAGCTTGATCTCGCGGTTGAGGTCGTTGGTGAGCGAGCCGCGGTCCTTCTCGCGGCACTCCGCCACGATCTTGATGTTGACCGAGTTGTCCGCGAGCATCGTGACGCCCTTGTAGAACGGGCCGTCGATGATGGCGGGCAGGCGGCGCTTGATGTTGGGGAACTCCTTGGCGAGGATGTTCTCCACGCGCTCGAGGCTCTCGCCGTACTCGATGCCCACCTCGACCGCGGCGTAGGAGTGCTCCTTGGTCATGTTGACCACGTTGGAGATGCTCGAGTTGCGCATCACCAGGACGTTGCCGTTGCCGTCGTTGATCTTGGTGGTGCGGACGCCGATCTCCATGACGGTGCCGCGCTGGCCGCCGACCTGGATGATGTCGCCCACGCGGAACTCGCCCTCGAAGATGATGAACAGGCCGGCGATGATGTCGGTCACGAGGTCCTTGGCGCCGAGCGAGATGGCCAGCGTCAGGAGGCCCGCCGAGGCGAGCAGCGTCGCGGTGTCCACGCCGAGCATGGCCAGGCACCAGTAGAGCATGCCGATGATGGTGACGTACTTTATCACGCTCCCGCCCAGGCGGCACAGCGTCACGCCGCGCGCCTCGACGACGCGCGAGACGAGGTAGAGGACGCGCTGCAGGATCTCAGCCGCGGTCATGGCGACGCAGGCGAACATGATCGACGCCGTGACGGCGAAGATGTTGACGCCCTGCTCCCACTGGCCGCCGAGGATGTACGAGAAGATCGACCCCTCGGGGAAGATCGCGTCGCGGAAGATCACGGCCACGCAGACCGCGATCACGCCGACGGCGCCGAACCAGCGCAGCACCCGCGCGAGCTTCTGCTCGGGCGTCAGCTCGTTCCAGTTGAGGGAGCGGCGGAACCAGCGGCTCGCGGCGGCGACGGTCTTCATCGTGCGTCCGCTCACGGTGACGTCGACCATGCGCGCGGGGGACTCGTCGCCCCGCCCCGCCATGGGAGCGGCGACAGGTGCCGAGGTGGGCTCGACGACCATGAGGCAGAAGATGACCACGAGGCAGACGAGCGACACGCCCGCCGTCGCGACAGTGAGCGGACCGCGCTCCGCCATCAGCGCGTCGTCCGCGACGGCAGCGAACACGTAGTAGTCCCCCGTCTCGGCAGAGGCGGCGTAGAGGCGCTCCCCGTTCACGGTGACGTAGTCGCTGAAGCCGTCCTTGAGCTGGTCCTCTGAGAGGCCGCAGTCGACGGCGGGCTTGCCGGTCGTGACGTCGTCGGGGTAGTAGGCGAAGGTGCCGTCGGCCTTGCTCACGGCGAAGGCGAAGCCGCCCGAGCCCACCTGGACGCCGTCGAGCACGTGGTCGATCTGCACGCTCTCGAGCAGCGTCTCGAGGCGCGTCGGCCGGATGCCGAGCTGGACGAAGCCGTTCACGGTCCCCTCGGCGTCGTGCGTGATCACGCCGATGTACTGACGCAGCTCGCCCGAGACCTCGTCGGGACCGGCGGGCTGCACGACGGAGTCGACGCCCTGCAGGAGCTTGCGGAACTCGTAGGACTGGTCGGCGGGGTCCTCGGAGAGCGAGAAGTTCGTGTAGCTGGAGTTGGTCGCCGTCATCGTGCCGCTCAGGTCGAAGGTGAACAGGTACTGGACCTGCAGCGCGTCCGCGAGCTCCTGGAGCTTTTCGCGGCTGGCGAGCGCGGGGTTCTGGTCGAGGGCGTAGGCGGCGACGCGCGCCTTGGAGAGGTAGCGCTCGTTGTACTGGTCCTCGAGCTCGGCCGCGCGCTCCTGGCTGCGCTCGATCGACGAGGCGACCTGCTCGACGCGCTCGGTGAGCGTGAGCGACTGGGAGGAGAGGGCGAAGAGCGTCTGCATGTAGAACGAGATCACGGCGACGCCGGCGAACCCCACGACCATGAGGACCGCCGAGCGGCTCGCGATGCGACGGTTGACGCGCAGGCTCCCGAGGCTGACCACGGCGTCCGCGTCGTGGCCTCCGCGCTCGTCCTCGCGCAGGACGAAGACCCCGTAGAGCGCGGCGGAGACGACGACCACCGCGAACACGAAGAGGATGACGCCGACGGTGACGTCGCCCGAGGCGTTCATGTCGGCAGCGGGGACCGCCTCGATGTAGTAGGTGTCGCCGATCAGGCACACGCGGGCGTAGATCCGCTCGCCGGCGAGCGTCATCCAGCCCGTGAAGCCGTCCTCGAGATCGGCGACGTCGATGCCGGAGTCGAGCGCGTCGACGCCGACGAGCGCCTCGTCGGGGTGGTACTCGACCACGTAGGTCTGGGCGGAGAGGGCGAAGACGTAGCCGTCCTGGCCGACCTGGACGTTGCCGAGGACGCTGGAGAGCGAGCCGGTGGACTCGACCAGGTCGTAGAGCTCGGCGGGGTCCTGCTCGATGACGACCATCGTGTCGGCGTCGATGCGGGCGGCGTAGTAGCGGCAGCGCCAGTCCTCGTCGGGCAGGCTGATCTCGACGGCGCGCGACGGCTCCCCCGTGGAGAGCGACTCGCGCAGATAGTTGAAGCGCGCCGCCGTGAAGTCGGCGCGCGTCTCGGCCGCCTGGGCGAGGACGGTGCCGTCCGCGCCGACCACCAGCACGTTGTCGACGCCGAGAAGCTCCTGGTACTCGCGCATCTTGGCGTCGCTGACCTCGAAGCCCGTGTCGTTGGCGGCGAGGAACGCGATGCTCTGGGCGTCGGACTGGTAGATGGCGTCGAAGGTCTCCTTGTTCTGGGCGTTCTCCTCGTCCGCGGCGGCGAGGAGCGCCTCGAGCTGCTCGGCCTCCCGCTCCATCTCCGCGTCGTAGTTCGCGCGCGTGAGCTCCCCCTGCATGCCGGAGAGCAGCACGCCCATGACGACTATGCTCGCTGCGGCGGCGATGACGATGGCCGCGATCTTGAGCCTGAGCTTGCGTGACATCTGCATCGTCCTGCCCCCTAGTCCCACTTGTCGACGAGCGCGGAGACCGTGCCGTCGTCCAGCATCGCCTGAATCGTCTCGGCGACCGGCTCGGAGAGCTCGGAGCCCTTCTGCGTGGCGACGCCAAACGACTGGTCTGCCACGACGAAGCCCTCGATCGCGTGGCGCTTCTCGTCCATGTAGGTGTGGGCGATCGCCCCGTCGAGCACCATCGCGTCCACGGCGCCGACCTCGAGCGCGTCGGAGAGCTCCTGGTAGCTCGGGAACTGCAGCAGGCGCCAGGTGTCGAAGGAGACGTCCGAGTTGTCCTCGTTGGCGGTGACGACCTCGCCGTTCGAGAACCCGATCTCATAGAGCCTCGTGGAGAGCAGCGGCGCGGCGTTCGAGCCGGCCATGGTCCCGAACGTGAGGCCCCTCATGTCGTCGATCTCCTCGATGAGCGAGGAGTTCTGCACCACCGCGACGACCCGGTCGTCGTAGTAGGCGGGCGAGAAGTCGAAGTTCTCGAGACGGGAGTCGGCGATGGAGTAGCAGGCGGCGATGAGGTCGATCTGGCCGGCGAGCAGCATCTCCTTGCGGTCGTCCGGCGTGACGGTCACGAACTCGACGTCACCGTATCCCAGGCGCTCGGCGAGCTCGTTCACGAGGTCGATCTCAAGTCCGTAGTAGTTGCCCGTGCCCTCGTTGAGGTAGCCAAAGCCCACGACGTCGGCGCGGACGCCGGCGCGCAGCGACCCCCTCGACCCCATCGCGGCGACGGGGCTGTCGCAGCCGCCCAGCAGCATGCCAGCCGGCAGCGCGCAGAGCGAAAGGGCGAGCCTGCCGAAGGCCCTTCTCGATAGATCCAAGGTCGTACTCCTCCACTTCCGGTTGTACACCCGCTATTCACACGATTCTTCATTATCCCTGCTAGATGACCATGCACAGGCCACAAGTCGCAGGTCAACCGAAAGATGAGGCCCGTGGCGTCACCTTGAGGGAGGGGTGCGCCTCCGGCACAATGGCGGGCGTTTTGTCGCTGGGCGGCGGAGGGGCGCGACCCCCTCCGCCGACCCGTCCGAGATAAGGAGGGAATCGTGGATTCCGCCAAGAAGTACCTCGCCGAGGCCCTCGGCACCTTCACCCTCACGCTCTTTGGCTGCGGCAGCGCCTGCATCGCCGGCGCCGCCCTGGGCACCGTGGGCATCGCGCTGGCCTTTGGCCTCTCGATCGTCTGCATGGCCTTCGTCATCGGCAACGTCTCCGGCTGCCACATCAACCCCGCCGTGACCCTTGGCTGCTATCTCGACGGCCGCATGAGCCTCAAGGAGCTCTACGGCTACTGGGTCGCCCAGTTCGTGGGCGGCATCGTGGCCGCCTTCGCGCTGCTGTTCATCGTGACCCAGTGCGGCGCCCTCGGCGGCGTGTCCGAGACCGGCCTCGGCTGCAACGGCTTTGACGCGGCCTCCACGACCGGCCTCTCCATGATCGGCGCCTTTGTCGTCGAGGCCATCCTCACCTGTGTCTTCGTGCTCACGATTCTGGGCGTGACCGCCGATAACAAGACCAGCCACTTCGGCGGCCTCGTGATCGGCCTCACCCTCACCTTCGTGCACATCATGGGCATCCCCCTGACGGGCACCTCCGTGAACCCCGCCCGCAGCTTCGGCCCCGCGCTCGCCATGGCCGTGACCGGCAACACCGTCGCCCTCGAGCAGGTCTGGGTCTTTATCTTCGCCCCGCTCGCCGGCGCCGCCCTCGCCGCCGCCATCTTCAAGGGCTTCAAGAGCTTCTACGGCACCGAGGAGTAGTTCCTCTCGACATGTGCCCACCTCGCGGCGTCCGCCACTCCCGGCGGGCGCCGCGCTCGCATGGAGACGGGCCCGCCGCTGCGCACGCGCAGAGACGGGCCCGAATCGAACGTTCTTGTCGCCGGCACTAGAGCAGGCGCAGGCCGACCTCCTTGAGCTGCCTGGCAGAGACCTCGCTCGGAGCCTCGGACATGAGGTCGCTGCCGGAGCTCGTCTTGGGGAACGCCATGACGTCGCGGATGGAGTCCTCGCCGGCCAGCAGCATGCACACGCGGTCGAGGCCGAGCGCGAAGCCGCCCATCGGGGGCGCGCCGTACTCGAGGGCGTCCATCAGGAAGCCAAACTGCTCGCGGGCGCGCTCCTGCGTGAAGCCCATGAGCTCGAGCATGTCGAGCTGCATCTGGGAGTTGTGGATGCGCATGCCGCCGCCACCGGCCTCGCAGCCGTCCATGACGAAGTCATAGGTGGCGGACCCCACGGCCAGCGGGTCGGCCTTGATCTTCTCGACGTCGAGCTCGGTGGGCAGGGTGAAGGGCTGGTGCTCGGCCTCATAGCGCTTGGCCTCGTCGTCCCAGTGGAAGAGCGGGAAGTTGACGACCCACAGGAAGTCGTGGCCCTCGCGCGGGAGATCCAGCGCACCCGCCATGTGCAGGCGCATGCCGCCGAGGATCTCGTCGGCGCTCTTGCGGTCGGCCACGGCAAACATCACGAGGTCGCCCAGCTCGACGCCCATCTCCTCGCGCAGTGCCTCCATCTCCTCGTCAGAGAAGAACTTGACGATCGGGCTGTTCACGGAGCCGTCCTCGCGGAAGGCGATCCACGCGAGGCCCTTGGCGCCAAACTCGGCGGCGACGTTCGCCAGCTTGTCGATCTGCGCGCGCGGCCAGGCGCCGGCGCCCTTGGCGTTGATGGCCTTGACGTACTGGCCGTCGGTGGCCGCCGCGCTCGCAAAGAGCTTGAACTTGGAGGCCGAGAAGATCTGCGTCACGTCGTGGAGCTCCATGCCGAAGCGCGTGTCCGGCTTGTCGGAACCGTAGGTGTCCATCGCGTCCCAGTAGTCCAGGCGGCGCAGCGGCGTGGGCATCTCGACGCCCATCTTGGAGAAGGCGTCCGCCAGCACGTCCTCGAGCGCACCCATGACGTCGTCCTGCTCGACGAAGCTCATCTCGATGTCCACCTGCGTGAACTCGGGCTGGCGGTCGGCACGGAGGTCCTCGTCGCGGAAGCACTTGGCCACCTGGTAGTAGCGCTCCACGCCGCCGACCATGAGGAGCTGCTTCAGCAGCTGCGGGGACTGCGGCAGCGCGTAGAGGTGGCCGGGCTGGGTGCGGCTCGGCACGAGGAAGTCGCGCGCGCCCTCGGGCGTGGACTTGAAGAGGGCCGGGGTCTCGACCTCCATGAAGTCACGGTCGTGCAGCGCCTGGCGGATCGCGAAGGTGAAGTCGGAGCGCATCCTGAGGTTGGCCGTCATGCGCGGGCGGCGCAGGTCGAGGTAGCGGTAGCGCAGGCGGACGTCCTCGGAGGTGTCCACGTGGTCCTCGATCTGGAAGGGCGGCGTCTTGGAGGAGTTGAGGACCTCGATGGCGTCGATCAGGACCTCGACCTCACCCGTGGCGATCTTGTTGTTCTCCATGCCCTCGGGGCGCTCGCGCACGACGCCCGTGACCTTGATCGGCCACTCGGATCGGATGGTCTCCGCGGCGTGGAAGGCCTCGCCGCCGGAGTGCTCCGGGTCAAAGGAGACCTGCGTCACGCCCTCGCGGTCGCGCAGGTCCACGAAGATGAGGCCGCCGTGGTCGCGACGGTGCCAGACCCAGCCGGTGAGGGTGACCGTCTGGCCGATGTGCTCGCGGCGCAGCTCGCCGCAGGTGTGGGTGTGCATGCTGTGGGAGTCCATAGGTGCCTTTCTCGTCCTGCCGCCCCGTGCCGTACGGGCGGCGCCTTCCGGATGGCCGCGACGCACGTTGACGGCGCGCGCCACAGCGGGGGTGATTGTACTACGGGCGCCGCGGCGCCCGCGCGGGGCGTAACCGGACGACAATAATGGCACCAGAGCCGGTTATGTACACCCTTTCGTCTGCCACAGAACGCAAGGGCCCGCAAATCCGCAGGCAGCGGGAATATCCCTACTTCGGCCTCTTCAGAACGGTGTACATAACCGAACGGCGGACGAGAAGAACGGCGCCGCCGGCTGCCCCAAGCGCAGCAACGGGCACGAGAGGGGCTTCTCCCGTGGCGGCAAGCGGCTCGCAAGCGGGCGCCTCCGAAGCGGCGGGCTCGGTTGTCGGCGTGGCCTCGGGCTGGGAGTCTGGCTCGGTCGGCTCTTCGGGCT
>DHCMC07803__coassemble_1164_pt1 | contig 16056 bp, 19 predicted proteins | sample DHCMC07803__metabat2_low_PE_048 | metagenome-assembled genome bin DHCMC07803 | reverse complement strand
CCTTGAGCGTCCGCACCACCGGGATGGGGCACGCCTCGCCCCGCGCGTCGATCGTCAGCATCGTCTCCGCCATGTCTTCCTCCCGTCAGGCCCCGCGGGGCCACCGTCGTCTCGTCCCACGGCCCGCACGGCGAGAAGAACCTCCCCGCGCGAGCCCTTCCTAACCCAGGTCCAACGCCGCCAGCGCGGCCCCGATGGCACCCGCATAGCGCGCATCGGAGCAGGTCGTCACCGGCGCGCCGAGAAGCGCGGCCAGGCGCTCCACCACGTAGCCATTGTCGCAGAGCCCGCCTGTCAGGTAGTACGGCGCCGAGCCGCCCGCCGACGCCACGAGCGTGGCAACGCGCCCCGCCACGCTCTCGACCACGCCGCCCGCGATGTTCTCGCGCGGCTCGCCACGCCCCACGAGGCTGATGACCTCGCTCTCCGCGAAGACGGTGCACATGCTGGAGATCCTCGTCGGCTCGCCCGCGCGCGCGAGCGCGGAGAGCTCCTCCTGGGAGACGCCCAGGCGGTCGGCCATGACCTCGAGGAAGCGCCCCGTGCCCGCCGCACACTTGTCGTTCATGGCAAACTTTGCCACGCGCCCCGCGCGCAGGCGGATGACCTTGGTGTCCTGGCCGCCCACGTCGATCACGGTTCCATCGGGACCGAAGAGCCGCGCGGCGCCGCGCCCATGACAGGTGATCTCGGTCACCACCTTGTCCGCATAGGGCACCGCGACGCGTCCGTAGCCGGTGGCGACGACGCGCGCTCCCCCGCCCGGGGCAAGCCCCGCCGCCTCGAGAGACGCGAGGGCGCGCGCCGCCGCGTCCACGCTCGAGAAGCCCGTGGGCATGAGGTCGGTGTGCTCGACCGCGCCGTCGGCGCCGAGCACGACGAGCTTCGTCGCCGTGGAGCCTATGTCCAGGCCGATTCCCAGGCGCGGGCTCTTCTCGTCCGATGCCATGCCGAAGCCCCTAGAGCGTCTCGATGAAGGCGGCGATTCGCGTCTCGAGCTGACCGAGGTCGCCGGAGGAGTAGTCGGTCTCTATCTTCATGTACGGCACGCCCGCCGCCTCCACGGCGCGCTCCATCCGCGCAGCCTCGACGTTGAAGGTGTGACAGGCCGTGAGCACGCACTCGATGACGCCGTCCACGCGGTACTTCTCGATCATCTCGCGCGTCGCGACGAAGCGGTCGTCGTTGGGCGTCATGACCGAGCAGTTGATCTTGAGGTAGCGCTCGGCGATCGCGCGCAGGATGTCCGGCGCGTCCTCGTCGACCATGAAGCGGTTGGTGCGCTCTCCGCCGCAGTCGTCCTCGCACACGACCACGCCGCCGTTGCGTTCTATGGTGGCGCCGACCTTGCCGATGACGCCTCCCACCGGGCAGCCGGTGATGAGGATACGCTTGGTCCCCTCGCTGATGGGGCTACCGCCCGCCTCAGCCGCCGCCCGACGCTGATCCCCGAGCCGCTCGAGGCTCTCCACGTAGGCGCGCACGTCAAAGTTGAAGGTGCCCGCGAACATCGTGCTCATGAGCTCAACGCCGCTCATGGCCGGCGGCTCCGCGCGCTGCAGCTCGAAGAGGGCCAGCGTCGCACGGCGCAGGCGGTTTCGCAGGCGGGCGGCCTCGCGAAGCGCGTCGTCGGTTATCCGGATGCCGTAGAGCCGCTCGAGGGCCTCCTTGAGGGCGACGACCTCCTGGTACCAGCCCTCGCGCTCGTGCGCGCGCGAGCGGCCCTGCGGCAGGTGAAGGATGTGCGTTGGCTTGAGCTCCCCCAGCAGCTCGTACATCTTCTTCTTGCCGTCGCAGGTCGTCTCGCCCACGATGAGATCAGAGAAGTGCGTGAACGGGCACTTCTGCGAGTACGCGAAGCCATAGGTCGACTTGACGAGCGGGCAGAGGTTGGCCGGCAGGACCTCCTCGGCCGCGGGGATGACCTCGTCGGAGGTGCCGCAGAGCCCAACTGCCGAGGCGCCCGCGGCGTCGATCACCTCGAGCGGCGTATAGCTGCAGAGGTAGCCCACCAGCCTGCCGCCCGCCTGCTTGAAGTCCTTGACCTTGAGAAAGCTCTGGCGTCGCTGCTCGTTGAACTCCTCGAAGGTGCGCGGGAGCTCGATGGGGGCGCTGGCGTCGGTCATTGGTCCTCCTGAGGGTTCGTGATCCCGCCTTCGCGGTCCATCCAACTAGTTTGGCCACCAAACAAAGAGTAATCTGTCGTTGTGGTTTTGAAACTCCAATGCCCCCGAGCGGTAGGATTGCTTCGAGGAGGTGCGCCATGGGACTTGCGGAGCTGCTGGGCGCAGGCCGCGGCGTGACGTCGGTCATTGGCAGCGGCGGCAAGACGTCGCTTTTGGCGGCGCTCGCGCGCGAGCTGTCGGGCACGGTCGTGCTCACCACCACAACGCACATCCTGCCGTTCGCGGGCGTGCCGCTCGTGACCTCGGCCGACGCCGGTGACGTGGTCGCGGCGCTCGCGGGGTCACGCGTCGTCTGCGTAGGCTCGCAGACCGAGAAGGACGGCAAGCTCGTCGCCCCGGAACTTGGCATGGACGTCCTCGCCGCACTCGCGGACCACGTCCTCGTGGAGGCCGACGGCTCGCGGCGGCTCCCCCTCAAGGCCCACGCCCCCTGGGAGCCGGTCATACCCGCGTGCTCGGCGCGCACGGTCCTCGTGCTCGGCGCGTCCGGCCTCGGGCGCCCCGTACGTGAGGCCGTCCACCGCCCGGAGCGCTTCTGCGAGCTCGCCGGCTGCACGCCGGACGACCCCGCCACGCCCGAGCTCGTGGCGCGCGTCGCAAACGCCGAGGCCCTCGCCGACGTCGCCCTCGTCAACCAGGCAGACGTCGCGCCGGACGCCGCCCGCGAGCTCGCCGGTCTTCTCGCCGTGCCCGCCGTCTGCGCGAGCCTGCGCACCGGCGTCCCTCTCGCACGGTAGGCCGGCGCCGCCCGGCCCGCCGCAACTCAGGTGCAACCGCACGTTGCGCGATAGGTGCTGTTGGCAACCGCCCCCTGGTGCTACGGTTGGCTCATACCAGAAGCGGAGAGAGGAGCGGCAATGATCTATGGAATAGGGCCTGCGGAGCTTGCCGTCATGCTCCCCCTGCTGTTGATCCGGGCGCTGCCCTGGGTCCTCTTCGTCATTCTCTGCATCCTTGCCATCCGCTGGTTCCTCCGGCAGGACCGCCCGCGCAAGGACCCGGAGTCCGTGGCGGTGCGCCGCTCGCTCGCCGAGGTGCTGCGCTCGCATCGAGAGCGCTGCAAGATGACGCAGGAGTTCGTCGCCGAGAAGATCGGTGTGAGCCGCCAGGCCGTCTCCAAGTGGGAAACTGAGGGGACCAAAACGGTATAAAACGCCTGACAACAGAAAGCAACATTATCGCAGGTAGATATAGCTGTTTTCAAAAATAGGAGCAACAGTTCCAAACGCTTCGAAACGCTCCAATCAGGCTCATTCGTACCAGAATTCGTACCGCCCCGGGCCCTAGGAGAGACGGTTCCAAAGGGGAAAGGAGACCCTGATGGCAACCAACTGGAAGGCACTCGAGGACGCCGAGGACCACGCCCACTTCATGGCGGAGCTCATGGAAATCTCGCCCGAGAGCTTTACCCTCGAGGAGAAGAGGCAGATCCTGCGCGAGCTGATCGAGAGCAAGGTGGCCATCGAGAACGCGATGCGGGACGAGTTCGCGGAGCTCGACGAGGTGACCCAGACCCGCCTGATCGACGACCTCGCGGCGGACGGCCCGAGGAGCCGGGAGTGGTGGTACGAGGTGCTCGTGGACGGGCCCCGTCACCGCGACTTCCCGACGCTCACCGACGGCCCGCGCCGCAGGAGCTAGCCCTGGGAGGCCCGCGCCCCGCTCAGGGGCGCGGGCCTCTCCCTTGTGTACCCCTTTGTGAAGCGCGCGACATGCGCGAACGCTCGCAAGGCGGCCCAATCTGGCGGATAATCTTGTCACGCCGCGACGAGAGGAGCACCGGATGAGAGACGCCGCCAAACCCGACCGCAGCGCCATCGGCAGGGCCAGGGCCCTCGCGCTCGCCATCCTCGTGGCGATTTCCCTCGCGGCGCTCCCCGCGTGCTCCGACGACGCCCCGAGCCCCCAGGCGCCCGCGCAGGAGAGCCAGGAGGCCGTGGCCGCCGCCCCCGAGGGCGCCGCTGACGAAGAGGGGCCCCAGGCCGGGGAGGAAGACCCCGCCCCCGAGGAACCCACCGTCCAGCCCGCCCCCGCCGCCCTCGACCACTCACAGCTCCCCGCCTACGACGGCAGCCCCTACGCCACGGTCAACGGCAACGTCCCCACCATCGGCGAGGCCGACCTCCCCGCCGCCAGCGAGTCCTACGCGCCCCTCGACTCCCTCGGCCGCTGCGGCGCCGCGATCGCCGTCGTGAGCCCCTCGACCATGCCCGCCGAGGGCGAGGAGCGCGGATCCATCGGCATGGTGAAGCCCACGGGATGGCACACCGTGCGCTACGACGACCTCGTTGACGGACGCTACCTCTACAACCGCTGCCACCTCATCGGCTGGCAGCTCACCGCCGAGAACGCCAACGAGGAGAACCTCGTCACCGGCACCCGCTACATGAACACGGAGGGCATGCTCCCCTTCGAGAACGAGGTCGCCGACTACGTGGACCGCACGGGAGGGCGCGTGCTCTACCGCGTCGAGCCCGTCTTCGTCGGAGACGAGCTCGTCTGCCGGGGCGTCCACATGGAGGCGCGCTCGCTCGACGACGCCGGCATGGGAGTCGCCTTCAACGTCTTCTGCTACAACGTGCAGCCGGGCGTCGGCATCGACTACGCCACCGGGGAGAGCTGGCGGGAGGAGAGCGCCGCCCCGCAGGAGCCTCAGACCGAGCGGCAGGAGGAGCGCACCTACGTCCTCAACACCAACACGAGGAAGTTCCACTACCCGGAGTGCAGCTCCGTGGACCGCATGAGCGAGAAGAACAAGCAGACCGTGACCGACACGCGAGACGACGTCATCGCCCAGGGCTACGACCCCTGCGGCAACTGCAACCCGTAGACGCGGGAGGGGCCCCGTCAGGGGCCCAATGCCTGTCGAGCCAGTCAACAGCCCTGCCCGCCAGCCACATCACCGGCGCGAGCGGAAGCACGGCGACGAGAAGGGCCGCCGAGAGCGCCACGGCGAGCCCCCAGCGGGCGTCCTCCCGCGAGATCACGACAGGATCTCGTTCACGCGGGCCTGCACGGCGCCGTAGAGCGACCCCAGCCGGCGCCTGCGCTCCTCACCGTTCCCGTACTCGCCGCGTATGACTGCCTGCGCCAGTGCCTCGATGTCGGGCGCCGCGGGCTGCGCGGGGGCGGTCGACCCGCACAGCAGTATGCGGTTCACCTCCGCCTGCACCTCGCCGTAGCGACTGCCCAGGGCGGCGCGGCGCGCGTCCCCGTTGCCGAACTCTCCGGCGATGACGCGCCGCGCGAGCTCCGCGACCTTGCCCTCCGGCGCGGCCGGGGCCGCCCCGCCCGAGGAGCCAACGCCCGTGATCGCGGCCTTGAGGGCCGCCCACTTGGATGCCTCCACGTAGGGCGCCGGGCAGAGCTTCCCCGTCACGTCGTAGTGGCGTATGACGCGCGTGATACCGTAGGTCGCGCGCAGGTATGCGTAGATCTCCGCCAGCGCGGAGACCTGCGCCTCGGTGAAGTCCTCGCCGGCGGAGACGACCTCGACCGAGACTGTCCGCTGGTTCTCGATCCAGTCGCCCACCGCCCAGGCGGTGTCCTCGAGGAGCACCGACTGGCGGATCGACCCGCCCTTGTCCACGAACAGGTGCGCCGACGCCTGCGCGCCCGGCCGCGAGAAGTACACCAGGTTGTTGTGGGCGCTCGCGCCGGTCGCTGTGTAGTGGACGGCCATGCCGTCTATCGCGCGCCCGCCGCGCCCGGCGGTGTAGTTCGCGCCGCTCGCTTGGATGAACTCGACGATGTTCACTGCGCGTCGCCTCCCTCGGGGTCGAAGTCGTCGGGCGCGCCCTCGTGCCGTGCCGCCTCGATCGCCAGTAGCTGCTCGTCGGTGGGCTCGCGCAGGGCCCCGATCCTCGTGTGCTCACTCATCGCCGTCACCGCCCGACGGCAGCGCCGCGCCGAGCTCCGCCATCACGGGCGACAGCACCGCCATCACGAGCGCCACCACCACGGCGCGCCACTCGGACTCCAGCACCGCGCAGCCCACCAGCATGTCGACGTTGGCGGCCACCACGCCGAGCACGCCCTGTACGATGGTTCGCGCCAGTCTCCAAGGCCACTCGTTCGACGTCAGGAAATCGTTCATGACTGCCCCTTCCGCATGCTCTCGATCTCCGCCTTCACGACGGCGACGTCCTGCTCCAGGGCGTAGGTGCGCTCGACCATGCGGTTGTGCCGCTCGACCTGCCGCGCGAGGTTGTCGATCTTGACTTCCATGACCGCGCGGCTGCGCGAGTTGGACACGATGACGCCCGCAAGGGTGAGCACCCCCGTCACGAGCGCCGCGACGACCGACTCCATGGCAACCTCCGTCCCAGGCGGGATACGCCCCCGTCTGGCCGAAGTGTCTTTCGTAGTCACAAATAGACTTGTCTAACTGGGTAAACGAGAAGAACTGTCGCGTTCCGTTACTTCACAAAATAGTTCACAAGATTGGGTTCATAGATTCAGAGAAAGGGTGCCCGCCTTGCGGTGGGCACCCCGACGAGACCCTAGTCCGTGAAGACGGAAAGGGCCTTCCTACCCGCCTCAGCGATGATGGTGAAAAGCTCACCTGCTTTAGCCAGGTAGTCCAGGGCGGTAATGAGCTTGGCACTCATAGAGCTACCTCCTCTCAGAAACGAGTCCGAAGGATACAGATTGGTAGCTATCCGCCCAGTAGGAATGGTACCCCTTCCCAAACGGTAGAGGCGGCAGAAGGGAGAGGCTTTTCTTACCGCTCCTGCAATGCCGCACCTCCTGGGCCGCAGAACGCTCCGCCCTTGAAGATGGGCGTCTTTTGCTCGGAGAGATTTAGCTCGATGCGGGAGCCGTCGCCTCCAATTTCGAGGTATCCCCTATAGAGCAGCGACGGCAGGTTGTTCCTGTCAAGCTTCACCGAACGCCGTGGTTCCGGGCCGAGCTCCTTGAGGAAAATGCCCGAATGAAGGGGGCTACCGTCTTCATTGAACGTAGCATCTGGATCGCTGTCCGCAACATAAGGAACGGGGCTGTCGTTGATGTAGTAGACGGGAACGCGAACGACGCCGTCTTCCGGGATGCAACCGCCGTCCTCGAGACCCTCCTTCTCGTAGACGAGATCGCACAGCAGGGTGAAGTCGTCAGCTTGAGCCCCGGAGCTGTTGAACCCAAGATTAGCTTCCTCTTCGGCGCTGATCCTTACGGCGCCCAGAAGTAGGTAAAACGCAAGCGTGACGAGTTCGCGCACCTCTTCGACAACGCTCCAGTCGTAGAGATTGTCCTTGTGGAAGAACCCGTTGCGCCTGTCTCTCACCTTCTCAAGGGCGTCGATGAGCATGTGGTAGGTGCTGCCGTCGCTCGCACCGTCGACGAGAAGGTCGGCGTTGTAGTTCGGCCGATACGTTCCGTCTGTTCTTTTGCTACCAAGGAAACCGATTAGTGTTTTCAGTGAAAGCCTTTCTTTGAAAGCTGGCGACATGAGAGCATCGGTAACGTCGGCAAAACCCCGGCCATCAAGGGGGATGGGCTCGACGCTTTCATCGTATCCAGAGGACGGGTCAAGCCTTTCCCACCTGCTGTTGATAAATAGCTTTCGGTTCTTGCCGTCGCGCTCTCTGGTGTGGAGCGAGACGAAATCATAGAGGAACTGCTCGATTGATTTGAAATAGGAAGACACGATGGGAGTGAGGTCGACGATGCTGGGCTCGCCGAAAGGGCTCTGGCAGGCGCTCTTGAGCGAGAGGCAGAGCCACTCGCCGGTCATGTAGCTTCTAGCGAAATCGCTGCTTCCGGTTAGCGCCCTATATGCGCGCTCCTTGTTGAAGCGCTGGCCAAGCAGCTTCATTTTGGCATCGGGCAAGCCCAAAGACCTGACGCGTGCGAGAAGGTTGTCCTCGATGTCACCTTTGAAGGAGCGGAGGGAGCTCGGCCGCACGGCTTTGACGACGGAAATGCCGCAGTAGTAGTACGCTGCCTCCTTGGCCCTTTCGAGAACGGAAGAGAGCTTCTCCCACTCGCCCTCGCCAAACTCGTCCTCGATGAACTCCTGGTAGGAATAAACCTCGTAGCCCTTAACATGGCTGTCTTCGAGGAAGCGAGCATTGAGGATGGCGGATCTCGCGCCTTTCTCGGAGAAGGTAACGAAAGAAACCTTCGCGATTCCAGGCTGAGAAAGCAGAAGGTCGAGGAGGTCGTTGGGAAGGATGTCGCGCAGCGAGTTCTCCCTGAAAAGGAACAAGGTCATATCATCGGGCTCACCGAGACCAAGCATGGGGATGGGCAGATTGTCTTCAAGGGTCCTGGAGCAGACTTTCAAGGGATCCTGCTTGACGGGCGAAGCAAAGAACTCCTCAACGGAACGCTTGGTAAGCGTATGGAAGGAGAGAGCGGTTGCGTTCCTAGTGTGCTTCGCCAACGCAAACGCAACAAGGATAAGAGACCTGCGAAGACACCTATGAACTTCATTCATGGTAGAGGCATACAGCAACTCACCCCTTGGTTCGACGCTGCAGATGCTCAGCAAATCGTCGGGGCAATCCTTGCGTTGAATCCACATGCCAGAACGCCACTCATCTCTGTAGGACATGACTTGGCGCAGGAAGTCGTCAATCAGGTACATTTGATAGATGTCGCTGGTTTCCATGGCGGGCCTCCGTAAGGGAATGGCGGCAGACAATCATGCGCATATTATTCCCAGCAACGGCAAGGTGCTTGAGGCGGCAAGCAATGCCCCGCCCCTCGCGCCGCCCGCATGGCGGGTTTGTCCCGAGCCCCTGCGGCGGCGCGTCCACCCCTCCGGCACATGCGGCGCAGGCGCCGCACGCGCCGGAGGGGTGCCTGTCAAGAGCTCTTCGCGGTGAGGTACCCCGCGCCGCCCACGCCGTCGATCCTCATGTACTGGTAGCCCGCGCGCGAGCCCGCGTAGGTCGTTCCCGCGCCGCCCACGAGGGACGTGCACTGGTAGAACGTCTGGAAGCCCGACACCCCGGAGGTCGGCAGCGCCCAGTCGGCGTCCGCCCAGATCGTCACGAGCGAGCCGCACCCGCCGAAGGTGTAGGCGAGGTCCTCGAGCGAGGACGGGTCGAGCCCGGAGAGGTCGATCTCCGTGAGCCCCGTGCAGCTGTTGAAGGTGTGCTGCATCTCGCGCACGCCGTGGAGGTTCCCCATCCCCGTCACGTCGGTGATCGACTGGTGCCCGTAGAGCCAGTAGTTCGTGTTCACGTGGTCGTAGGTCGCCATGTCGGCGGCGATCTCCACCGCCTCCACGTCGTCGCGGTGGTCGTACCAGGGTTGGTAGCCCACCGAGTTGTACCGGGCGTTCGCGCACAGGCGCCCCGACGAGACCAGTTCCCGCCCCGTCTCGGGCGCGGTCGCCGCCGTCAGCACGAGCTCGCCGTCGGCGTAGAGGAAGCAGTGGAACCACTCGCGCTCGTCCTCCGACCCATCGGGGTGGGTCAGCACGCCGGTCGACTCGAAGTGCAGGTTCAGGTGGTCGTCTGTCTGCTCCGGGACGTAGCCCCTCTCCCCGACGAGGCGCCGGCACCCGCTGAACATGAGGGTTCCGCTCTCGACGGACCCGTAGAAGCTGTCGGCCCATATCGTCTCGAGCGAGGCGCAGCTCACGAACATCTGGTTCATGTTGGTCGGCGTGACGAGGTGGCCGAACCCCTCCACCTCCACGAGGTTCTCGCAGCCGTGGAAGAGGTAGGCGGCGCTGGCGAGGTCGCTGTCCTCCATGTCCTCGTCGATGACCGCCCGCGTGACGGAGAGCTTGTCGTCGTCCCAGGGGCGCGCGCCGGCGGACGCGTACCCGGCGGGGTCGACCTCCCATGCCTTGAGGATGACGGCGCCCGGCACCGACGAGGATCGCCCGTCGCGGTAGTTGAGCTCGAGCGTCCCGTCCGAGAGAAGGAGGGCCCGGATCTTGACGCCGACGTCCCAGGAGAGCGCGAGGATCGCCGGCGCCATCTCGCTCGGCGTGTAGGTCTCCGTGAACCCGTTATGCGCGCGGATCGCGTCGGCGATGCCGTCGAACACAGAGTCAGAGATCACCCCGGTACCGGACGTCGGAGGCGCCTGGTAGGGCGCCCCCGCCTTGGTGCCGTCGAGCGCCAGCACCGCCGCCGCCATCTCGGAGGGCAGGTAGGTGTCGGTGCCGCCGTTCTGAACGCGGATGGCGTTGGCGATGTCGGTGAGCACGCCCTTGTCGATCGTCCCCATGGCCATCAGAACTCAACCTCCGAAAGGTCGTCGAGCGCCGCGATCTGCTGCGCCACGTACTCCTTCGTCGCGTACGCCGTGAGGTCAGGCGTCGTACCCGGCGCTCCGTCTGCGCCGTCCTCGCCGGGGTCGCCCTTCTCGCCCTGCTCTCCCGTCTCGCCCTTGAGGCCGGAGAAGGCGAACGCGAACGTGCGCGCCCCCGGCGTGCCGCCAAGGGTCACCGTCACTGAGGGCGTTCCCGTGGAGGCGTCAACCGTGGCCGTCGCGCCCACGATCTCGGCATCGGCGCCGTCCTGCCCGTCCGCTCCGGGAGCCCCGTCCTGGCCGTCCGCGCCGTCAACGCCCGGAGGCCCCTGGATGCCCTGCGGCCCGCGCAGCGCCTCTAGCTGCTCGGCCGTGAAGTCCTCGTAGGTGAAGGGGTTGCCCTTGGGTCCGGTCGCGCCGGGCTGCCCGTCTTGGCCGTCCTGCCCGTCGGCCCCGGGCTCGCCCTGCGGCCCCACGAGCTCCGCAAGCTGGTCGGGCGTGAAGTCGGCGTAGGTGAACGCGTCTCCCTTGTCACCCTTCTCGCCCTTGAGGTCCGCCGAGCTCGTGCCGCTCGCGCTCGTGACGGTGAGCACCGTGCCCGCCCAGGAATGGGTGACGCTCACGCCGTCCGCCCCGTCAGCGCCGGGAGCCCCGTCCTGGCCGTCGGTTCCGTCCGCCCCGTCCTCGCCGGGGTCTCCCTTCGGGCCCCTGAGCGCCGACAGCTGCTCGGCGGTGAAGTCGGCGTAGGTGAACGGGTCCCCCTTGTCGCCCTTCTCGCCGTCGTCTCCCTTGTCGCCCTTGGGGCCGTGCGTGAGGGTCGCCGTGGTGGTGCCCGTGGCGTCGGTCACGGTGACGACCGCGCCCGCCTCGGTCTGTTCCACCTTGGCGGTCGGGCTCACGCCGTCGGCGCCGTCCGCGCCCGGAGCACCGTCCTCGCCATCCGTTCCGTCCTTTCCGGGCGCGCCCGCGGCGCCCGGCGCCCCGTCGAAGTCACCGCGCGCGGCGGCGGCGAGCAGCTGGTCCTTTGCCTGGGTCGCCGCTGTCGCGGCTGCGTTCGCCGCGGCCACCGCGCCGGACGCTCCCTGCGCGTCCTCCAGCGCCTCGGCGGCGACGTCCGCCGCCTGCTGCGCCTTCGCCACCGCGTCGGAGATGAGGGCGTCCGCGCCCTCGAACTTCTCGATCGCCTCCAGGAACAGCGAGTACCCGTCGCCGCCCCCTTCGCCCGCGCCCGTGAGCGCCTGCGTCACGCGCACGACGAAGGGGAGCGTGGATATCGCCTCCCCGTCGCTCGTCACCATCACCTGAGCGTCCACCGCGCCCTCGGCGCATGCCATCGCGGCGGGCCAGAACACGCGGAAGGATCCCGCCGAGGCGTCCACCGCCTCGAAGGGCTCGCATCCGCGCACGCGTCGCTCCCGGTGCCGCCACAGCAGGTACACCGTGGCGTCGCTCAGATCCACCGCCTCGCCGCCGCGCGTGACCGTGAGCGCGAGCCCGCGCCCCTCCGCGTCGGCCGGCGAGGCAGTGAAGCATCCGCCCAGCGGCGCGTCGCACTCGTCCCACGTCACCGCGCTCAGGCCGTCGCCCGCGAGCGCGAACGTGCTCGTCTCAGCCATGTCAGAACTCCTCGCTCCCAAGGTCCTCGTAGGAGGCGACCGTGTCCGACGCGGTCGCCGCCGTCTCCTCGACGGCCGTCACGCGCGCCGCCACGTCGGCTGACGCCGCCCACGCCGTGCGCTCGACCGAGCCCAGCGTGAGCCGCACCGAGGGCGCGCCCTCGCCGAGCTCGCGCACGCGCCGCACGCAGCGGGCGCGCAGGTGCCACTCGGGGGTTCGCGACGAGTCGATGACCGCCACGTCGTCGCCCAGGCGCACGCCCGCGCCGCCGTCAACGGCCGCGACGTCCACCTCGTAGGAGACGCGCGGCACGCACGCCGCCGCGAGCGCCGCCAGCGTCAGCGCCTTCAGCTCGGAGGCGTCCTCGCAGTCGGGGAACACCACGTGCCCGAACCGGTGCACCTTGGCCTCGCGCGCCGCGTCCCAGCGCCCCCACACGAGCCGCGCGTCCTCGTCGCCGACCCAGTTCGCGCCGTCGTTCACGGACCCGAAGGTCAGCCGCCGCGTGAACCCGCCCGTCGCCACGCCCTGCTCGTCGTAGATGGGAAGGCCCCTCCCGTAGCCGTAAAGGGCCGTGAACACCTCGTCCTCGAGCACCGTGCGCGTGCACGCCGCGAGCGTCTTGCCGTAGCTGAAGCGCGCGCCGCGCCACGCGCCCCGCCGCGCCGGGAGGTCCACCGTCCGCGAGCTCACGCGCCCGCCCGAGACGGCGATCACGGCCTCGGCCTCGCCTCCCCAGACCTCCTCGACGCGCCTGAGCGCCGCGAGCGCGTTCGCGTGGTAGATCAGGCACCCGCGCTCCGTCGCGCCCACGCCCACGTCGCCGACCGTCCAGCGCGTGTGCGCGAGAACAGCCGCCAGCGCCTGCGTGGCCGTCTTGCCCACCAGCTGCGCCTCCTCCACGAAGTCGCCCAGCAGCTCGCAGAGCGAGGACTCCGCGTAGACGTGCGCGGGCGCTCCCAGCGGCTCGTCGGTGCGCACGACCACGTGCTCGCGCCAGCAACCGTCCTGCGGGTCGCGCCACAGCAGCCGCTCGCCCTTCTCGGGGGCGGCCAGGCAGTCGAACTCGATCGTGTCCTCGCCGCCGACCTCCTCGACGTGCGTGATCCCGCCCACGGCGGGCAGGATACCCAGCCGCTCGTCGAAGCGGTCGAAGAGGTAGAACGTCGGCACCATCAGAGCCACCTCTCCGCCCAGCTCACCGTGTGGGCGGAGCACCCGGAGAAGGTCAGCGTGTGCGCGCCGGGGTCAAGCGAGAAGAACGTGCTCTCCACGGCCACGTCGGCGGAGGCGTCCTCGCCGTCCACCGTCACGGCCTCGGCGGCGAAGTCCATCACCACCACGTCCCCGGCGGCGAACGTGCGCTCCACGAGCACGTAGCGCCCCGAACCGTCCGCCACCTTCACCGACGTGCCCGCCAGCGCCGTCAGCGTCGCCACCGGCCACGTCGCCCACGTGCCGCCGACCGTGAGGGCGCTCGCCGCGCTCGACTTCTCCTCCCCGTAGGCAACCGGGTCGAAGCACGTGAGCTCGATGACGCAGCTCCCGTCCTCGAAGAGCGAGTCCCAGCCCGAGGCGTCCGTCACCACCGCGTCGCGCCACGAGAGCCCCGGCTCCCCGGGCAGCTCGAGCTCAGCGCCCGCCGGCGCCACGAGCCACCCGTACAGCTCGTGCCGGATCTCCGAGCGCTCGTCCGCGCCGAGAGAGATCCCTGCGTCCAGGAAGAGGCGCACGCGCAGCGCCCTCGGCGGCAGCTCCGAGCCCAGCAGCACCGCGCCGGGCCGCCCCGGCACCGCGAGCGCCCGTGGCGAGAGCGCGTGTCCCGCCGGCTCCACCAGCTCCGCCGTTACGTACCCGGAGAAGTCGTGCCCGTTGTACACGATGGAGCTCACAGCCGACCCCGCGCCCGCCCGTAGGCCGTCGCGCGCCGCTGCTGCTCGCGCCCCATGCGGTCCGTCTCCGCCGAGCCCGCACGCTGCTCGCGCGCGCCCTGCGCCGCCCTCTGCAGCGGGCTGCTCCTGCGCACCACGTCGCGGTCGTCCACGCCGCGACCGGCCCTAACCCTGTCCGCCAAAGTCGATCACCACCGTCAGAATCAGCGTGAAACCCCAGAGCCAGCGCCCGGATCCGTCGCGGCCGCGCGGCGCGGACCCGCCGGAGTCCGCGGCGGCCACCCTGCAGTGCCACCCGTCTCCGGCTCCCGTCCAGGAGTCCCGGCGCAGGTCGCGCTCCACCGCGCGGCACGTCGCCTCGGCGTCGCGCGGGTCCTCGCAGCACACGAGCACGTCCACGGGCACCCGCCCGCGCTCCGCGCCGTCCGCGAGCCGCGCCTCGCGCTCGAGCGCGCCCTGCGTCAGCACGATCGGCTCGCAGCAGAGGCGCGCCGGGGGCGGCGAGCAGTACACGTTGCCGTAGCCCAGCGCCCGCAGGAGCGTCGCCACGACGCCGGCGACCCCGCCGCCCTCGGCGTCCCAGTCGGTCGGCGCGTATGCGCCGAGCGCGTCGGAACGGGACATCAGCCCACCTCCAGCTCCCAGTGGTGCACCTGGCCGCGCACCACGCAGCACCGCCTGCAGGCCCTCACGAGCATCGACGGCCCGGCCCCTATGAGCACGCGCGCCCCGGCCGGCACCTCGAGCGCGCCCTCGGAGTTCACCGCGTCCACGAACACGGTCCCGTGCCCCGCGTCGGCCGAGCGGTGCGCGTCGGAGACGACCCCCTCCGCGCGCTCGAACCTCACGTGGCGCACGAGGCGGCTCTCGCCGCGCCCGCCGCCCTCCGCGGGCAGGAACACCAGCATGTCGTCGGGCAGGAGCCTCTTGGGTATCGGCCTCAGGTACCTCATCGGCGCACCCCCGAGAAGCAGAGGCCCGTCCCCGCGAGCTCCGCGAGCGCGGCCTCCCGCGCCACCACCGAGCCGGTCGTCCCCTCGTTGCGGTAGTTCGTCACCGAGAAGGACCCGATCGAGAAGCCGCCCACGCGCCCCTCGCCGTACTCGGCGAAGGCGTCGGCCGCCGCGCACACGGCGCGCCGCCAGGCTTCTGCCTGATCGTCGCCCCACTCCTCGCGCACGTCGCGCGCCCCCGTGAGCGCCGCGACGCAGCGCACCGCCGCCGGCAGCGCCTCCGCGAACGCCTCGGCGGCAAGCATCCCGCCGTAGCCGTCCTGATAGAACGCATAGGAGACGGGCGCGGGGCCGCAGCCGGCCGCGCCCGTCGCCCCGTCGCTCACGCCAGCGGCGCGCAGGAGACGTGCACGCCGTCCAGCTTGTTGTCCAGCAGCTCCACGATGCCGTACTTGCGGTACTTCATCATGTAGCTGTCCAGGTTCTCCAGCTCGTCCGGGCTGAACACGCGGCTCGCCACGTGCTTGTCGAATTTGATGACGGCGCTCTTCTCCACCACCATGTAATTGATCGGCGCGCCTGCGCCCTGGAGCTCGTAGTAGTTGGAGAGGCTGCCCGCGCTCGGGCTCGCGACCTTGGTGTACGTGCCGCCGCTCTCCGTGTAGTACGTCTTGCCGGACACGATGGAGGAGTCCTGCGTCTTCACGTAGGAGCCCTCGGCGCGCGAGTACCCGAACTGGTCCTCGTCGCCCGAGTTCAGCGCGATCGCCGTGTAGAAGCGCGTCTGCGGCACCTCCACGATGCGGCTGAAGCGCTCGAGCACGCGGTTGCTTCGCGCCGGGTTCGCCAGCGAGAAGTCGTCCAGCACGCCCTTGAGCGTCGGCGTGATGAAGAGGATGCGGCTCCCGGTCGTCACCTCCGCCTCGTCCATCGCGTTCGTCGCGGCGCGCAGGCTCGCCAGCACGTCGTCGGCGTCGGCGTCGGCGAAGTCCTCCGTTACGGGCGTCACGCCCTCGTGCCCCGCGATCTCGGAGAAGGTGAAGGCGTCCGCCTCCGGCGCCACCTGCGTGCGCTGCAGCTCCGAGCCCGCCGCCACGAAGCAGTCGAGGACGCCCGCCTCCTCGACGTCCATCACGTCCGCGAGCAGCCTGATGCCCCGGTCGTAGTTGAACGTCTTGGTCTCGAACTCGTAGG
>DHCMC07803__coassemble_364_pt1 | contig 16158 bp, 17 predicted proteins | sample DHCMC07803__metabat2_low_PE_048 | metagenome-assembled genome bin DHCMC07803 | reverse complement strand
ACGACCTGCCCGCCATCGAGGCGGAGATGAGGAAGATCGTCAAGGAGAACCTCAAGTTCACGACCTTCGAGCTGCCCCGCGCCGAGGCCATCGCGCTCATGGAGGAGCGCGGCGAGAAGTACAAGGTCGAGCACATCGGCGACCTCGACCCCGACGCGCGCATCACCTTCTTCCAGCAGGGCGAGTACATCGACATGTGCGTGGGCCCGCACATCACCTACACGAAGGCCCTGAAGGCGTTCAAGCTCACCGGCGTGTCCGGCGCCTACTGGAAGGCCGACAAGAACAACAAGATGCTCACGCGCGTGAACGGCACGGCGTTCGCCACCAAGGAGGAGCTCGACGAGCACCTGCGCCTGATCGAGGAGGCCAAGAAGCGCGACCACCGCAGGATCGGCCGCGAGATGGACCTGTTCATGATGCGCGACGAGGCCCCGGGCTTCCCGTTCTTCCTGCCCAACGGCATGATCTTGAAGAACCAGCTGCTCGACTACTGGCGCGAGATCCACCACAAGGCGGGCTACGTGGAGATCTCCACGCCGCTGATCATGAACAAGCAGCTGTGGAAGACCTCCGGCCACTGGGACCACTACAAGGACAACATGTACTCCACGATCATCGACGACGAGGAGTACTGCATCAAGCCGATGAACTGCCCCGGCGGCGTGCTCGTGTACGCCTCCAAGCCGCACAGCTACCGCGAGCTGCCCATCCGCGCGGGCGAGATCGGCCTGGTGCACCGTCACGAGCTCAAGGGCGCCCTGCACGGCCTGTTCCGCGTGCGCTGCTTCAACCAGGACGACGCGCACCTGTTCGTGCGCCCCGACCAGCTGACCGATGAGATCGTGGGCGTGGTGAACCTGATCGACTCCGTCTACCAGAAGTTCGGCTTCACCTATCACCTCGAGCTCTCCACGCGCCCCGAGGACTCCATGGGCTCCGATGAGGACTGGGAGGCCGCCGAGGCCGGCCTGCGCGCGGCGCTGGAGCGCCTCGGCAAGGAGTACGTGGTCAACGAGGGCGACGGCGCCTTCTACGGCCCCAAGATCGACTTCCATCTGGAGGACTCGCTCGGCCGGACCTGGCAGTGCGGCACCGTGCAGCTCGACTTCCAGATGCCCATCAACTTCGACCTCGAGTACACGGACGCCGACGGCGCCAAGAAGCGCCCCATCATGCTGCACCGCGTGTGCTTCGGCTCCATCGAGCGCTTCATCGGCATCCTGATCGAGCACTACGCCGGCAAGTTCCCCACCTGGCTCGCGCCCGTCCAGGTGAAGGTCCTGCCCGTGTCCGAGAAGAGCCGCGCCTACGCCCACACCGTCGCCGACCAGCTCGATGCCGCCGGCATCCGCGTGGTCGTGGACGACCGCGACGAGAAGATCGGCTACAAGATCCGCGAGGCCCGCAACGTCGACCGCCCGCCGTACATGCTGATCCTCGGCGAGCAGGAGGTCGAGGCGGGCACCATCTCCGTGCGCGACCGCAGCAACGAGACGCACGTCGCCGACCTCGACGACTTCATCGCCGACGTCACGGCAGAGATCGCCGAGCGCCGCTAGCCGTGGACCAGGTCGTCGAGAAGTACCTCGACCTCACGGCCCTCCAGGCGCTCTCGTCCAGGCTCGGGCGGGAGCGGTGGAGGGCCGTGTCAGACTCTGCCCAGGTCGTGGCCAACTACCTCGCGTGCCACCCGCGCGTCGAGGCCGTCCGCTACCCGGGGCTCAAGCAGGACCCCGACTTCCCTCGCGCCGCCAGCGAGCTCGCCTGCGGCTTCGGCCCGCGCGTCGCGTATCGCTCGGCGGGGGAGTGGCGCCTCTGGGAGGCGGACGGGCGGGACGCCCGCGAGCAGGTCATGGAGCTCGAGGCGCTTCTCGGCTGATGCCGCCCGGCGCCGCCGCGCTTCTCGCCCAATCTGCACTATACTTTGACTAAATGCGTGCCCGACGCATTGTCCGACCGTCCTTTGTACGACCGCAGGGCCCCATGCCCGGCGGTCCGAGAAATAGGAGGAACGCATGGCAGACATCGTCAGGACCCCGATTGACAGCGTCGAGGCGCTGCAGGAGCGCATCAAGGAGATGCGAGCCGCGCAGGCCGAGTTCGCGACGTTCACCCAGGAGCAGGTGGACAAGATCTTCTATGAGGCCGCCATGGCCGCCAACAAGGCCCGCATCCCGCTGGCCAAGATGGCCGTCGAGGAGACCGGCTACGGCGTCATGGAGGACAAGGTCATCAAGAACCACTACGCCTCCGAGTACATCTACAACAAGTACAAGAACATGAAGACGTGCGACGTCATCTCCGACGACCCCGCCTTCGGCTACAAGCAGATCGCCGAGCCGCTCGGCCTCGTCGCCGCCGTCATCCCGACGACCAACCCCACCTCCACGGCCATCTTCAAGACGCTCATCTGCCTGAAGACCCGCAACGCTATCCTCATCTCCCCGCACCCGCGCGCCGGCAAGTGCACCGCCGAGGCCGCCCGCATCGTGCGCGAGGCCGCCGAGGCCGCCGGCGCCCCCAAGGGCATCATCGACTGGGTCGACGTGCCGTCCCTCGACATGACCTCCGAGCTCATGCGCTCCGCCGACATCATCCTCGCCACCGGCGGCCCGGGCATGGTCAACGCCGCCTACTCCTCCGGCAAGCCCGCCCTCGGCGTCGGCCCGGGCAACAACCCCGCCATCATCGACGACACGGCCGACATCGAGCTCTCCGTCAACTCGATCATCCACTCCAAGACCTTCGACTACGGCATGATCTGCGCGACCGAGCAGAACGTCATCGTCCTGGACAAGGTCTACAACAAGGTCAAGGCCGAGTTCGAGAAGCGCGGCTGCTACTTCCTCCAGGGAGACGAGATCGCCAAGGTCGGCAACACCGTCATCGTCAACGGCGGCGTCAACGCCAAGATGGTCGGCCAGCCCGCCCCCAAGATTGCCGAGGCCGCCGGCGTCTCCGTCCCGGCCAGCACCAAGGTCCTCATCGGCGAGGTCGAGTCCGTCGAGCCCTCCGAGCCGTGGGCGCACGAGAAGCTCACCACCATCCTCGGCATGTACCGCGCCAAGAACTGGGAGGACGCCCTCTCCAAGGCTGAGCGCCTCATCGCCGACGGTGGGTACGGCCACACGAGCTCGCTCTTTATCGACACGCGCGAGACCGAGAAGATGGCCGAGCACGCCAAGCGCATGAAGACCTGCCGCATCCTCATCAACACCCCGGCCGCACAGGGCGGCATCGGCGACATCTACAACTTCAAGATGCCGCCCTCGCTGACGCTCGGCTGCGGCTCCTGGGGCGGCAACTCCGTCTCGGGCAACGTCGGCCCCCAGCACCTGCTCAACATCAAGTCCGTCGCAGAGAGGCGTGAGAACATGCTGTGGTTCCGTGTTCCCGAGAAGGTCTTCTTCAAGAAGGGCTGCATGCCCGTGGCGCTTCGCGAGCTCTCCGAGGTCTACGGCAAGAAGCGCGCCTTCATCGTCACCGACTCCTTCCTCTACAAGAGCGGCTTCACCAAGAAGATCGAGGCGTCCCTCGACGAGCAGGGCATCGTCTACTCCAGCTTCTGGTCGATCTCCCCTGACCCCAAGCTCCAGGACTGCGAGCGCGGCCTCGAGCAGGTCAAGGCCTTCGAGCCCGACTGCATCATCGCCATCGGCGGCGGCTCTGCCATGGACGCCGGCAAGATCATGTGGATGATGTACGAGCACCCCGAGGCCAAGTTCGAGGACATGGCCATGGACTTCATGGACATCCGCAAGCGCGTCTACACCTTCCCCGAGATGGGTCAGAAGGCCTTCTTCGTGGCCATCCCCACCTCCTCGGGCACCGGCTCCGAGGTGACGCCCTTCTCGATTATCACCGACGCCACGACCGGCACCAAGTGGCCGATCGCCGACTACCAGCTCCTGCCCAACATGGCCATCGTCGACACCGACAACATGATGACCCAGCCCAAGGGCCTGACCGCCGCCTCCGGCGTCGACGTGCTCACGCACGCCCTCGAGGCGTACGTCTCCATCATGGCCTCCGACTACACCGACGGCCTCGCCCTGCGCGCCATGAAGCTCGTGCTCACCTATCTCGAGCGCGCCTATGACGACGGCACCGACGTCGAGGCCCGCGACCACATGGCCAACGCCTCCTGCCTCGCCGGCATGGCCTTCGCCAACGCCTTCCTCGGCGTCAACCACTCGATGGCCCACAAGCTCGGCGCCTACCACCACATCGCCCACGGCATGGCCAACGCCGTCATCCTGACCCGCGTCATGCGCTACAACGCCGCCGAGCGCCCGGTGAAGATGGGCACCTTCCCGCAGTACGACCACCCCAAGACCCTCGCGCGCTACGCCGAGGCGGGTCGCTTCTGCGGCATCAAGGGCCGCAACGACCAGGAGGTCTTCGAGAACTTCATCGCGCGCATCGAGGAGCTCAAGGCCCACGTGGGCGTGCCCGAGACGATCGCCGGCTTTGGCGTCACCGAGGAGGACTTCCTCGCCACGCTCGACGAGATGTCCGAGAACGCGTTCAACGACCAGTGCACCGGCGCCAACCCGCGCTACCCGCTCGTGTCCGAGATCAAGGAGCTCTACCTCGACGCCTTCTACGGCCGCGAGCCCAGCTCCTACGAGGACTAGTCCGCACACGTTCTTCTCGTTGCCCAGAAGGAGGCAGCAATGGAACTTTCTGAGAACAAGCAGGCCATCGTCGAGCGTCACAACAAGGTCGTCTACCGTGACGGCGACCGCATCGTCAAGGTCTTCAAGGCCACCAAGCCCGCCTCTGACGTCTTCAACGAGGCGCTGAACGTCGCCCGCATCATGGGCGCCGGCGTCCGCGTGCCCAAGATCCTCGAGGTCTCGCAGACCGCCGACGGCTCCTGGGCCCTCTCCACGGAGTACGTCGAGGGCGTCACCATGCGCTCCCTCATGGACGCCGCCGAGGGTACTGACGAGTACGACAGGCTCCTCGAGCAGTTTGTGGACTTCCAGATCGAGATCCAGAACACCCATGCCCCTGAGCTGCTCAAGGACCAGAAGACCAAGATCGCCGGCATGGTCGGCAAGACGCCGGACCTCGACCCGTCCGTGCGTTACGACCTGCAGATGAGGACCGACCGCATGGCGCCGGGCCACAGCATCTGCCACTGCGACTTCAACCCCTCCAACGTGATCGTCGCCGAGGACGGGACGCTCTACGCCTGCGACTGGACCCACGTCACCCGTGGCCTGCCCGAGGCCGACGCCGCGATGACCTACATCCTCTTCAAGATGTATCACCCCGGCCACGCCGAGAAGTACCTCGACGTCTTCTCCAAGAAGGCCGACGTCGCCAAGCAGAAGGTCCACTACTGGGTGCCCGTCATGGCCGCCGCCGAGCTCTCCCGCGGCCGCAAGGACGCCGAGGAGTTCCTCCGCAGCCAGGTCGACGCCGCGCTCGACATCGACTAGCGAGCGCCGCACCGTGCGACTTTGGGCCCGTCAGCCCCTCCGGCTGGCGGGCCCTTTCGTTGACGATGCGCAGACGCTCCGTCTCGATGAGCGCGTGGGTCAGCGGCGCACGTAGGTCATGAAGTCGAAGGCCACTCCCTCGGGCGTGACGCCGCCCGCCCGCGCCTCGGCGAGCGCCCACGAGGGGTCGGCGTCGAGGTCGGGGAAGCGCGTGTCACAGGGGCGCACGCAGTGGTTGCGTGTCACGACGGCGCGGTCGCAGTGGGGAAGGAGCTGCCGGTAGACCTCGCCGCCGCCGAGGACCCAGGCCTCGGGCTCGGCTGCGACCGCCGCGAGCGCCTCGTCCAGCGTGTGCACGACCTCCACGCCCTCGGGCGAGAAGGTCGTGTCGCGCGTGAGCACCACGTTGCGGCGGTTCCTGAGCGGTCGCGCGCCGGGGAAGCTCTCGAGCGTCCTGCGTCCCATGATGACGGGATGCCCGGTCGTGCAGGCGACGAAGTGCCGCATGTCCTCACGGTTCTCGACGACCATGCCGCCGTCGAGCCCGATGCCCCAGTCATCGCACACCGCAACGATCGCGCTCAGCTTGCAGCCCATGTCTTCACGCCTTTCTGTGGGGGCGCACCGGGCGCATTGCCCCGCCCCTCTCGCTGGGTGGTCCGTCACACCGCGATGGGGATGTCGGTGACCTGCGGGCCGTGCTCGTAGTTCTCGACGACCAGGTCGTCGGTCGTGAAGTCGTAGAAGTTCGTGACCTCGGGGTTGAGGCGCACCGTCGGCGCAGGGTACGTCGGGCGCGAGATGAGCTCGCGGACGACGTCGACGTGGCGGTCGTAGATGTGCGCGTCGGCGATCATGTGGACGAGCTCGCCGGCCTCCATGCCGGACACCTGAGCCACCATCATCAGCAGGATCGCGTACTGGCAGACGTTCCAGTTGTTGGCGGCGAGCACGTCCTGGCTGCGCTGGACGAGGACCATGTTGAGCGTGGGGCGCTCCGCGCCGGGCTCCTGCGTGACGTTGTAGATAGCGTTGTAGGCGCAGGGATAGAGATGCATCTCGGAGAGGTCGGCAAAGGTGTAGAGGTTCGTCATGATCCGTCGCGAGTAGGGGTTCTCGCGCAGGTCAAAGAGGACCCGGTCCATCTGGTCGAAGTCGCCCTCGGGATAGTGGGAGACCCGGCCCACCTGATAGCCGTACGCCTTGCCGATCGAGCCCGTCTCGTCCGCCCACTCGTCCCAGATGTGGGGCTTGAGGTCGTGGACGTTGTTGGACTTGCGCTGGTAGATCCAGAGGACCTCGTCCATCGCGGACTTGAGCGCCGTGCGGCGCAGCGTGAGCGCCGGGAACTCCTCGCGCAGGTCGTAGCGGTTGCACACGCCGAAGCGCTTGATCGTGTACGCCGGGGTGCCGTCCTCCCAGTGCGGGCGGACCTTCTGGCCCTCGGTGGTGGTGCCATGCTCGATGATGTCGGAGCACATGGAGACGAAGATGTCGTCGGCCTTGCTCATGGCGCCTCCCCGCTATGCCCACACGCGCGAGTCGTACTCGTCCCACACGTCGTCGAACGAGGTGTCCTCGCCCCAGCCACGGTCGTCGCGGTGGCCCTCCGGGACGAGGGTGGTGGAGCCGGAGTCGTAGTGGGTCGCCACGAACGTGCCGAGCGCGCCGACGCAGCTCGTCAGGCTCATGACGAGGACGACGAGAAGGGCGACGGCGATGGCGAAGATCACGTAGGCCGCCGGGCCGGAGTTGGCGTTGTCGCGGTCGGTCGTCGCGCTGGGGCCCTCGACGACGGGAGTCTCGTCACGACGGGCGGGGGCGTTGTCTTCTGGCATGGGCATCTCCTCTCGTTTGCTCCATCATAGCAAGACGCTAGAGGAGCTGGTCCGCGAAGGCCTCGTCCCAGTAGTAGGCGACCGAGCGCATCATCTGGACGTCCGCTGGCAGCCACTCGACGTCAAAGAGCTCCTCGCGCGCGAGCCATCGCAGCTCGGAGTGAACGCCCTCATGGGCGACCGGCTCGGCGCCGTCGGCAAGCCGGCAGACGAAGCAGTCCATCGTGAGGTGGAAGTCGGGGTAGTCGTAGTCGAGGGTGTCGTAGAGCCAGGCCACGCCGAGCTCGCAGCCGAGCTCCTCGCGGACCTCGCGGCGCAGGGCCGCGTCGCTCCTCTCGCCCGCGCGGAGCTTGCCCCCGGGCAGCTCCCAGAGCCCCGCCTGGTCGCCGGATGCCCTCCGGGCGGCGAGCAGGCGCCCGTCACGGGCTATGAGCGCCGCGGCGACGCGCACCGCCTCGCCCGCGCTCTTGCTCTCGGTGCTCATGGTTCCTCCTTTTGTAGGTCAAAGCGAACGAGCGCATAGGATGCGCCGTCGCGGTCGGTGAGGTCGACGTCAACGCCGCCCGCCCGCTCGCGCACCGCGGGCACGACCACGTCGCCGAGAAGGGCCATGCGCCGGTAGATGACCGTCAGGCCCGTGATCTGCCCCGCGAGCCCGAGCTCCTCGAGTGCGTCGTGCGCGAGCAGGACGTACTGCGCGTTGTTCATGTGCCGGTTGGTGTCGAGGTTGTGCGTGCGGACGAGGAACGCCGTGCCCTCGCGGCCCTGCCCCTCGACGTGCGCGCGCCTCTCGAGCGGCCCCATCGGGGCGCGGGGCTCGTCGGAGAGGTAGACGCGCTGGTCCTCGGGGACGCGGACGACGCGCCCGGACGTCGTGTCGAGGACGAACCACTGGGAGTCGGCGCGCACCAGGTCGCGCCCGTCCGCTCCCGCGATCGAGAAGCAGCGAAGCGCGTGGGAGCGGGTCATCTCGTAGCACCAGGTCGAGACCCTGATCCTGTCGCCGAGGCGCGGCAGCTCGGCGACCTCGATCCGCCAGCACGCCAGAATCCAGGCGATGCCGCGGGGGACGAGCGTCTCAAAGCCGCTGCCGACGTCCATGGACTGGAACGTCGAGGCGTCCTGGAGGTAGTTGACCATCGAGGGGAGCGAGAGGCGTCCCCTCTCGTCGCACTCGCTGTAGCGCACCCTGCTCTCGAAGCCGTACATTCGACCGCCTCTCTCGTTCGACGACCAAACCTTACCAGTCCGCGGCCGCCCGCACGAGAAAAGCACGGTGCTAGAATCGGGGGACATCCGGCGAAAGGGGACGTCCATGGGTACGGTCAGGTTTGCGACCATCGGCACGAGCGGCATCTGCGAGCGCTTCCTCGAGGCGCTCGCCGAGGCGGAGGGCGTTGAGTACGTGGGCGCCTACTCGCGCGACATGGCGAGGGCGCGCGAGTTTGCCGGGCGCTACGGTGCGCGGCTGGCCTTCGACGACCTGGGGGCGCTCGCGGCGTCGTCGGACGTCGACGCCGTCTACGTCTCGAGCCCCAACGGCGCCCACGCCGCGCAGGCCCTCGCGATGATCGGGGGCGGCAAGCACGTGCTCGTGGAGAAGTCCCTCGCCTCGAACGAGCGGGAGGCGCGCGAGGTGTTCGACGCCGGGCGCGAGCGCGGCGTCGTCGTGATGGAGGCCATGCGCAACCTGCACGTCCCCACCTTCTCCGCGATCGAGCGCGTCGCGACCAACGAGCTGGGCGCCGTCCGCGCGGCCACGCTGCGCTTCGCCAAGGTGACCTCGCGCATGGCCCGGTTGCGTGCGGGCGAGCGGCTCAACGTGTTCGATCCCGCGCTCGCCGGCGGCGCCCTCATGGACATCGGGGTCTACTGCGTGGAGCCCGCGGTGGCGCTCTTCGGCCGCCCCGTGACCGTCCGTGCCCTCGCGGTGACGACGAAGGTGCCGGGGCACGTCGAGGGAGACCCCTGCGACACGGTCGACCTCGCCGGCGAGGCGCTGCTCGGCTACGGCGACAAGATCGTGAGCCTGTCCTACGGCAAGATGAGCGATGACCTCCTGCCCTCCCAGGTCGAGGGCGAGGAGGGCACGCTCATCTGGGACCAGACCTCCTGCCCGGTGAACCCGCGCGTCCACATGCACGAGGACAAGGGCCTCATCTTCCGCGTCGAGGGCATGGAGACGCGCCCCATCCCCGTCGAGGTCCCGGACAACGACATGGTCTGCGAGATCGACGACTTCACCGCCGCCGTCCGCGGCGACGATGCCGCGCTGGCCGCGTGTGCGCGCTTCGAGCGGGTGACGGTCGACTCGCTCGCCGTCATGGATGAGATCCGCCGCCAGGTCGGCGTGCGCTTCCCGGCGGACGATGCGCGCTAGGGCCCTCACGCGCGCGGAGGCACACGCGGCCCTGGTCGCCGCCCTGCCCGTCATGCTCGGCTACCTCACGATCGGCGTGCCCTGCGGCGTCATGGCTGCCGAGGTGGGGCTGGGGCCCGTCGTGGCGTTCCTGCTGTCGGCGACGTTCTACTCGGGGGCGGGCCAGTTCATGATGGCCTCCCTCGCGCTTGCCGGGACGCCGCTGCCGTCGATGGTCGCGAGCGTGGCGCTCGTGAGCACGCGGCAGATCCTCTACTCGGCCGCGCTGTCCCCCTACGTCGCGCGGGCGCCGCGCCCGCTTGCCGCGCTCTTCGCGGCGACGGTGACCGACGAGAGCTTTGGGGTGAACCTGGGGCGCTTTGCCTCCGAAGAGCCGTGGAGCGCCGCGCAGGCGACCGTGGTCAACCTCGCGAGCATGCTCTCCTGGGCGTCTGCAAACGCGGTCGGCGCCCTCGTCGGCCCCGCCCTTGCGGTGCCCACCGCGATCATGTCGTTCGCCATGACGTCCATCTTCGTGTGCCTTCTCGTCGCACAGCGCTGGACGCCGGTCACGGCGGTCGTCGTCGCAGTGTCCGCGGGCTGCGTCGTGGCCATGAAGGCGCTCGGGCTCGGCTCGCTCTCGGTCCTGCTCGGCGCGCTCGCCGGCGTCGCCGCGGGCATGGTCGCGGCTGCCCGCCGCCGCGAGGGGGCGTGATGAGCGAGCTCGACTTCCTCGTCTTCTACGCCTGCGTGCTCGCGGTCATTCTGGCCTGTCGCTGCATCCCGCTGCTCGCGCTGAAGGGGCGCGAGCTCTCGCCGCGCGTGGGCGAGGCGCTCTCCCTCATCCCTCCCGCGGCCTTTGCCGCGCTCGTGGCGAACGACCTCTTCGACCCCTCGGCGGGGCTCTCCTGGCGGCCGCTGCTCGCCGCGGGCCTCGTGGTCGTCGTGGCGAGAAGGACCGGCTCGCTGATATGGTGCGCCCTCAGCGGCATGGCTGCCTACGGGCTGCTCACGCTCGTGGGCTAACGCCGCCCGGCTCTCGGGCCCCGGCCTCGCGCGCGGCCCGGGGCGCGCAGACCCTACCTCGGGTACGCGATGACGTCGGAGCCGCCGAAGCGCGAGGAGCCGTCGTCCGCCGAGCCGTAGGGGCTCATCGGGTCGACGATGATCTGCGCCGCGCGCGGCAGGGCGCGGGCAGAGTAGGAGCTCACGAGCCCGGCCTTCACCTCGCCGTCGACCTCGAGCGGCACGGGGACGGAGGAGGCGATCGTGACCTCGCGTCCCCTGAACGACTCGATGTGTGGCCTCCCGACGGCGTGCCCGCTGCGGTCGAGCAGGCCGAAGGCGAGCGGCTTGAGCAGCTGCGCGGCGTCCGACGTCTCCACGACGATGACGTCGAGCAGGCCGTCGTCCATGCGGCAGTCGGGGATGATCTCAATGTCGCCCTGGATCGTCGCGGTGTTTGCGACGAGGCAGGTGATGCCGCTGCGCTCGTGGGTCACGCCGTCCACCGTGATGGCAAAGCTCGACACGGTGGGCCGGGGGTTGGAGAGCGCTGCGGCGAAGTAGGCGGCCTGTCCCATGATCGCCTTGTTGGGGAGGGCGGCCTGCATGAGCTGGGCGTCGAAGCCGGTGCCTGACATCAGGGCAAAGCCGCGGGTGACGTGCGCGCCCCCGACGTCGGTCCACGAGATCTCGCCGAGGTCGAGCGCCGCAGTCTTGCCGATGCGGCAGGCCCGCGCGAGCGCCGCGGGCTCGGGGGCGTTGCCGAGGTTGGCACACAGGAGGTTTGCCGTTCCCGACGGGAAGACGCAGACGGGGACCGAGGTGTCGCGCAGCTCGTAGAGCAGCGACGACACCGTGCCGTCGCCGCCCGAGAGCACGACGACGTCATAGGCGTCGGCGTCTGCGATCGCCTCGGCGGCGACGAAGTCGTCGGCGAGCGCGCGCATGACGCACTCGTCCCCGGCCTGGAGCAGGGCCCTCTCGAACTGGAACACCGCGTCGGACCCAAAGCCCGAGCGGGGGTTGTGGACGATGAGCGCGCGCAAGAGAATCTCCTCCCGGGCCGAGGCGGCCGATTGGCTATCATAGGGGGACGGCCTCGGGCGAGGCCTCCTCCATCCTAGCGTACCCAGGCCCCCTCCGGGGGAGAATCGAGCGACTTGTACCTCTCCACAAAGCCAGAGCTCGAGCGGTTCTGCGAGCTCGCCTCAGCGGCGAAGGTCATCGCCGTCGACACCGAGTTCCTCCGCGAGAGGACCTACTTCCCCAAGCTCTGCCTCATCCAGGTGGCCGCCGGCGAGCACGTCGCCGCGGTCGACCCCATCCTGATAGACGACCTCTCACCGCTCGCCGCGCTGCTCGAGGACCCCGCCGTCACCAAGGTCTTCCACGCGTGCGGACAGGACCTCGAGGTCCTGTCCGACGGCATGGGGGTCTTCTGCTCGCCCGTCTTCGACACGCAGCTGGCCGCCGCCTTTCTCGGTCTCCGCCAGCAGGTGAGCTACGCCTCGCTCGTGGAGTCCTACTGCGGCGTCCGCCTGCCCAAGGCCGAGTCGCTCACCGACTGGTCGCGCCGCCCGCTCGACCCCGAGCAGCTGAGCTACGCTGAGGACGACGTCCGATACCTCCCGGGCATCTACGACCGCATGATGCAGGAGCTGGTCGAGAAGGACCGCCTCTCGTGGGTCCTGCCCGAGATGGAGGCGCTCTGCGACCCCGCCCGCGTGCGCCGCGACCCGCGCGAGGCCTATCGCCGCCTGCGCCGCGCCGGCTCGCTCACGCGCCGTCAGCTCGCCATCGCCCGCGAGGCCTGCGCCTGGCGCGAGGACGTCGCCGCACGACGCGACCTCCCGCGCAAGTGGGTCGCCTCCGACGAGGTCATCGTCGAGGTCTGCAAGCGCACGCCCGCCTCGCTCGACCGCCTGCGCCGCATTCGCGGCACCGACCAGATAGGGGAGCGCGACGCCCGCGCCCTGATCGAGGCCGTCGCCCGCGGCGCGGCGTGCCCGGCCGAGGAGTGCCCCAAGGTCGTGCGCCACGTCCGCCCGACCGCCGAGGCCGAGGGAGTGATCGACCTCATGTACGCGGTGCTGCGCCTCGCCTCCGAGAAGAGCGGGGTTGCGACGCAGCTCATCGCGACCAGGGACGACCTGCTCGACTTCATGCAGGACCGCAAGCGCTCGCCCCTCGCGTCGGGCTGGCGCCACGAGCTCGCCGGCTCCACGCTCGAGCGCCTCCTGTCCGGCGAGGTCGGCCTCACGGTCCGCGACGGCCAGATCGAGCTGCTCTGAGGGTGCGCGGTGAATTGCGTCCGGCCATGCGGGTAAAATGGTCCTCGTAACCCAGCGATTGGAGTCAAGATGCCCTTCTACTTTGGCTACGGCGTCGATTCTGCCTACCTCGCCGTCGTCCTCGTCGCGCTCGTCCTGGGCACGGCGGCCCAGGGCTACATCAGGAGCACCTACCGCAAGTGGTCGCAGGTGGACGCCGGCATCCCGGGGACGGGCGCGGAGGTCGCCCGCGTCATGCTTGCCGACGGTGGCGCCTCCGGCGTGGGAATCGCCCGCGTGGGGGGCTCGCTCACCGATCACTACGACCCGCGCGACAACAAGCTCCACCTCTCGGACGACAACTACCGCGGGGCGTCGGTCGCCTCGCTCGCCGTGGCGTGCCACGAGGCTGGGCACGCCATACAGGCCGCCCAGGGCTTCTTCCCCTATCGCGTGCGCACGATGCTCGTCCCGGCGGTCGGCATTGCCGAGAACTCCTGGATCCTCGTCCTGCTCGCCGGCGTCCTGCTCAACCTCGGCGGTCTCGTGCAGCTCGCGATCGTGCTGTTCGCGGTCGCCGTCGTCTTCCAGCTCGTGACGCTCCCGGTCGAGATCGACGCCTCCCGCCGCGCCGTGGCGTTCCTCTCCTCGCGCGGGTCCGGCCTCGACGAAAAGGGCGCCCGCGCGGTGCTCACCGCGGCCGCCCTCACCTACGTGGCGGCGGCGCTGACCTCGATCATGCAGCTCGTCTACCTCCTGGGCCGCTACGGCAACAGGGGCAACGACTGATGCCGGGGGAGCGTCCGCAGCCCCTCTCGGTCACCGACGCCGTGGCGCTCGCAAAGGGCGCCGTCTCTGCCTGGCCCACGCTCGTCGTCAACGGCGAGGTCTCGGGCTTCCGCGGTCCCAACGCCAGGTCCGGCCACTGCTACTTCGAGGTCAAGGACGACGGCGCCTCGATGAGCGTCATCGTGTGGCGCGGCACGGCCGCCAAGATGGGCTTCGCGCTTCGCGACGGGCTGTCCGTCCAGCTCACCGGAAAGTTCGACGTCTACAAGGCGTCGGGCAAGCTCTCGTTCGTCGCGAGCAGGGTGGAGGCGGCGGGCGAGGGGCTCCTGCGGCAGCAGGTGGCTGAGCTCGCCCGCGCCCTCGAGCGCGAGGGCCTCATGGACCCGGGCCGCAAGCGTCACGTGCCCGCGTTCTGCTCTCGCGTCTGCGTCGTCACGTCGCTCTCCGGCAGCGTCATCGAGGACGTGAAGCGCACCCTCGCCCGACGCAACCCCCTCGTCGAGCTCGACGTCGTAGGCTGTTCCGTGCAGGGGGCGGACGCCCCGGCCACCATCGTCCGCGCCCTCGCCACTGCCGCCGAGACGCGTCCCGACGCGATTCTGCTCGTGCGCGGCGGCGGGTCGTTCGAGGATCTCATGTGCTTCAACGACGAGGGTCTCGCCCGGGCGATCGCCGCCTGCCCCGTACCCGTGGTGACGGGCATCGGCCACGAGCCCGACACCACGATCGCAGACATGGTCGCCGACCGCCGCGCGTCAACGCCCACCGCTGCCGCGGAGTCGGTCGCGCCCGCGATCGACGAGGTGGAGCGCCAGATGCTCCAGCGCCAGGTGCGCCTCGGCCGCGCTATGTCGTCCGCGCTCGAGTTTCGACGGCAGCGGCTTGACGCCGCCGCACGCCTCATGGCGGGCAGCGTCGACGCCGACCTCGCTCGCCGTCGGGTGGCGCTCGATGCCCTCGGCGCGCGGCGCTGCCTCACCGACCCGCTCGCCTCCGTGCGCGACCGTGCGGCCGACCTCAACCAGACCGAGCAGCGCCTTCACGACGCCATTCCCCGTGCCCTCGCGCGCTCCATGGATCGCTGCGACCAGATGGCGACCCGCCTCGACGGCGTGGGGGCTCGGATCCTGCGCCCCTCCGAGGCCACGCTCGCGCGCCTCGCCGCCTCGCTCGACGCGCTCTCGCCGCTCTCGGTCCTCTCGCGCGGCTATGCGATCGCCCGCGACGCGACGGGCCATGTCGTGAAGGACGCGTTCGAGCTGGCGCGCGGAGACGCGGTTCGCGTCCTCGTGGGTGCCGGGTCCTTTGACGCGACGGTCACCAAAATCAACGAAGATCGGGCGTAGTAGCGCCCGGGAAGGGGAGAGACCATGGCAGACGAGCCCAGGGCAGTCGAGGACATGACGTTCAAGGAGGCCTCCATCGAGCTCGAGCAGATCGTGCGCGCGCTCGAGTCGGGCGAGCTCGAGCTCGAGGAGTCGCTCGAGCGCTACGGCCGCGGCGTAGAGCTCCTGAAGAGCCTGCGCGCGCGCCTGGCCAACGCCGAGCAGAGGGTTCGCGTCCTGCTGGACGCCACCGACGAGAACGCCGTCACGACGGACACCTCGGCGGCGCCGAGCACCGCCTATCTGAACGAGTAGCCGCAGCGAGAGGAGAGCCCCATGTCAGACTGCATCTTCTGCAAGATCGCGAACGGAGAGATCCCGAGCGAGTTCCTCTACGAGGACGACAACGTCGTCGCCTTCAACGACCTCAACCCCCAGGCGCCGGTGCACGTGCTCGTGGTTCCCAAGGCGCATCATGACAACTTCGTCGACGACGTGCCCGCCGAGACGCTGGCGTCCATGGAGCGCGCCGTCCGTGCGGTGGCCGAGCGGACCGGTGTCGCCGAGACGGGGTTCCGCTGCATCATGAACACGGGCGCCGCCGCCGGCCAGACCGTGATGCACCTCCACATGCACGTCCTCGGCGGAAAGCCCCTCGGCGAGGGGCTCGTTCCGGCCTAGGCGGGCGCGTCGCGCGCCCCCTGCCGCGCCCCGCTCGGCGATGCCGCCCTCCCGCGGCAGCGGCTCGGGCGTATCATGTGAGTGCTGTGTTTCGCCTGAGAGTGGGGGAGGCCCCCGCGGGAGGAGAGTCATGAACGTACTCGTTATCAATGCCGGAAGCTCGTCGCTCAAGTACCAGCTCCTGGACGTGGACACGCGTGAGGTCTACGCCAAGGGCAACTGCGAGCGCATCGGCATAGACGGCAGCTTCGTCGGCCACGAGGAGATGGGCGGCGAGAAGCAGAAGCTCGAGGTGGCGCTGCCCGATCACAAGACCGCCATCCAGCACGTCTTCGACATCCTCAAGACCGTGGACAAGCCCATCGGCGGCATCGGCCACCGCGTGGTCCAGGGCGGCTGGTACTTCCCCGAGTCCGCCGTCGTGACCGACGAGACCCT
>DHCMC07803__coassemble_314_pt1 | contig 16356 bp, 11 predicted proteins | sample DHCMC07803__metabat2_low_PE_048 | metagenome-assembled genome bin DHCMC07803 | reverse complement strand
CGGCGACCATGGCGTCGCGCAGCAGGAAGGCGGCGCCGCGCACGGCCTCGCCGGTGATCAGCGTCTGGCGCGAACCGGAGGTCGTGCCGGAGTCCGGCGCGTTCTCGGTCGAGCACTCGCCGTTGGCGATGCAGGACAGCGGCAGCCCCGTCGCCTCGGCGACGTCCTGCAGAAAGACGGTGTTGCAGCCCTGGCCGATGTCGGAGGTCGCCGAGTACACCACGGCGCGCCCCTCCTCCACGCGGATCTTGCAGCGGCCCGCATCGGGCAGGCCGACGCCCACGCCGGCGTTCTTCATGGCGCAGGCGATGCCGGCATGGCCCGGATGGGCGTCGAAGACGTCCTTCACGGCGAGCAGGGTCTCCTTGAGCGCCGTGGAGCAGTCCGCGATCTGGCCGTTGGGAAGCACCTCGCCCGGCTCGATGGCGTTGCGGTAGCGGATCTCCCACGGGCTGATGCCGACCTCCTCGGCCAGCAGGTTGATGAGCATCTCGAGCGCGAACTCGCTCTGGCACACGCCGAAGCCGCGGAACGCGCCGGCCGGCGGGTTGTTCGTGTACCAGCCGTATCCGCGGATGTCGGTGTTCTGGTAGCGGTACGGGCCGACCGAGTGCGTGCAGGCGCGCTCGAGCACCGGGCCGCACAGCGACGTGTACGCGCCGGTGTCGAAGTTGATCTCGCAGTCGAGGCCGACGAAGATGCCGTCCTCGTCGCAGCCGAGCGTGAACGTGCCCTCCATGGCGTGGCGCTTGGGATGGAAGTTGATGGACTCCTGGCGCGTCATGCGGCACTTGACCGGGCGGTCGACGGCCATGGCGGCGAGCGCCGCCAGATGCTGGACGGACACGTCCTCCTTGCCGCCGAAGCCGCCGCCGACGAGCATGGTCTCCACGACCACGCGCTCGGGCGTGGCATCCCAGCCGAACATGTGGGCGATCTCCTTGCGGGAGTCGTAGGCGCCCTGGTCGGTCGAGCACACCTTGACGCCGCCCTTGTAGGGGAAGGCCACGGCGCACTCGGGCTCCAGGAACGCGTGCTCGGTGAACGGCGTGCTGAACGTGCGCGTCACCTTGTGGGCGGCACCCGCCAGCGCGGTCGCCGCGTCGCCGCGCACCACGTGGCGCTGCTGGCAGATGTTGTTCTCAGGCGTGACCCAGTTGCCGAAGGCAAGGTAGGGCTTGTGGAGGACGGGGGCGTCCTCGGCACGTGCCTCCTCGATCGAGCGCACCGGCTCGAGGACCTCGTACTCAACCTTGACGGCCTTCTTGGCCTTCTCGAGCGTGGCGACGTCCTCGGCCACCACGAGCGCGATGGCGTCGCCCACGCAGTGCGTGACGTCGCCCTCGGCGGTCATGACGTCCCAGTCGTAGAGCAGGTGGCCCACCGCGTTCACCGGCACGTCGGCGGCCGTGAGCACGGCGAGGACGCCCGGCATGGCGCGGGCCTTCTCGGCGTCGATCCTCACCACGCGGGCGCGCGGGTGCTTGGAGCGCACGGCGCTCGCGTAGGCGAGGTCGGGGAAGTCGCGCTCGTCGATGTCGTCGGGGTACTTGCCGTAGCCGAGCACCTTGCGGCGCACGTCCACGCGGAAGGCGCGCTTGCCCACGCCGTAGTCGTCGCCGCGCTCGAGGTCCGGGTCGATGCTTTTCTCGCCCCGCAGGATCGCGGCGGCGAGCAGGATGCCCTCGATGATCTTCTTGTAGCCGGTGCAGCGGCAGACGTTGCCGCGGATAGCCACCTTGACCTGGTCCTCAGTGGGGTTGGGCACCTTGTGGACGAGGGCCGCGCCCGCCATGACCATGCCGGGGATGCAGAAGCCGCACTGCACGGCGCCCACCGCACCGAAGGCGTAGACGAAGGCCTCCTGCTCCTCGTGCGGCAGGCCCTCCACGGTCACGATGTCGCGGCCGTTGGCCAGGCGCGTGGTGAGGACGCACGCCTTGGTGGCACGGTCGTCCACGAGCACGGTGCAGGTGCCGCACGCGCCCTCGGAGCAGCCGTCCTTGACGGAGGTGAGCCTGAGGTCGTCGCGCAGGTAGCGCAGGAGCGGCTTGTCGGCGGTGACGACCTGCTCCTCGCCGTTGACGGTGAAGCGGTACTCGGCGTTGGCTGCCATGGTCTCCTCCCCTACTGGGCCGGGGCGTAGATGCCCAGCGTGTCGTGGATGACGCCCTTGCGGCACTTGGTGGCGCACATGCCGCACGCGATGCACAGCGCGTAGTCGATGCGCGCCTGCTTGTCCTCCACGCGCATGGCGCCCGCGGGGCACGCGCGCTCGCAGAGGCGGCAGCCTATGCAGCCCTCGTCGGCCACCCAGATGCGCCTGGTCTCGTCGTCCATGTCTCTCCCCTCGTCGGTCAAAAGGGGACAGTCCCCTTTTGACCCATGTGATCGCGCTCGGAATCGGTCAAAAGGGGACTGTCCCCTTTTGACCGAACGAGCTAGTTGGCCAGCAGGTAGCCGTAGTCGTCGCGGACGGCGCGAATGGTGAGGCGCACGTCCTCGGGCAGGCCGCACGCGGCGTCGTCCACGTCAAAGACGCCCTCGCCGGAGGCCAGGCGCACGCGGAAGCCGCCCTCGACGGGCAGGAAGCCGCGGTTCTCGCTCGCGTCCATGTCCTCGGCGCTCCAGAAGAGCGTGAGCTTGTCCTTGTACGGGCGCCCGCTCCACGGGCAGAACACGGCGCAGTTGCCACACTCGTTGCACATGCCGTCCACGTGGACAACCTGCTCCTGGGCGAGGCCAGGCACCTTGACCGCCACGTTGGCTCGGTTGGGGCAGACGTCGCAGCAGACCTCGCAGACGGTGGCGCAGCCCAGGCAGCGGCTCGTGGTGCAGCCGGCAACGTCGAGGCAGAGCTCGCCCTTGCGCGCCATGATGGCGTCGTGCTTGTCGGCGCGGACGTTCTTCTCGGCGTACGCGTTGAAGTCGACGCCGGCCAGGTCGCGCGCCACCGCCTGAGCGTCGGCGATGGCCTCAACGAAGGTGGCCGGCCCGCGGCGGCAGTCGCCGGCGGCCCAGACGTGGTCGACGCCGGTGGCGGTGCCGGCCGGCCGTCCCCGACGGTCGACCTCCACGCCCGCGCCCTCGTAGAGCCCGCGCTCGATCTGCTCGCCCACGGCGCAGATCACGGCCGTGGCAGGGACGTCCACGGTGTCGCCCGTGGGCTCGGGACGGCGACGGCCGGACTCGTCCGGCTCGCCGAGGCGCATGACCTCACAGGCCAGCATGTCGTTGGCCACGCCGATCGGGGCGAGAAGCTCGCAGAGCTCCACGCCCTCCTCGAGGGCCAGCTGCAGCTCCTCCTCGTCCGCCGGCATCTCCTTCTTGGTGCGGCGGTAGACGATTCGCACGTTCTTGACGCCCTCGGCGCGCTTGGCCACGCGCGCGGCGTCCATGGCGGTGTTGCCGGCGCCCACGATCACGACGTCGGTTCCCAGCTCCATGGGCTCGCCGGCCTTGGCGGCGGCCAGGAACTCCAGGACGTCGATCTCCTCGCCCATCTTGAGGCCCACCTTGCCGGGCGCCCACGCGCCGGTGGCCACCACGACGTCGGTGAAGCCCTCGTCGAGGAGCTGCTGGACGCTCGTGACCTCGCGCTCCATCTGGACCTGCGCGCCAAAGGCGAGGCACAGCGCCACGTCCTTGTCGATGTCGTCGTGGGAGATGCGGAACTCGGGGATGACGTGGCGCGCCACGCCGCCGAGCTTGTTCGTGCGCTCGATGATGGTGACCTTGGCGCCGGCGCGCGTGAGGAAGAACGCCGTGGCCAGGCCGGCCGGGCCGCCGCCGATCACGGCGACGTTCTTGTCGGCCGCCGCCGCGCCCCTGCCCGGGCCCGCGGCGCGGAGCTTGGCCACGACCTCGTCGAAGCCGCCGCGCGCGGCGTCCAGCTTGTGGCCGCGGATGCGGGCGCCGTCGGGCTCGTAGAAGCCGCGCTCGCACTTGGCGCCGCAGGGATGCGGGCAGAGGTTGCCGGTGATGTGCGGCAGGGCGTTGCGCTCGACGATGATCTGGAGCGCCTCGGCAAACTTCCCCTCGTCCACGCGGGAGAGGTAGGCCGGGATGTCCTGCTGGATGGGGCAGCCGGAGCGGCACGGCGCCGTGAAGCAGCTCATGAGCGGCAGCTCGGCGTCGATCTTGTGCGGCTTGGCCGGCTTGATGGGCTTCTGGTAGTCCTTGCCCGAGGCGGTGCGCGACGCGAGCTCGGTCACGGCGTCCACGTCCACGTCCTCGTGGCGCTCGGCGCCGGCGAGAAGGTCGGCGATCTGCGAGAAGCGCTCGTATCCGCCGGGCTTGAGGACGTTGGTCGCCATGGTGATCGGCCAGATGCCGGCCGCGTAGAGCTCGCGGACGTTGCGGGCGTCGGCGCCGCCGGAGTAGGAGATGCGCAGGCGGCCGTCGAACTGGCAGGCGATGCGGCGCGCGAGCTCGATCGTGAGCGGGAAGAGCGAGCGACCGGACATGTACATCTCCTCGCTCGGCAGCTCGCCGCGGGTCACGTCCACCGGGAACGTGTTGGTGAGCTTGACGCCGAAGGCGAGGCCGCGCTCGTCGCAGAGCTCGATCAGGCGCTCGAACATGGGCACGGCGTCGACCCACTGCAGGTCCTCGCGGAAGTGCGTGTCGTCGAAGGCGATGTAGTCAAAGCCGAGCTCGTTCAGGCGCTCGCGGGCGAAGTCGTAGCCCAGGAGCGTGGGGTTGCACTTGATGTAGGTGTTCACGCCCTTCTCGGTGATGAGGTAGGTGGCGATGCGCTCGATCTCGTCGGGCGGGCAGCCGTGGAGCGTGGACTCGGTGACGGAGCGGGAGACGACGGGCGAGACGGACTCGACAAAGGCGGCGTCGACGTTCTGGAAGCGGTCCAGGTTGGCGAGGGCCCAGTCGCGGCACTCCGCCCAGACCTCGGAGCCGCTCGCATCCTTCATGCCCTCGATGTAGGCGTCGACCTTGGGGCTTTGGATGCCCTCGAGGCTGTAGCCCACGGACATGTTGAAGACGAAGCCGTCCGGGTCCCCAAGGCCGTACTCACGCGCGACGAGCTTGCAGGCCCACCAGGCCTTGACGTACTCGGCGAAGGCCTGCGGGACCGTGAGCTCGGTGGACCACTCGCAGTTGTAGCACTCGTCCTCGGCCACGATGCAGGGCTTGTTCACGCAGGCGGAGAGCTCCTCGCCGTCCATGATCTGCACGGTCTTGAGCTCGAAGAAGCGCGAGCCCGCCACGTAGGAGGCGACGATGTTCTGCGCGAGCTGGGTGTTGGGGCCGGCGGCGGGGCCAAAGGGCGTCTCGATCCTCTCCGCAAAGATGGGCTCGGCGCCGCCCTCGTGGACGTAGGTCTTGCGCACGCCGAAGATGGCGCCCTGGGTCTCGTGCTCGGTCAGGATCCAGTCCATGACCTGGCCAAACGGCATCGGCCTCATGACGTCGCTCATTGCTGCTCCTCTCCGTGGGTCAAAAGGGGACAGTCCCCTTTTGACCTATCTGGCCCGCCGGCGAGACCGCGCGCCGGCGAAAAGGGTAACGGTCGGCCCCGCGGAGGCCGAGAAAGGCCGGGCGCCCCTCGCGCCCGGCCCGGACTTCCTAGTACGCGCGCTCGTTGAGCGTGCCCCAGAGCTTCTTGGACTGCTCGAGCGTCCAGGCGTTGATGCGCTCCTCGTCGAAGGCCACGAACTCGCGGTCCTTGTAGAGCACCCTGCCGTTGACAATCGTGGTGCGGCAGTTCTTGCCCATCATGCCGAAGAGCATGTGGCCGTCGACGTTCTCGTCCGAGAACGGCGTGAAGACCGGGTAGTCCATCACGATGACGTCGGCCGCGGCGCCGGGGCGCAGCACGCCGACCTCGCGCCCGAAGTAGGCGCTCGCCATGGCGGGGTTGTTCCGGAACAGCATCGTCATGGCCTCGCCCCAGCCCACGTTGGGCATGGCGGCGTTGTGGCGCTGGATGATGAGGAAGACCTTGAGGCTCTCGAGCATGTCGTGCGTGTAGGCGTCCGTGCCCATGTGGACGGGGATGCCGCGGCGGAAGAACTCGAGCACCGGCGCGCAGCCCACGGCGTTGCCCATGTTGGACTCCGGGTTGTTGACGATATGGGTGCCGGTCTGTTTGATGATGTCCATCTCGGCGGGCGTGACGTGGATGCAGTGGCCGAGCATGGTGCGCGGGCCCAGCAGGTCGTGCTGCAGCAGGCGCTCGATCGGGGAGATGCCGCCGCGGTTCAGGCGGGAGTCCCACACGTCGTTCATGCCCTCGCACACGTGGATATGGAAGCCGGTCAGGCCGTCGTTGGCCTCGGCCATCTTGTCCATCGTCTCGTCGGACAGGGTGAAGGTGGCGTGGCCGCCGAACATGGCGGCGATCATGCCGGAGTCCTGCTCGGCCGCCCACTGCGCGAACTCGGCGTTCTCGGCGATGGACTGGTCGCGCTTGGCCTCGCCGCGGCGGTCGGAGGTCTCGTAGCACAGGCACGCGCGGATGCCCGTCTCCTCGCAGACGTCCTTGATGGCGAACAGGGACCCCGGGATCTCGCAGAAGCTCGCGTGGTGGTCGAAGATCGTGGTCACGCCGTCGCGCAGGCTATCGAGCACCGTGGCGTAGGCCGAGGCGCGCGTGCCGTCGAGCGTGAGGTTGTCGTCGATCTTCCACCACTGCTGCTCGAGGTTCTCGAGGAAGTTCGTGGGGTTGCAGCCCTTGATGGCGAGGCCGCGGGCGAGACCGGAGTAGATGTGGGTGTGGCAGTTCACCAGACCCGGCATGATGATGCCGCCGTGGGCGTCCACGACCTCGGCGCCCGGGTACTTCTCGGCCAGGGCACGGGCGTCGCCGACCTCGGCGATCCTCTCGCCGTCGATGGCGACGGCGCCGCTCTCGAGGTAGGCGTTGGCGGCGTCGCGCGTGATGACGCGACCGTTGGTGACGAGCAGCATGGCGTCTCCTATCTTTCTGGCGAGAAGACCGATCTTCTCGCCTCTCTTCCCTGCGAAATGGGTCAAAAGGGGACTGTCCCCTTTTGACCTACTCTTCCGGCTTGGGGAGGATCAGGTTGAGGGCGATGGCCATGATCGCGGCCGGGGTGATGGCGTTGGAGCCGATGACCGTGGTCACCCAGCTGGGCATGCCCTCGCCGGCGAGGCAGCCCGAGGCCATCCAGATGCCCAGGCCAAAGACCACCGAGGTGCCTACGATCGTGGTGACGCGCGGGGTGAGGCCGTCCTTGGTGAACATGCGGACGCCGTTCATGGTGATGGTGCCGAAGACGCCCACCGTGGCGCCGCCGATGACGGGCTGCGGGATGGCCGTGAGCACGGCGGAGAGCTGCGGCAGCAGGCCCGCCGCGGCGAAGACGGCCGCCACGGTCACGAAGACCCACTTGTTGACGACCTTGTTGGAGCAGATGATGCCCACGTTCTGGCCGAGGGCGCTCGTGGGCAGGCCGCCGACGAAGGCGGAGACGAGCGACGTGGCGCCCTGGGAGACGATGGCGCCGGAGAGCTCGCGCTCGTCGGGCATGCGGTCCATGGAGCCGAGGCAGGCCGCGGAGACGTCTCCGATGACCTGAATGGCGACCATCGGGTAGACGACGGCCAGCGTGATGCAGACCTCGGGGTGGAACTCGATCGCGTACGGCATGACCTTGGGGAGGGCGAAGACGCCCGCCTCGCCCACGGCGGAGAAGTTGAGCATGCCGAAGGGCGCGGAGACGATGATGCCGGCGATCATGCCAAAGAAGACGCTGCCAAGCTTGAGCGTGCCCTTGGCGAAGTTGTTGAGGCCGAAGACCACGGCGAAGGTGACGAGCGCCACGCACCAGGCCTGCGGGGTGCCCCACAGCGGGGTGCCCTCGCCGCCGGCCATGTACTTGATGGCCGTCGGATAGAGCGAGACGCCGATCGTGAAGATCACCGTGCCGGTGACGACCGGCGGGAAGAAGCCCTTGAGCTTGCCGTAGAAGATGCCGAAGAGAATCGCGGCGATGCCGCCCACGATCTCTCCCCCGAGAAGGGCACCGAAGGAGAACGTGGCACCCATGGCCTGCAGCGCCGGCAGGAACGCGAACGAGACGCCCATGACGATGGGCAGGTTGCCGCCGATGCGACGGAACGGCGCAAAGGCCTGCAGCGCCGTGTCGATGGCGGAGAGGATCAGCGCGACCTGGATGATGTCGGTGCGCTGCTGGGTGGTGAAGTCAAAGGTGGCCGCGATGAGGATCGCCGGCGTGATGATGCCGGCGAAGGACGCCAGCACGTGCTGGAGCGCGCAGGGCAGCATCTCGCCGACGGGCGGCATCCCCTCGCGCTGGAACAGAATCGCGGAGGACCCCTTCTCCCCCGCCGCTTTCGTGTTGGCCATGCTCGTCCTCTCCACGATGCTCCGACTCTGTTTCGATGGTATTACGTGGGTTCGCTTACAATTTGTCTGCTTCGATGAAATTCTGTTAGACGGTCGGTTGCGAGGCGCGAACGGTCGGCGGGACGGCGTGTTGCCAAAATATTTTCGTTGTCCTCGAATTGATATAACGCCACGTCAGGGGCGTCCTTCTCGCTCGGGGCGCCGCGAGGGGCCGCTGCGCGGGCCAAACAAAAAGTTTGGCGTGCCCGGTTTTCGGGTACCATCACTCTCGTTCACACATAGCGAGAAGAACGCCGGGAGGAAGCATGACCGAGGCCCAGCTCGACTTCTACAAGCGGCTCGCCCACGCGCTCGCCCTGCAGTTTGGCAGCGGGTGCGAGGTCGTGGTCCATGACCTCGAGGCTGCCGACCCCAGCCACTCCATCGTCGCCATCGAGAATGGCCACGTCACCGGCCGCAGGCTCGGCGACGGCCCCAGCCACGTGGTCCTCGAGGCGCTGCACGCCGGCGGCGAGCGACTGGAGGACCGTCTGGCCTACCTCACCAAGACCGCCGACGGCAAGATCCTCAAGTCCTCGACCGTCTTCATACGCGACGACGACGGCCGCGCCATCGGCATCTTCGCCGTCAACTACGACATCACGATCCTGCGCGCGATGGGCGACACCATCGCCGAGGTCGTGGGGACGGAGCCGAGCGCGCCGCGCGAGCCGGAGCCGATCGTGCGCAGCGTGGCGGACCTGCTCGACGACCTGATCGAGCAGAGCGTCCAGCTCGTGGGCACGCCGGTGGCGCTCATGTCTAAGGAGGAGAAGGTCCGCGCGATCCGCTACCTCAACGACACCGGCGCGTTCCTCATCACCAAGAGCGGCCCCAAGGTCTGCAAGTTCTTCGGCATCTCCAAGTACACGCTCTACAACTACCTCGACGAGGCGCGCTCCGGCGAGAAGGGCTAGGCGCCATGCCGCCCGCGGGCGGAAGGGTATGTGCACTTCTCGAGAGGGTGTGTGCACCTCCCACGAGGGTATGTACACTATTCGAAATCTGATGTTTTTCTCGCCAACCGCTCTACCGGCGTAAACGCAAGTGCACGGTACCTTATCAATTGTCGAATCGTGCACACACCCTCGCAGGCGACAAGAGCGAGGCGCCGCTCCTAGTTCACGCCGCGGAAGCCGCGGCCGACGATCTCCGAGCTGCTCACGATCGTGATGAAGGCGCTCGGGTCCTGTGACCGCACGAAGAGGCGCAGCTTCATGGCCTCCCGGCGCGAGAGCACGCTCGTGAGGATGGTCTGGCGCCTGCCGGAGTACGCTCCCCACCCAAAGGTCACCGTCGCGGTCCTCCCGAGCTTCTTGACGATGAACTCCTCCACGTCGCGCGGGTGGTCGCAGATGACCTGGCAGACCTTGCGCTGGCGGATGGACTCGATGAAGCCGTCCACCACGAAGGTCTTCCCGATGAGCGCGAGCACGCAGTAGAGGCCCACGCGCGCGCCGTAGAGCCCGATCGCGGCCACGACCACGCCCACGTCCACGGCGAAGAGCGCCTTGCCGATCTCTATGTCGGTGCGCCTGCGCAAAATCATGGCGAGGATGTCGGTGCCACCCGTGGAGGCACCGATGTCAAAGACCAGGGCCGACCCCACCGCCGGCAGCAGCACCGCGAAGCAGACGTCGAGCCACAGGTCGCCGGTGATCGAGACGGTGACGGGGAACAGCCACTCGAAGAGCGACGTGTAGCCCGAGAGCGCGAACGACGCGAACGCGCTCCACAGCACCGCCTTGCGCTCCAGGAAGACCAGGCCGAGAAGGACGAGCGCGGCGTTCAGGATCCACATGTACGCAGAGACGGGAAGGACGGGAATCGCGGTGTTGAGCAGGATCGCAAAGCCTGTGGTGCCGCCGAAGGCCAGGTGGTTGGGCGTCTTGAAGAGCACCAGGGCCACGGCCGTGAGGATGAGGCCGAGGTTGAGCAGGCAGAAGAACTGCGGAAAGCTGTAGGCCATGCGCCGCCGGGAGAGCCGCTCCGCGCGACGCGCCTCGTCGGGGGTCATCTCCTCCGCGACCGGCTCGACGACCGCTCGAGACCCCGCCTCGTCTTCCACCGCTGCTCCTTCCACCGCCCTCGGCTTCGGCAGTCTAGCAGGTTTCCAGACGGATGGCCCAACCGCTTACCGATGTCTCCGCTCGATCACGAGCGTGCGCACGAGCGAGAGCGCAAGCCCCACGAGGACAAGGGCCGCGAGCGCCCGGAACACCGTCGAGAGCCCCGCCATGAAGAGCTCGGGCTCGCCGGGAACGTAGCTCGTCACCACCCGTCCGGCCCGCGCGCTCATCGCCCCGTAGAGGACGCCCATGGAGACGGTCACGCCGAGCGACTGCCCGAGATAGCGCATGAGGTTGCCGAGCGAGCCGACGAAGCCCAGCGTCTCGGGAGCCGCGTGGCCCATGATGAGCGAGTTGTTGGGCGACTGGAAGACCGCGCTGCCGAGCGAGGTGAACATCAGCATGGGAACGATGGCGGAGACGGGCGTGGAGAGCGTGAGCAGCGATAGCCCGAGGAGCCCCAGCGCGAAGACCGCCTGTCCCAGCAGCGTGGGCTTGATGCAGCCGACCCGGTCCGAGAGGGCCCCGGCGAGCGTGCCCACGGTGGCGTTCACGAGCGGGTAGCACGCCATCACGAGCCCGGCGACGGCCGGGTCGAGGCCGAGGGCGTCCTGCAGGTAGAACGGCATGACGATGGTCACGCCCGAGAGGCCGAGAAACACGAGGACCATGGCGACAAGGTCGATGTCGAAGCTCGCGCTGCGGAACACCTCGAGTCGCACGAGCGGCTCCTCCTGTCTGCGCTCTGCGAGGACGAAGGCGACGAGCAGGGTCGCGCCGGCGGCGAGCGCGATGAGCGCCGTCGGGCTCACGCCCGACTCCATGAGCGTGATGGCGACGAACAGCAGCAGGATGGACGGCACCACGAGCAGCGCGCCCACGACGTCGAACGAGTGGCGCTCGGCGGGACGGCGGTTGGGCAACACCCTCAGCCCGACGAGCAGGGACACCAGCCCGATGGGCAGGTTGATGACGAAGATCGACTCCCAGGGGAGCGACGAGACGAGCGCGCCGCCGATGGTCGGCCCGGCCATCGCGCCGAGCGCGGTGAACGTCGCCACGAGACCGAGCGCCCGACCTCGGCTCTCGGCGAACATCTCCGTGATGATGCCCTGGTTGTTGGCGAGGCTCGCCGCGACGCCGAGCGCCTGCACCACGCGCGCGCCCACGAGCGCCGGGAGCGTGGAGGAGAGCGCGCAGAGCGCCGAGCCCGCGGTGAAGAGCACGACCCCCAGCTGGAAGACGCGCACCTTGCCCACGATGTCCCCCAGCCGGCCGAAGACGAGGAGGAACGCGCAGGTCACCACGAGAAACGCGCTGGCGACGAGCTGGATCTGGGTCGCCTCGACGCCGAGCTCCACCTGCATGGTGGGAAGCGCTACGTTCACGATGGTCCCGTCGAGCGTCTCCATGAACGTCATGCACAGGATCGTGAAGAGCGCCCAGCCACGATGGACGCGGCCCTCGCCGCGTCGCCCGGCAGACCCTCCGCACTCGTCGTGCCCGTCACTCATCGCCTTCCCCTCCCCTCTCTCCCTCGTCCCCTCGCCCGTAGAGGGCGTCGAGGGTGGCCTCGATGAGCGCGTCCACCGTGCGCTCGAGGACCTCCGGCTCAAACTGATCGCGCGCGAGCAGCGTGAGCGCGCACGTGCGCTGGAGCGCCGAGGCGAGCTGGGGGTCCGACGTCCCCCCGGCGTCCCTGACCGCACGGCCGATCTCGTCGAGCAGGCTCCCCTCGAGCTCGGGCCCCAGGCACACCTCGTCCGGGAGCAGCTCGCAGATTCGCTGGTAGTCACGTGCCCCGATGCAGCGGAACACGACGCGCTCGCTGTGCCAGACCGAGCGCATCCACGCGCCGAGGTCCCCGCGGCCGATCGACCCTCCCGTACGCGCACGCAGCTCCCCGAGCTCCGCCTGGAGCTCGCGGCGGTTGTTGATCACCATCTCCGCCACAAACTCGCGCTTCGACCCAAAGAAGCCGTAGAACGTCCCCTGGGCGATGCCCGCCACGCGCGCCACGTCCTCCACGCGCGTGGCGCGGTACCCCCGCTCGAGCAGGCACTCCCACCCCGCCTCGATCATGCGCTGGCGCAGCGCCTCCCGGTCGCCCGTCGTGAAGATCGCCGGCATCCTCGCCCCTCTCCCTCGTCTCTCCCCACCCTTATACCGAATATTCTTCTCGAATATTCATTTTTATTCGTCATTTTTTGGAGACGCATAATCGAAGTTTTCCAGCACCGTTCGATTACGCATCCTCGAAGATTGAAGTACCGCGCGAGAAGTACGGGAAGCGCGTCAGGCCTGCCCCTGAAGGTCCGCCGCGAGTTCTTGCCGAGCGTTCTTCTCGGCAAGCTGTCTGAGCGCCGGATCTTCTGGGGCGGGCCTGACGCGCCCCGGGGCCCCTACGCCTCGAGCCGCTCCGCGAGCATCTTGTTGAACGCCTTGGGGTTGCCGGAGCCCTTCGCCGCCTTCATGCACTGGCCCACCAGGAACCCGAGCACCTTCTTGTTGCCGTCGCGATACTGCTGCACCTGGTCGGTGCAGCGACCAAGCACCTCGTCCACGATGGCGCCGAGCGCGCCCTCGTCGGTGGACTGGCGCATCCCGTGGGCGTCCACGTAGGCGGCCGGGTCCTCGCCGGTGCCGTTCACGGCGTCGAGCACCTCGCGCGCCTGGGCGAACGTGATCGCGTCCTCGGCGAGAAGCGCCGAGAGGCTCGCGACCTGCGCGGGCGTGAGCGCGTCGTAGCTGGGAACGAGGTTCACCATGACCTTGGCCACGGTCTCCACGCTCTTCTCGCCCGCCGCGGCGAGCGCGTCCTCGAAGAAGGCGGCCACGGCCGGGTCGCCCGCGAGCTGGGCCGCGTCCGCGCGCCTGAGCCCGTAGTCGGCCATGTAGCGGTCGCGCTTGGCGTCCGGCAGCTCGGGGATGCGCGCGCGGCAGCGCTCGACGAACTCGTCCGTGAGGTCGAAGGGCGCGAGGTCCGGGTCCGGGAAGAGGCGGTAGTCGTCCGCGGTCTCCTTGACGCGCATGACCACGGTGCGCCGACGACTCGGCTCCCAATGGCGCGTCTCCTGGTAGACGACGCCACCCTCCTCGAGCACCTCGGCCTGGCGGCAGATCTCGTACTCGAGCGCGTCGTGCAGGCTCTTGAACGAGTTGATGTTCTTCATCTCGGTCTTGGTGCCGAGCCGGGTCTCGCCCCTGCGGCGCAGCGAGATGTTGCCGTCGCAGCGCATGGAGCCGTTCTCGAGCGAGCAGTCGGAGATGCCGAGCGTGAGGAAGGTCTGGCGCAGCTTCTCCATGAAGAGGCGCGCCTCCTCGGGCGTGCGCAGGTCGGGCTCGGTGACGAGCTCGATCAGCGGCGTGCCGCAGCGGTTGTAGTCGATGAGGCTCTCGGTGGCAGCGGTGATCCGGCCCTCCTCGCCGCCCACGTGCACCATCTTGGCGGCGTCCTCCTCCATGTGGATGCGCAGGATCCGGATGGGCGCGACGTAGGAGCCGTCACCGTCCTTCTCGACCGTGCCGTCCGGACGCTCCTTGGCGCCGGCCCCGGAGACCTCCAGGTCCAGGTGCCCGTGCATGCAGAACGCGACGGGGCCCTGGGTGGTCTGGAAGTTCTTGGCCATGTCCGGGTAGAAGTAGTGCTTCCGGTAGAACATCGAGTGGCGCATGATCTGGCAGTTGGTGGCCAGGCCCGCCATCACGATCGACTCGATGGCCCTCTCGTTGGGCACGGGCAGCGCTCCCGGCATGCCCAGGCACACGGGGCAGACGTTGGTGTTGGGCTCGTCGTCGTGGGAGAGGCGGCAGTTGCAGAACATCTTGGTCTCGAGCGCGGTGAGCTCGGTGTGGACCTCGAGGCCGATCACGGCCTCCCAGTCGCGCAGGACCTCGGCGAGCTTCTTCATGCGAGCTCACCCCCCTTCCCGGCAAAGGCGGGCGCGACGGGCGCCCCTCCCTCGGGCGAGAAGGACCGCTCGATCGCGCGCGCGAACGTGAGCAGCGTCGCGTCGGCGAAGGCCGGGCCCTGCAGCTGCGCCGAGACCGGGAGGCCGCTCTGCGCGCCCAGGCCCAGCGGCACGGAAATGCCGCAGTTGCCGACGATGTTGTTGGAGATCGTGAACAGGTCGGAGGCGTACATCTGCGTGGGATCGGAGAGCTCGCCAAACCTGAACGCCGTGCGAGGCGCTGCCGGCATGAGGATGACGTCGCACTTCTCGTACGCACGGGCGTAGTCGGCCGTGATGAGGGTGCGGACCTGCTGCGCCGGGTAGTAGTACGTGTCGTAGGTGCCGCTCGAGAGCAGGTAGGCGCCCAGCATCTGGCGGCGCTTCGCCTCCTCGCCGAAGCCGTGCGCACGGGAGAGCGAGGTCTGCTCGGCGAGCGTGGAGCAGCCGGGCTCCTGGTAGCCGTAGCGCACGCCGTCGAAGCGCGCGAGGTTGGAGAAGGCCTCGCACGGGGCGATCACGTAGTAGGCGGCGATGGCGGAGGCGATGTTGGGCAGCTCCACCTCCACGAGCTCGGCGCCCTGGTCGGCGAGGGCGCGGGCGGCGGCGCTCACGGCGTCGCGCACCTCGTCGGCGAGGCCGGCGGCCTCCATGAGGGCGGGCACGACGCCCACGCGACGGCCCTCGATCGGGTCGTCAAGGTGGGCGAGGAAGTCGGTCTCGCAGGGCTGGCTCGTGGAGTCCCACGGGTCGCGCCCGCCGGCCGTGAGCGCGTTCATGGTCAGCGCGACGTCCTCGACGCTGCGGCCGAAGGGGCCCACCTGGTCGAGCGAGCTGCCGAACGCGACCACGCCGTAGCGGCTGACCGCGCCGTAGGTGGGCTTCAGGCCAACGACGCCGCAGAAGCTCGCGGGCTGGCGGATGGAGCCGCCGGTGTCGGAGCCCAGGGAGAGCGTGACCTCGCCGGCCGCGACGGCAGCGGCCGAGCCGCCCGAGGAGCCACCTGGCACGCGAGCGGTGTCCCAGGGGTTGGCCGTGGGGTGGAAGGCGGAGGACTCGGTCGAGGACCCGAAGGCGAACTCGTCCATGTTGGTCTTGCCCACGGGCGTGGCACCCGCGTCGAGGAGGCGCTGCACGCAGGTGGCGGTGTAGGGGCTCTCGTAGTTGGCCAGCATGCGCGAGGCGCAGGTGGTGCGCGTGCCTGCGAGGTTCATGTTGTCCTTGAAGGCCACGGGGACGCCGGCGAGCGGGCCGAGCTTCTCGCCCGCCGCGCGGGCCCTGTCGGTGGCCGCCGCGGCGGAGAGTGCAAGGTCGGCAGTGACCTGGAGGAACGCCTGGACCTCGCCGTCACGGGCCTCGACGGCGTCGAGCGCGGCGCGGGCGACCTCGGTCGCGGTGAAGTCACCGGCCGCCACGCCGGCGGCGATCCCGCGCGCGGAGAGCTGGTCGAAGCAGGCTGCCACTATCGGTCACCCCCCTGGTCACCGAGGATGGACGGAACGCGGAAGCTGCGGTCGCGCGAGGCTCCGGCGTTTGCGAGCGCCACGTCGAGGGGCAGGTGACGGTCCGTGTCGTCGGGGACGTCGGCGCCCATCACGTTGGAGAGGTCCCCGACGGGGTGGAACGTGGGCTCGACGCCCTCGAGGTCGTAGGTGCGGATGGGCTCGAGCAGCTCGATCGCGCTGTTCATGTAGGACGTCATCTCATCGAGCTCGGCGTCGGTGAGGGCGATGCGCGCGTAGTCCGCGATGCCCGCCACGTCTTCTCTGGTAAGCGGCATGGGTCCTCCTGTCCAGGTCACCGCGCCACGCGGACGGCGTGCCTCGGGTGGCCTCGTTCTTCTCTGGCCATTTTACGGCATCCCCGCAGAGAGGGGCCCTGCAAGCGAGGCGACCCTACGCCTTCGAGGCTGCAACCTCGTCCCGCGCCGCCCCTCGCTTCCCCGCGA
>DHCMC07803__coassemble_375_pt1 | contig 16642 bp, 14 predicted proteins | sample DHCMC07803__metabat2_low_PE_048 | metagenome-assembled genome bin DHCMC07803 | reverse complement strand
GGGCCACGTCTACTACCGCGGCGAGTCCCTGCTCGACATGACCGAGGAGCAGATGCAGCACGTCCGCGGCAACGACATCGCGATGATCTTCCAGGACCCCATGACCTCCCTGAACCCGGTCTACAAGATCGGGCGCCAGGTGGGGGAGGGCCTGCGTCTGCACCGCGGCTACACCAAGCAGCAGGCCCAGGAGCGCGCCGTCGAGCTGCTGCGCCTGGTGGGCATCCCCAACCCGGAGAAGCGCGTCAACGAGTACCCGCACCAGTTCTCCGGCGGCATGCGCCAGCGCGTGATGATCGCCATGGCGCTCGCCTGCGACCCCGACATCCTCATCGCCGACGAGCCCACCACGGCCCTCGACGTGACCATCCAGGCGCAGATCATCGAGCTGATGAAGGAGATGCAGCAGACCAACGGCAACGCCATCATCCTCATCACGCACGACCTCGGCGTCGTTGCCGACGTGGCCGACAAGATCATGGTCATGTACGCCGGCCACCCCGTGGAGTTCGGCACCGCCGAGGAGATCTTCTACGAGCCGGTGCACCCCTACACCTGGGGCCTCGTCCGCTCCATCCCCAAGCCGGCAGGCGACCAGAAGACGGCGCTCACCCCGATCGAGGGCAACCCGCCCTCGCTGGTGAACCTGCCGAGCGGATGTCCCTTCTCGCCGCGCTGCCCGTACGCCACCGACCGATGCAGGACCGAGATGCCCGAGCTCCACGTCACCGAGACCGGCCACTACTCCCGCTGCCACTTCTCGGGTGACGTCGCGTTTGTCGAGAAGAACGCGCCCAAGACCTCGCGTTCTGACGTCAAGGAAGGGGGCGAGGCCTAATGGCTGACGAGAAGCGCGAGCCCCTGCTGCACGTCGAGCACCTCTGCAAGGAGTTCCCCGTCGAGGGCGGCGTCTTCGGCCGCGGTGGCGGGCGCGTCCATGCCGTGGACGACATCAGCTTTGACATCTACCCCGGTGAGACCTTCGGCCTGGTCGGCGAGTCCGGCTGCGGCAAGTCCACCACGGGCCGCTGCATCATGCGTCTCATCGAGCCCACGAGCGGCACCGTCATCTTTGACGGGCAGGACGTCTCCAAGCTCAAGGGCAAGGACCTCAAGAAGATGCGCCATGACATGCAGTACATCTTCCAGGACCCCTACGCGAGCCTGAACCCGCGCATGACCATCGGCGAGATCGTCTCCGAGCCGCTGGTGATCCACGGTGACATGCCCGACAAGGCCCAGCGCATGGACCACGTGCGCCAGCTGCTCGACATCGTGGGCCTCAACCCCGAGCACATCAACCGCTACCCGCACGAGTTCTCGGGCGGCCAGCGCCAGCGCGTGGGCATCGCCCGCGCCTTCGCCCTGCGCCCGAAGCTCATCATCTGCGACGAGCCGGTCTCGGCCCTCGACGTCTCCATCCAGGCCCAGGTGCTCAACCTGCTGAAGGACCTTCAGGACGAGTTTGGCACGGCGTACCTGTTCATCGCGCACGATCTCTCCGTCGTGCAGCACATCTCCGACCGCGTGGCCGTGATGTATCTCGGCAACATGGTCGAGCTCTCCGACTGGAAGACGCTCTACGACGAGCCGCACCATCCCTACACGCAGTCGCTGCTCTCGGCCGTGCCGGTGCCCGACCCGGACGTCCAGCACTCCCGCAAGCGCATCATCCTGCCGGGTGACCCGCCCTCGCCGATCAACCCGCCGAGCGGATGCCGCTTCCACACGCGCTGCCCGATCGCCCAGAAGAAGTGCTCCATGGAGCGGCCGGAGCTTCGCGAGGTGTGCCCGGGCCACTTCTGCGCCTGCCACTTTGCCGCACCCAACCCGATCACGGAGACCTCGATCGAGCTCTAGGCAAGGCCATCAAGCTTTCCCGTGAGGCGGGGTCGGATGCGTTCCGGCCCCGCCCTTCTCTGTTGCGCACCCACTGACGCACGTCTCTGTTTCCTCGCGGCCGCCGGGCAGGCGAGAAAAACCTCAAAACTGGGGCTTGCACGTGGGGGCGGACTGGTGCATACTATCCCTTGCGCGAAAGCGCAGTGACAAGTCGGAGTGGCGGAATTGGCAGACGCGCTAGCTTGAGGTGCTAGTGACCGGTTAAAGGTCATGCGGGTTCAAGTCCCGCCTCCGACACCACGCAAGCTGACGGACCCCGAGAGGGGTCCGTTTTCGTATGCGCCGGCTGCGCCAGGGCGTCCCGGACGGACGTGCTCGGCCGTGGTACGCTAGCCGTGGTGGACGAGGAGGGGGTCACATGGCTCAGCACGGGCTTAGCAGGCGCGTCGAGGGCATCGGTGAGGGAAGCGTCGTCGGGACGCTCTCGAAGCTGCTCCAGCTGAGCTGCGAGGCGGTCCTGGTGTTCGACGGGACCGGGCGCGTCCTGCTCGCCAACGAGGAGTCGGAGGAGCTCCTGGCGGCCCCCGGGGGGCTGGTCGGCACCGACGTCCGCCTGCTCTTCCCCTCGGGGGGAGACGACGACGCGCTCGGGCCCTTCTCGACCGACGCGCTGCCCTTCCCCGTGGACGGGACGTCCGCCAGGGCGGTCTGCGCCTCGGGGTCGGGCAGGCAGATCGAGGTGCGCGTCCGCTGTGACTCCGTCCGCGCTCCGGGCGAGACGTACCTGCTGCTGGCGCTCCCCGTCGGCACGTACGAGTTCACCAGCCGTGAGGTCGAGCGCACGATCGACGACCTCCGCCGCGCCAACCATCGCCTCTCGGGAACGCTGAACATCGTCCTCGACACGATCGACGCCGATGACCTCCAGCGCCTCTTTGGCCGCGTGCTCGAGGAGATCACTGACACCATGGAGGCCGACGGGACTCTCGTCTACCTCTCGGAGGCGGACGGCTTCCGCCTGCGCGGCGTCTCGAGCTCGCTTCTGGGGGAGCGGCTTGCGCGCTTCATGCCCTTCGGGCGCAGTCTCGAGCGCTTTGCCGTGCGCGACGGGCGCACGGTGCGCCTCAGGGTCGTCTCGCCGAGCTCCGACGCGCTGCGCCAGGGCCGTCTCACCACGCGCGAGGTCGTGAGCGAGGAGACGCACGAGGTCCTGCGCGTGAGGAGCTCGATGCTGCCCCCGTTCACGAGCTTCATGGTCGTGCCGGTGTGGTTCGGCGGGCACGTTATCTCCATCATCGAGGTGGGCTGGCGCCGCCTGCGCCCGCTGCCCAAGGAGGACGCCCAGCTGCTCGACTCCGTCGCTCACTACCTGTCGGTGCAGCTCGCGAGTGCGTTCACCTCGCTCAGGTCCCAGCGGGCGGACCAGCTCGCCTCGCTCGAGACGGAGCTGCGGGAGGAGCTGCTCGACGCCGCGACGGAGGGGTCCGAGGAGGGTGCGGTCCGGCGTCTGGACGACGTGCTCCGCGAGGCGGCCGACGAGCTCGAGGCCGCGCTCGTTCTGGTCGCAGACGGCGTTGACGATCGCCGCGCGCTGGCGAGCCTCCCCCTGAACGGGCCGCGCGAGCTTGACGTCGACCTCGACGCGCTTGCGGCCCCCCACCTGCGCGACGGCGTGGCGGTGGCCCCGGTGCCGCCGGACACCGAGCTCTCGCTCATGCTGCGCGACCTCGGCGAGCCGTGCGTCGGGGCCCTGATCGACCTGGGAGAGCTCGCAGGCGTGCGACGCAGGGCGTTCGTGCTGCGCCCCGACGGGGCCGAGCCGCTCGACGAGCTGGAGACGGAGTTCCTGTACGACCTCGTCTGCGACTGTCGTGACATCGCCCGGGGCGAGGAGGCGCGCGAGCAGGACAAGCGAATCTCGCAGGCGCTCCAGATGGGCATGAGGAACGAGCTCCAGGAGGTCGAGGGCATCACCGCGGAGGCGGTCTACTCGTCGGCGACCGCCGCGGCGTCGGTGGGCGGCGACTTCTACGACCTGATTCGCCTTCCGGGCCGCCGCGCGTGCGTCATCATGGGCGACGTCTCGGGCAAGGGCGTCGAGGCCGCCTCGGTCTCGGCGGCCGTGAAGACGGCGCTCGGCGCGTACGCCTGGGAGGGGCTCGCCCCCGCGCGCATGGTGCGCTCGCTCAACGAGTTCCTGCTGGGCTTCTCGCGCCTCGAGACCTTCGCAACGCTCTTCGTGGGCCTAATAGACCTCGACTCCGGAGCGGTCCGCTACTGCTCCGCGGGGCATCCCCCCGCGATCATGGTGAGCGCCGATGTGAGGGAGATCTCCATACTCGACGTGCAGTCGGGCGTGGTCGGCGCCTTCCATGACATTGCCTACCAGGACGGCGTGACGCGCTTCTCGGCCGGCGACGTCCTTTTGCTCTACACCGACGGCACCACCGAGGCGCGCGACCCCGCGGGGGCGTTCTTCGGCGAGGAGGGACTGCGCGAGGCGGTCATGCGCGAGAGCGCGGGAGAGAGGCCCTTCGAGGGCTTCGTGGGACGACTGCTGGCGACGCTCGACGACTTCACCGGCAACAACCTCAAGGACGACGTCGCCATGGTCGCCCTGCGCTTCGACGACGCCCCTGCGGCGCCCGCCGAGAAGGGCGGCGCGCGGCGTTAGGGGACCGACGCCGCGGGAATAAGGACAGCATGTCCGGCAGTGTCAACATAGCGCTCGTCCCCGTCGAGGGAGACCTCGACGTCACGACCGTGCCCGCCGTGCGCAGGAGGGTCGACCGACTCGTCGCGGGCGGGTGCCGCCGCCTCTTCGTGAACATGGCCGACGTGGGCTACGTCGACTCCGCGGGCCTCGGCCTCATCCTGACCGAGCTCCGCCGCATGCGGTCCCTTGGGGGCCTGCTCTCGCTCATCAACGTCTCGGACCAGCTCTACCTGGCGCTTCGTCGGATGCGGGTGCTCGACTTCATGCCGGTGCGACGAACCTCCGCACGCCCGCGCGTCACGGGCCTCGACCCGTCCGTGCTGCCGCAGTGGCGCATGACGTTTCGCGTCGACGCAGACGGCCTCTCCGAGGCGCGCGAGCGCCTGGGCGAGCTGCTGGCGTCGATGCCCTTCTCGCCCGACGAGGTCTTTGACATGAAGCTCGCCTGCGGCGAGGCGCTCGGAAACGCCGTGGACCACACCTGCGAGGGGGGCGTGCTCGCGACGGTGGCGGCCTACCCCGACCGGGCCGTCGTGGAGGTGTCGGACTGCGGCTGCGGGTTCCAGGTCGCCGAGGACCAGGAGCTTCCCGAGGTCGGGCCGTACGCGGAGCGCGGCCGCGGGATTCGGCTCATGCGCCTGCTCGCGGACTCCGTGACCATCTCGCCCAAGAGCGCGGGAGACGGGACGGTCGTCCGCCTCGTGAAGCTCGTCAGGGGCGATGAGGTGCTCCCGGCGTGAGGTCATGGCCTGTGGGTTCACGATTTCTTCATCCGTTTGCGGAATGAGGCTTGCGCGGGCGTGGCGCGGCCCGTATAGTATTTTTGCTCTTGCGGGCTTAGCGCAGTTGGTAGCGCGCAACCTTGCCAAGGTTGAGGTCGCGGGTTCGAACCCCGTAGCCCGCTCCATGCAGCTCCGGGCCGAGCACATCGGCCTTTTTCATACGGCGAAGTGGCCAAGTGGTAAGGCACGGGCCTGCAAAGCCCTGACCCCCGGTTCGAATCCGGGCTTCGCCTCCAGACCGTGACGGGCGCCCTTCGGGGCGCCCTTTTTCGTGTCGGACGGCCTCCGGGTCCTCACGGCACCCTCCTGGTGGAAGCGCCTGACATTAACATGCAGAATCAGGTTAAGTCCCGTATATCCGCAGGGAGCTTCTCGGACAAACCCGGATTCTGCGTGTTAATCGGGTCCTGGGCGAGCGGGGCGAGAAGAGCGACCGTCCAAGTCGCCCGTGCGGGAGCGCGCCGCGAGAAAAAACCTCTTGCGCCGCCGAGACTCTTCCCGTATCATGTCTCCTTGCGTCGCGGGCTTAGCGCAGTTGGTAGCGCGCAACCTTGCCAAGGTTGAGGTCGCGGGTTCGAACCCCGTAGCCCGCTCCAGAAACTCTCGAGGGCCGGTCTCTGACCGGCCCTTTTGCCATGCTTGTCGAGCACGAGGTCCCGTTCCCAAGGAGTCGCTGAGCACATGTTCCTCTCCCTCATCTTCGTGGCGTTTCTCTTTGCCGTGATCCAGGGGTTCGTGCGCGTGGTCGTGTTCTTCTGGGAGTGGCTGTCGAACGGGGACCGCCTGGACGAGAAGCGCGTCGAGCGCGCGGAGAACGCGCTCGACCAGTCCGAAGACGTTCTCGAGCGCGAGCTCGCGCAGGCGGAGCGCCGCCGGGGCCTCTCGCGCATCTTCGCGCGCTGGCACGCCACGGGCGAGGCGATCGACGAGTACCTCGACCACCTGCACCTCGGCTGGTACCAGGCCGTGATCATCTTCTTCCTCGGCTCGATGGCCGGCCTTCTGATCGAGGAGGTGTGGATGCTCATGAGCGCCGGGCTCACCGAGAGTCGCGTGGGCCTGGTGTGGGGTCCCTTCTCGCCGCTCTACGGCCTGGGTGCCGTGCTGCTCACGTGGATGAGCTTCTACCTGCGCTCGCGCGGGGCGTCGGGATGGCAGGTGTTTCTCGTCTCCGCAGTCGTCGGCGGCGTGCTGGAGCAGCTCGCCGGCTGGTCCATGTCCACGTTCTTCGACGCGGAGTCCTGGACCTACCTCCACCTTCCCGACCACATCACGCAGTGGGTCGCATGGCGCTTCCTCGCGGCGTGGGGCGTGCTGGGGCTCGTCTGGTGCCGCGCCGTCATGCCGCGGCTGCTCTATCAGATCGGCATGCCCACCACGCGCCGCCAGGCCGTCTTCGTGACGCTCGTGGCGGTGTACCTGGTCGTCGACGTTGCCATGACGCTCGTGTGCTTCGACCGCAAGACGGCGCGCGACGCGGGCGTGCCGCCGGCCAACGCCTTTGAGCAGTGGGTCGACACCAACTACAGCGACGAGTTCATCGCCGGTCGCTTCCAGAACCTCAAGATCGGTGGCGATCGCGACAAGGTCGACGAGCACGGCAACATCGTGCTCGACGAGGACGGCAACGCCGTGTCCAGGGGAGGAGGAGAGTGATGACGCAGCGCGAAGTCTACCTCGACCACGCCGCGGCCACCCCGGTTGATCCCGAGGTCGCCGCGGCCATGATGCCGTATCTGACGGAGCGGTTCTGGAACCCCTCTGCCCCCTATGCCCGGGCGCGCGAGGTGCGCGACGACGTGGAGCGCGCCCGCGGCACCGTGGCGCGCCTCATCGGCGCCCGCCCCGACTGCATCACGTTCACCGCCGGGGCGACCGAGGCGAACAACCTCGCCTTTGCGTCGGTCGAGGGCCACGTGGTGGTGGACGCCGTCGAGCACGAGAGCGTGCTCGCCTGCGCCGCCACGCACGCGCGGCGAACCGTGCGGGTGGGGCCCGACGGGCTCGTGGACCCATCCGCGGTGGCGCGCGCCATCCGCCCCGACACCGAGCTCGTCTCGGTCGAGCTCGCCAACGGCGAGATCGGCTGCGTCCAGCCCGTGCGCGAGATCGCGCGCGTGGTCGCCGCCGAGCGCGCGCGGCGTCTGGAGGCGGGGGAGGCAACGCCGATCTACCTGCACTCCGACGCATCCCAGGCGGCGGGCGCCCTCTCGGTGAACGTGGCGACGCTTGGCGTGGACCTGCTCACGCTCTCAGCCGCCAAGATCTACGGTCCCAAGCAGGTGGGCGTGCTGTGGGCGTCGGAGGACGTGCGGCTGCGCCCGCTCGTCTACGGCGGGGGCCAGGAGGGTGGCGTGCGCTCCGGCACGGAGAACGTGGCGGGAATCGTGGGGCTCGCCAGGGCGCTGGAGCTCGCGGTCGAGCGACGCGCCGAGGAGAGCCGACGGCTCGCGGGCCTGCGCGAACGGCTGCGCGAGGGGCTTCTCGCGCGCGTGCCGTCGATGGTGGTCACGGGCCCCAAGAGCCCCAAGCGGCGCCTTCCGGGCCTCCTGCACGTGTCGTTTCCGGGCGTGGAGGCGCGTCGGCTGGTGATCGCGCTCGAGCGCGTGGGGGTCTCGGTCGGCACGGGCTCGGCCTGCGCCGCGAGCCGCATGCGCGTCTCCCACGTGCTGGAGGCGATCGGCATGCCGCGCGAGCTTGCCGAGGGAAGCCTGCGCCTCACGCTGGGCCGCACCACCACCGAGGAGGACGTGGACTACGCGGTCGGCGCCATAGCCGACGCCGTGGGCGCGGAGCTGGCAAGGCGAGGCGCGCGCACTCGCCAGCCCCTTGCCTCCGAGCGCCCGGACTAGCGGGGCGGCCATGGCTGGAAAGGTTTACTGCGGTCTCTCCGGCGGAGTCGACTCGGCGCTCGCGGCCGCCCTTCTGGTGGAGGCGGGCTACGACGTCACGGCCGTCTACATGCGCAACTGGTCGCGCGACCTGCCGGGGTTCAGGTGCCCGTGGGCGCGCGAGCTGGCGGATGCCGAGCGGGTGGCGGTGACCCTGGGGATCGACCTGGAGGTCTGGGACTGCGAGGCAGAGTACAAGGCAACGGTCGTCGACTACCTGGTGGACGCCTACGCCCACGGCTACACGCCAAACCCCGACGTCATGTGCAACCAGACGATCAAGTTCGGGACGTTCCTCGCCCGCGCGCTCGAGGAGGGGGCGGACTACGTGGCGACGGGCCACTACGGGCGTGTCGAGCGCGACGGGGACGGCAGCGCGCGCCTGCTGCGCGCCGTCGACGAGCACAAGGACCAGACGTACTTCCTGTGGCGCGTGGGGGCGCCCGCACTCGCGCGGACGCTCCTGCCGGTGGGCGAGATACGCGACAAGGCGGAGGTGCGCCGCATGTGCGCCGAGCGGGGCCTGGGCGTGGAGAACAAGCCGGACTCCGACGGCATCTGCTTCGTGGGCCCGGTGGGCATCCGGGCGTTTTTGCTCGACTCGCTCGAGCGGCGCGCGGGTGACGTCGTGGAGTGGGAGACGGGGCGCGTCCTCGGCCGCCATGACGGGGCGTTCCTCTTCACGGTGGGGCAGCGTCGCGGCCTCGACCTGGGGGGAGGTCCCGCCCGCTACGTCGTGGAGACGGACGTCGAGAAGAACGTGGTGTACGTGACGGCCGACCACGACAGCCCGGCGCTCTTCTCGCGCGAGATCGCCCTTGGCGACGTGCGCTGGGTCTCCGGCGCCGCCCCGGCGCCCGGTCGCTACCTCGTGCGGACGCGCCACACCGGCGAGCTGCGCGAGGCCGAGCTCGACGGGGGGCGGCTGCGCTTCGACGAGCCCGTGCGCCGCGTCGCGCCCGGACAGTCCGCAGTGGTCTACGATGGTGTCCGCTGCCTCGGCGGCGGCGGCGTGCAGAAGGGGGAGCCATGTCGATAGAGAGGGTCCGCGCGCACCTCGCGCAGTTCGGCGCCGAGGGGCGCATCCGGGAGTTCGAGGAGTCGAGCGCCACGGTGGAGCTCGCCGCCTCCGCCGTGGGCACCGAGCCCGCGCGCATCGCCAAGACGCTGAGCTTCATGGTGGGGGAGACGCCCACGCTGATCCTGTTCGCCGGGGACGCGCGCGTCAACAACCAGGCGTTCAAGGCGACGTTCCACACCAAGCCCAAGATGCTCTCCGCGGACCAGGCGGAGAGCCTGATCGGCCACGCCGTCGGCGGCGTGTGTCCGTTCGGGATCGAGCCGGGGGTCGAGGTCTTCCTCGACGAGTCCCTCAGGCGCTTCGAGACCGTGTGGCCGGCCGCCGGCAGCTCCAACTCCGCCATCGAGCTCACCCTGGACGAGCTCGAGCGCTTCTCCGGCGCGCGCGGCTGGGTGGACGTCGCCAAGGGCTGGAGAGACGAAGAATTGCCGTAGACGCCCGCGTGGCGGACAGCGAGCTGACGTTCCTCTCGCCCGCGCGGTACACTTAGCTGACTGGACCAACGACGCACGCGACGGGAGCGCACGTGGCAGTAGACGAGAAGAGCCCCAAGAAGGCCACGGCGGCGGCCAAGAAGGTCCCGCTGAAGGTCTCGGCCGTGCGCTCGGTCTCGCCCGAGGACAGCGCTGCCGACAAGAAGTCGATGGGACAGGTCAGGAAGACCTTCATCTTCCTCGGCTTTGTCGCGGTGGCCTATGCCGCCTACCTCGTGTTCTCCGGCCAGGTGGACGAGTTCGTGACGTCGCTCGCGGGCGTGGACCTCGCCTGGATCGCGGCGGGGGTCGTCTGCTTCCTGTTCTACTACGTCTTTGGCGTGCTCGCCTACGCGCTCTCGATCATCGCCGACCCGGACAACCCGGTGGGCATCCGCGACCTCATGAGCGTCGAGGCGTCCGGCGTCTTCTTCATGCGGCTTACCCCCAACTCCGCGGGCGCCCCTCCCGCGCAGATCTATCGCCTCACGCGCGCGGGGCTCTCCGTGGGCGAGGCGAGCGCCCTCAACTTCACGCGCACGGTGCTCTACGAGGCGGGCGAGGGCGTCTTTGCCGCGATCATGCTCATCTTCTGCGGAGGGTACTTCTACGAGACCTTCGGTGACGTCACCCTCGTCGGCCTGTTCCTCTTTGGCTTCAAGGTCGTCCAGGTGGGCGCGATGCTCTTCCTGTGCCTGTTCCCCAAGCCGGTCGTGGCGATCGGCAACTGGGCGCTGCGCTTCGCAAACCGCAGGGGCTGGCTCAAGGACGAGAAGTTCAAGAAGTACTACGAGATGGTCAACACCCAGGTGGTCAAGTTCTCCGCCGCCTTCAAGCGCTCCGCGAAGAACGTCCGCGAGATGCTGCTCACGATGGCGGTGACGCTCCTGCAGCTCGGCTGCATGTACGCGCTGCCGTGGTTCGTGCTGCGCTCCTTCGGAGAGCCGGCGGACTTCATGGTCTGCCTGGCGTCGGGCTCCATGCTGGAGCTGCTGATCAACGCGGTGCCGCTGCCGGGCGGCGCAGGCGGTGCCGAGGTGGGCTTTGCGATCCTGTTCCGCGGCATGTACGGCGTGCACACCACGGCCGGCTTCGTGATCTGGCGCGCGGTCGAGTACCTGCTGCCGGTGCTGATCGCCGCGCCGTGCATGGGCATGCGCTCCAAGGGCGGGGAGAGCCTCAACCGTCGCTGGGGCCGCTTCCGCAAGCGCATGGCTGGCCTTGTGACCGGGCGCGGCGGCAAGCGCGCTGCGGCGCGCGGCGGCGTCACGGTGAGGCCCGGCGCCAAGAGGAAGGTCGTCGTGTCGGGCGGCGCCAAGACCGGCGGCCCCTCGGACGTCCAGGCGCGCATCGCTGCCGGCAAGGCGGCAGCGGCGGCAAAGAAGGGAACGGGCGAGAAGGACGGCGCATAGGGCGTTGCCCGTGTCGCTTTGGGCAATCGGGGAGTTTTTCAAAAATGTGCTTGCACTGCGAGACGGTTCCTTGCTACTATATCCCTCGCGCTGCGGTCCCCAGCAGTGCATCACATAAGGGCGTTTAGCTCAGGGGGAGAGCGCTTCCCTGACACGGAAGAGGTCACAAGTTCAAATCTTGTAACGCCCACCACAAAGTCGCAGGTCGGAGGCCATGGGCTTCCGACCTGTTTTCGTTTGCCCCAAAACTGCCCCATAATAATCAACCTCGGGAATCGCTCGACGTTGTTGCGGGCGTGCCACTCTCGGCTTTTTCGCTTACACGATTACATCGCCGTTTACCGAGATAGGGGTGCGCTTGCTTGTCCTTACGACGGCTCGGCTGATTTTATCCGGTTTGCCGTCGGCAAACTAAAACATGCCAATTTAACTGGGATAATATTCAAAAATCGCTAATTATACTCGGTCCGTCCCCGTTGTGCTGAGATGCCGCTACTAGCGACGACCCGGCGGGGAGGCTCGACTCGCGCTACGCTTCCCCTGAATCGCAACCGCAAGGGAGGGGGCACGAGCATGGTCGTTCTGGACAAGGAAAAGGTCGAGCGCTCGAACTGGCTGGGCTACGCGAGGCCGGCAACTGCCAAGGAGCACCTCGGCTACTGGTATGACATCACCGACCCGAAGGCGTTCCACAGCGCAGAGGAGATTGACGACCACATCAAGCGTCTCCGCAAGGCCAACGACATCGACGTCTTCCGCCGCAACCCCGACCTGCTCGCCATGCTCAGGGCGCGCGTCTCCGAGCACCCCGAGGAGCGCCGGGGCTGGAGGCATGTCCTCGACGCGTTGTAGGGGCGTGTCGAGCATCAGGCCCGCGGGCGCGCAGTGCGCGGTCATCCCCCTTCGCCTGCCAGGCGTTCGAGCACGTCAATGATCTCCCGGTAGCGCGGGTCGTCGCCGGCGAACTCGCGCCATGCGGGGGCCGCCACATGCTCGGCGGCGCTCTGTCGCAGCGTATGGCGCAGCCCGTCCATCTGGCGGGTCTTGTGCTCGGCCCAGGCAGCGCCGGAGCGGGCGGGGTCGAGTCGGCTCGTCATGCGGTCCCAGAGCGGGGTGCCGGCCGCCTCGGGGCTTACCCGAGTGTCCGCCACGGCGTCCACCGCCTGCTCGAGCGCCGTGAGCGCCTCGTCCCTCTCGCCTGCCTTCCGCAGGGCGTCTGCCACCTCGAAGGCCATCGTGACCGAGAAGAACGGGTTCATCGCCCGCATGTCCAGCGCGTCGCAGACCGCCGTGGCGGCGGTGGCGGCCGCCCGTGCGAAGGCGGCGTCATCCCGCATGCTCACTTCTTGTACGAGTGACGAGAGCACGAAGTTCGCGGCGCGCAGCCGCTCCGTCTGCAAGAGGCCGAGGGCGTCGTTATCGCGTCCGAGCCTTCGCCAGGCCGAGGCGAGGAGCATCGTCGGCGCGCCCGTGTCCTGTCGGCGCACGAGCGGCTCCAGAAGCGCCGCTGCCTCATCAATACGGTCCGCCTGGAAGAGCGTCGTGGACTTCTGCTGCTGCGCAAGGAAGAGCGTCGCCGGATCCGCCGTCACCTCGAGCACGCGGTCGAGCAGGACGAGCGCCTCATCGGTGAGCGCGTCGACGTTGGGCATTCCGGTCGCGCTGCCGCCCTGCCCGGGCTGCGTCGCGAACGGCGTGGCCATGCCGGCTGCCCACACCGTGAGGAGCGACGCCAGCATGAGCAGGAGGCTCGCGTCCGAGTAGTGCTCGGCGGCGAGAGCGCGCAGCCGCTCGTGCGCGGCGGGGAGGTCCTTCTCGGCGAGCGCGTAGACCTCGGCGTAGAGCGCTGCGGACTCCTTCTCGGAGAGCTCGTCTCGCCAGTCGAAGAGCTCGTCCAGCGTGAGCGAGAAGTACGCGGCGATGCGCGGCAGCAGGCCCACGTCCGGCAGGCTCTGGCAAAGCTCCCACTTGGAGACGGCGGCCTTCGAGACGCCCAGGTGGGCGGCCAGCGCCTCCTGCGTGACGCCCTTGCGGCGGCGTTCCCGCGCGATGGTGCGCCCGATGTTGACGGTCGTGCTCATGCTGCCCCCTTGCTGCTGCGTCCGACTGGTGACTCCAGTATGCGGTCGAGCAATAGTGGATTCAAAGGAGCGTTGGTTGACGTTTCTCGCATGAAGTCAACTGGCCGTCGATGTCGCGTTCGCATCACATGAAATGGAAGAATCTTCGCGATATAAGTTGACGCCAGATACCTTGCGTCATATAGTGTATGTAACACAGTATACGACGAGGGGAGGTGTGCGGATGGAGGCCCAGATGAAGCGCGGCTTCCTCGAGGCCTGCGTGCTCGCGGCCGTCTCGGGCGAGGAGTCCTACGGCTACCAGATCGTGAAGGACGTGCCGGCGAGCATGGGGCTCACGGAGTCGACGCTCTACCCGCTCCTCAAGCGCCTTGAGAAAGCGGGATGCATCACGGCGCGCTCTGCCGAGCACAACGGTCGGCTTCGCCGGTACTACCGCATCACGGATGCCGGGCGCGAGCGCATCGAGGAGTTCCTGGCCGAGTGGCCGTCCGTGCAGGAGATCTACGCTTACGTCGAGGGGGCGCACCATGACGCGCGATGAGTTCCTGGGTCGGCTGGGCGAGCTGCTTGCCTGCCTGCCGGCCGAGCAGGTAGAGGAGACCAAGGCGTTCTACGCGGAGGCAATCGCCGACCGCATGGAGGACGGCATGAGCGAGGAGGAGGCCGTTGCCGCGATGGGCGCGCCGGGCGAGGTGGCGGAGGCCACGCTCGACGACCTGCCCGCCGTGCCGCGCGCCATCGCCAAGACGCGCCGCAGGAGCAACGCGCTGCTGTGGGCGCTCGCAATCGTGGGGTCTCCGGTCTGGGCGCCCCTGCTCCTCGCGTTTTTCGCCGTGGCGTTCATCGTCTACGTCTGCATCTGGGTCCTGGCCCTGTGCGTCTGGATCGTGGCCGCGGCCTTTGGCGGCGTGGGCGTGGTTGAGCTCGCGTTCGCCGTGGGGGGCATCGCCATCGGGCACGTCCCGTACGTCCTGGCGTCGGCGGGCATGGGGCTCGGCCTCATTGGTGCTGCGCTTCTCGTGGGAGCGGGAGCCTGGGAGGCCTCCAAGCAGATCGCTCGTCTCTCCGCGCTCTGGGCGAGGAAGGCCGTCTCGCCCTTCTGGAAGGGCAGGGGCGAGAAGAGCGACGACGGCGCCGCGACGCACCTTGCGGTATAGGAAGGAGCGATCAGCATGACCAACGCCAAGAAGATCTACCTCGCCGTGGCGGGCGGGCTTGTGGCCGCGGGCGTCGTCCTCGCGGGAATCGGGTTTGTCGCCTCGGGCCTCGACCCTGCTGTTTTCTCGACGCAGATCGACCTGCGCGGGGACGGGGCGGTCATCCTCGGCGGCGTCGAAGTGGACGACCCGACGGGCCTACCCCTCATCGAGCAGCTCGGTAAGGTCGGTGAGGTCGACACCTCTGCCATCGCCGCGCCCGAGGCCCCTGCGGCCCCGGAGGCACCTGCCGCGCCCTAGGCGCTGCATGCCCGTCCGACGGACTGTGTGGGCCGACGAAACCCGAACCTCAACCCAACCGACCTCGAGTCTGCGTCGATTCGCCGCCGCCCTGCACGGGGGCTCCCTGGAGCATACCCAACCTCTGGCGACGGGGAGGAATTGTGACGCCCGCCATCAATGATGCGGGCCAGACGGCGAACTGTCTGGCCCGCTTTCTTGCTTGTGGGGTCCGATCAATGGGCGTCCCGCTTCTCCCGAGTTTTCCCCGTCACATCCTGCCCCTTCCCGTGTGTACTAGGTGAGGGGAAGGCGGCTGCAGCCCCGAGGAGACATTCGACGAACCACGAGAGGAGGCTGCCTATGGCTTGCTCGCACAGCGCGCCCGACCGCGACCCCGAGCGGCTCGTGCGCGACTACGCTGACCTTGTCCTGCGCGTTTGTTACACCTACCTGCGCTCGACGGCCGACGCCGAGGACGTCTGCCAGGACACGCTCGTGAAGCTCATCTACCGCGATGAGCCGTTCCGTGACCCCGGCCACGAGCGCGCGTGGGTCGTCCGCGTGGCGTCGAACGCCTGCAGGAACCTGCTGCGGGATCGCAGTGCGCACCGCGAGGCGGACCTCGACTCCGTGCCGGAGCCCGCTGCGGCGGAGGGGCCGGGGGAGGGTGAACTCCGGCAGCGCGACGACCGCGTGCTCGCTGCCGTGATGGCGCTCCCGCTCCCGCAGCGAGAGGCGGTCTACCTGCACTACTACGAGGGCTACCCCACGCGCGAGGTCGCCCGGATCGTGGGTGCCACCGACGAGGCCGTGCGCCAGCGCCTGAGTCGCGCCCGCACAAGGCTCAGAGACGACCTGAAGGGAGACTACGATGACTTCCCCGCTTGATAGCTACACCGCATCAATGGACGGCCTGCGCTTTCCCGACGAGGCCAGGCTCCGCATGGTCGAGGCACTGAAGGATGCCGAGAAGAACGCGCGGCCCGGGACCGCTGCGGAGGTCCTGACCATGCCCGCGCGCCGTCCCAAGCGCCACACGCGCCGTTGGGCGCGCGTCGCCGCCGGTCTCGCGCTCGCCCTCGTGCTGGGCGGGGGCGGCACCGTCGCCGTGGCGGCGGGCGTGCTGCCCAACCCGGCCGACGTGCTCTCCGACGTCTTTGGCGGCGCGCCGGCCCAGACTGAGCTTCTGAACGACGTCGGCCGGCCGGTTGGCGCGACCGCGACCTCGAACGGCGTCACCGTGACGGCCGAGGCCGTGGTAGGCGACCGCTCCAACTACGCCGTCGCATACTCCATCGAATTCGACGACCCCTCCGTGCTCGAGGAGCTCGAGTTTCACGAGGGCGGCAAGCTGACGTACGTGGGGGACGCCTTCCTGCGCGTGGACGGCGCGATGAGTGGCGGTGGGTTCGCCCGACTCTACGACGCCAACCCCGGTGACAATACGCTGCAGCTCGTGCAGGTCATGGGGGTGCAGACGTGGAACGACGCGGGCATTGTGGGCCGCACGGCGCGCTTCTCGATGAGCAAGCTCGAGATTTTCACCGATGAGGGGGAGATCGAGACTCTGGCGGCCGGCGACTGGAACTTCAAGTTCGAGATGAACTACGTGGACACGACCGTCGACCTGCCGGACGGCCAGACAACGACGTGGCAGGGCTCGGACGTCACGATCGACGCCGTGGCGGTGTCCTCCCTCGGCGTTACGGTGGACTACACGATCGACCGACAGATCGGTGACCTTGGCCCCTCGGGCCAGATGAGCGACGAGGCCTTGGCGGAGCAGGCCGCCGTGTTGGGCCTGCCCGTGATCGTGACCTTCGCTGATGGCACGACGTTCGACGCCACGGACGCCAACGGCTCTTCGGTGAAGCGGGATGACGGCACGAGCACCGTCTCCAAGGCGACGACCTATGACCGCA
>DHCMC07803__coassemble_411_pt1 | contig 17162 bp, 18 predicted proteins | sample DHCMC07803__metabat2_low_PE_048 | metagenome-assembled genome bin DHCMC07803 | reverse complement strand
CGAGTTCAAGGTCTCCGGTGACAAGGTCTACTCCGTGCTCAAGTTCGAGAGCGGTGTCCATCGCGTGCAGCGCGTCCCCAAGACCGAGAGTCAGGGTCGCATCCAGACCTCCACGGCCACCGTGGCGGTGCTGCCCGAGGCGGACGAGATCGACATCCAGATCGACCCCTCCGACCTGCGTATCGACACCTACTGCGCGTCTGGTCCCGGAGGCCAGTGCGTCAACACCACCTACTCGGCGGTGCGCATCACGCACCTGCCCACCAACACCGTGGTGCAGTCCCAGGACCAGCGCAGCCAGATTCAGAACCGCGAGGTCTGCATGCAGATGCTGCGCGCCCGCCTCTACGAGATGGAGCTCGAGAGGCAGCAGGCCGAGCAGGGCGCCGAGCGTCTCTCCCAGATCGGCCACGGCAACCGTTCCGAGAAGATCCGCACCTACAACCAGCCGCAGGACCGCGTGACCGACCATCGCATCGGCTTCAACGGCACCTACAACGGCGTGCTGCTCGGGGATGCGCTGCCGAGCGTGATCGAGGCGCTGGCCGCCGCCGACCGCGCCGAGAAGCTCGCGCAGGTGGCGTAGGCGCGCGGGTCCTCTCGAATGCGGTCTGCCCTGCAAAACGCACGCTCGTGCGCTGTTTTTCGAAATCCGGGAGCAAAACGCGCGCTCGTGTGACGGCTTTTTGCCCGATTCAGGGAAAGAAATTCAGGTGATGATATTCTTTCCTGCGGCTTTGCCAGGACGTCGCGTATTGGGGGGCAAATCTGGCCGGATTCCTATCACACGAACGGCCGCCCTGCATCTCAACACGGCATTTTGTAGCACGAGAGGCGGTTTTGCCCGTCGGATGCGGACCACGGCGTCCTGCGGCGAGAATATGATGCAGTGAGCGATGGGAGGCGGGAGGAGAAGATGCCGCAGCAGGACCCCTGGACCATAAAGCGCGTGCTCGACTGGACGTGCGGCTACCTTGAGCGCAGGGGGGACGAGCACCCGCGCCTCTCGGCGGAGTGGCTGCTCGCCGCCGTCACGGGACTCTCGCGCGTCGAGCTCTACGTGAACTTCGACCGGCCGCTCGACGCCTCCGAGCTTGCCGACATGCATGCCGCTATCGAGCGGCGCGCGGCGGGGGAGCCGCTGCAGTACGTGACCGGGGAGATGCCCTTCCGCCACATCGTCCTGCGCTGCGAGCGCGGGGTGCTCATCCCCCGTCCCGAGACAGAGATCCTGGTGGACGCGGCCCTCGAGGGCGTGGACCGTGCGACGGGCAGGGGCGCGGGCGCCGAGGGGGGCGTGCGCGTCCTGGAGGTTGGCACGGGGACGGGCTGCGTCGCCCTGTCGCTCGCGTCGGAGCGGCCCGGCACGCTCGTCACGGCGACCGACCTGTCGCCCCGGGCCGTCGCGCTCGCGCGGCGCAACCGCGAGGCGCTCTGCCTGGAGGAGGCGGTCGACGTCGTGGAATGCGACCTCGCCTCGGACGTCCCAGACGAGCTCATGGGCACATTCTCCGTGCTCGTCTCCAACCCGCCCTACATTCCCACGCGAGTGCTCGCCGAGGAGGTTCCCGCCGAGGTGCGCGACTTCGAGCCCGAGCTCGCGCTTGACGGCGGGGAGGACGGGCTCGACGTCTTCCGGCGCCTGCTCGAGCTCGCCCCGGTGGCGCTCGAGCCGGGCGGGACGCTCGCCGTCGAGCTCTTCGAGGGTGCCCTGGACGCGGCCGCCGAGCTGACGCGCGCGCAGGGCGGCTGGGCCTCGGTCGAGGTCCGAGAGGACCTCACGCGCCGGCCGCGCGTGCTCGTCGCCGTAAGGGAGGGGTAGCCGTGGGAGCCGTCCTTCATGCCAGCCAGGTCAACCCCGACGGGCCCACGGTCGCCCGTGCCGCGGCGACGCTGCGCGACGGCGGCGTCGTCGTGCTGCCCACCGACTCCGTCTACGGCATCTGCTGCGCCGCAACCCCGGGAAACCCGGCGCACGGGCGCATCTTCGACATCAAGCGCCGCGACCGCGCGCAGACGCTGCCGTGGTTCGTCGCCGACGTCGACGACCTCGCCCGCTACGGCCTCGACGTCTCCGCGAGGGCGCTGAGGCTCGCCGAGCGCCTCTGGCCCGGTGCGCTCACGATCGTGGTCCGCGCCTCGGCCGAGGTCCCGCCCGAGTACGCGCAGCCCGGTGACGGCGGGGCCACGATTGCCCTGCGCGTTCCCGCCTCCGACCTGGACCGCGCCGTCGTCCGCGCGCTCGGCGTCCCGCTCGCCCAGACGAGCGCCAACACCCACGGCGCCCCGGCCGCCACCTCGGGCTCGGGCCTGGATTCGGCGATCGTGGCCGCCGCCGACCTCGTGCTCGACGCCGGCCCGGCGCCGGTGGGCGTGGCCTCCACGATCGTGGACGCGACGAGCGACGAGCTTCGGATCCTGCGCGCCGGCGCGCTCGACGAGGCCGAGGTCCTTCTCGCCTCCCGCTGACGGGCGCGCGCCCGCAAGTGCTACCCTAGGGGAGGTGCCCGCCTTCCGCCCGAGAGGAGCTCACATGCGCGTAGCCATCGCGTCCGATCACGCCGGCTTCATCCAGAAGGACCCCCTCGCGGACTACCTGCGGAGACGCGGGCACGACGTCGTCGACTGCGGTCCGGCGACCGACGCGCGCTGCGACTACCCCGACTTCGCGGACAAGGTGGCTCGCCTCGTCGCGCGCGGCGAGGCCGAGCGCGGCGTCGTCATCTGCGGGACGGGCCTCGGCGTCGCCATCACCGCCGACAAGGTCGCCGGCGTGCGCGCCTGCCCGATCCAGACCGTCGAGTTCGCCCGCCTGGCGCGCGAGCACAACGACGCCAACGTCATCTGCCTCTCCGGCCGCTTCGTGTCGCTCGAGGACAACGAGGCGATTCTCGACGCCTTCCTCACCACCGACTTCCAGGGGGGCCGCCACGCCGTGCGCGTGGAGAAGATCATGCGCGAGGATGACCCGGCCTTCCCGGGCGTCCCGCTCGACCTTGGCATGTAGCCGGCCACGCGCCCGCGGGCGCACGGACAAGGAGGTCCCATGACCTACGAGCACCTGAGCGCGTCAGATCCGGAAGTGTTCGCCGCGGTGGGCAACGAGCTGCGTCGCCAGCGCTCCTCGATCGAGCTCATCGCCTCCGAGAACTTCGTGTCCCTCGCCGTCATGGAGGCCGTGGGCTCCCCGCTCACCAACAAGTATGCCGAGGGCCTGCCGGGCAAGCGCTACTATGGCGGCTGCTGGGCGGTCGACGTGGTGGAGGACCTCGCGCGCGAGCGCGCCAAGGCCCTCTTCGGCGCGGGCTTCGCCAACGTCCAGCCCCACTCCGGCGCCCAGGCCAACTACGCCGCGCTCACCGCGCTCGCCCAGCCCGGTGACACCGTCCTCGGCATGGCGCTCGACAACGGGGGTCACCTCACGCACGGCTCGCCGGCCAACTTCTCCGGCAAGCTCTACCACGTCGTCTCCTACGGCGTGGACGAGAAGACCGAGCGAATCGACATGGACGCCGTGGAGGCGGTCGCCCGCGAGTGCCGCCCGCGCGTCATCATCGCCGGGGCGTCTGCCTACCCGCGCGTCATCGACTTCGAGCGCTTCGCCCAGATCGCGCACGCGGTGGGCGCCTCCCTCATGGTCGACATGGCCCACATCGCCGGCCTCGTGGCCACCGGGCGCCACCCCAGCCCCGTGCCGCACGCCGACGTGGTCACCACGACCACGCACAAGACCCTGCGCGGCCCGCGCGGCGGCATGATCCTCGCGAACGACCCCGACCTCGCCAAGAGGCTCGACTCCGCCGTGTTCCCCGGCAGCCAAGGCGGCCCGCTCGAGCACGTGATCGCCGGCAAGGCCGTGGCCTTCGGCGAGGCGCTCTCGCCGGACTTCGCCGCCTACACCGACGCGATTCTCGCCAATGCCCGCGCGCTCGGGCGCGGCATGGAGTCGCGCGGCCTTCGCCTGGTCTCCGGCGGCACCGACAACCACCTGCTGCTCGTCGACCTCACGGCGGCCGGCGACGTCACCGGGCGCGACGCAGAGCGCGCGCTCGACGACGTGGGCATCACCGTCAACAAGAACACGATTCCCGGCGAGAGGCGCTCCCCGTTCGTCACGAGCGGCATCCGCGTGGGGTCCGCCGCGGTCACCACGCGCGGCTTCTCCGAGCGAGAGTGCGAGCGCGTCGGCGAGCTCATCGGCGACGTGATTACCGCCCCGGGAGACGCCTCCGTCGCCGATCGCGTCTCCTTCGAGGTCCGCGAGCTCCTCGACGCGCACCCCCTCTACCCGGAGTTGTAGGCGGGGGCGAGGCGGCGCCCCATCGCGCACGACGTCGATCAAGTCCGGGGACGTCCCCGGCACACGGAAAGGAAGCAGAGCATGGCTGAAGAGTTCGACCCGACGCGCTTCACGGTCATCGATCACCCGCTCGTCCAGCACAAGCTGCACATTCTGCGCGACAAGGGCACGGGCACCAAGCAGTTCCGCGAGCTGGTGACCGAGCTCGCCATCTTCGAGGGCTACGAGGCCATGCGAGACTTCCCGCTCGAGGACGTCGAGGTGGAGACCCCGCTCGAGACCACCACGTGCAAGCGCGTCTCCGGCAAGAAGGTCGCCATCATCCCGATCCTGCGCGCCGGCCTCGGTATGGTCGACGGAATCCTCCAGCTCGTGCCGTCCGCCCGCGTGGGGCACGTCGGCATGTACCGCGACCCCGAGACCCATGAGCCGCACCAGTACTACTGCAAGTTCCCCGACGACATCGAGAACCGCACCTGCCTCGTCGTGGACCCGATGCTCGCCACGGGCGGCTCGCTCACCGCCGCCATCAAGTTCCTGCGCGACGCCGGCGTGCGCGACATCCGCTGCCTCACGCTCGTCTCGGCGCCCGAGGGCGTGCGGGCGACGCTCGACTTCGACGCGGACGTGCGCCTCTACACCTGCGCGCTCGACCGCTGCCTGAACGACCACGCCTACATCCTGCCCGGCCTCGGGGACGCAGGCGACCGCATCTACGGCACCAAGTAGCCACCCGCGCGACTAACACGCAGAATCCGGAAAACGCCAGCAACTGACCTGCTGATATATGATATGAAACCGGATTCTGCGTGTTAATCGTAATGAGGGGCCGCGTCACATGCCGCGGGGCCCGTGCCGTCCCGGCATGCCCCGTGCCGTCCCGGCATGCCCTGCATGTCGCCCGATTGTGACGAATCGGGGGCGAACGGCGACCCTCTTGACCTATTTCGCGGGCGCGCTAGACTCTCTCGTGTTCTGAATTCGCTCGGACGGGAGGCGGTGCGGCGTGGAGCCTCAGGTCGCCATCGTCTCCGGCGCGATCTTCGGCCTGATGGGCTGCCTCGCGCCGGCCATCCTGTTCGAGCGGGCTCTGAGGGGGAGCCGCGCGGTCTCGCTGACCGCCTGCCTCGCGGCGATGGGCGTCACGTTCCTGACGCTCACCGTCGTCCTGCTCGTGGTGTACACTGCCACGAACACCGGCTTCTTGGAGTTCGGTTGTGCGCTGGTCGCCGCGTTCCTGCTCTTCTGGGGAGTCGAGGCGATACGGGCCTGGAGGGCGACGAACGGCCGCTCGCGGGTTTGAGGGGAGAGATGAGCGTGGGCAATCCTCTGGACAGCCTGGGCGCCGAGGTCAACGAGCTCGTTGCGAGCTTCACCTCGCAGGCGATCGTCGGCGACGTTTCCACGGTCGGAGTCACGCAGTACACCTTCTGGTTCGCCGTCGCGATAGCGCTCATGCTCGTCGTGCTCTTCGTCTTCAAGAAGAAGCAGTCCGCGAGCCTCGTGCCCCAGGGCGCCTTCGTCAACGGCGTCGAGTACGTCGTCGAGTTCGTCCGCGACGACATGTGCAAGGGCCTGCTCGGCGACTCGTGGAAGAGGCACTTCCCGTTCATCGCCACGGTCTTCATGGTGGTCCTCGCCAACAACATCGTGGGCATCCTTCCGGGCTGCAAGCCGGGTACCGGCACCATCTCCACCACTGCCGCGCTCGCGCTCTGCTCGTTCGTCTACTTCATCGTCTGCGGCGTTCGCAAGAAGGGCGCGTTCGGCTACGTCAAGAGCCTCGCGCCGGCGGGCGTCATGTTCCCGCTCAACGCGCTGGTGTGGCTGATCGAGGTGTTCTCCACCATCCTGCGCCTCGTCACCCTCGCCGTCCGACTCTTCTGCAACCTCTTCGCCGGCCACGTGGTCATGGGCACCTTCGCCATCCTGGCGTCGCTCTTCTTCGAGCCCATGATCGAGGCCTTCTCCGCGCTCACCGCCGTCCAGGCGGGGGCCTCGGTCCTGTGGGTCGGCATTCTGCTGGTCATCTACGCCGTGGAGATCATGGTGGCCGCCATCCAGGCCTACGTCTTCGCGCTGCTCTCCGCCGTCTACGTGCAGATCGCGGAGTCCGAGGAGGAGTAGGACAGGGCAACTCGCGCCCGGCCGGGCGCTGAGATAGCAGTTGGTTCTAAGCGCGTCCCGCACATATCGAGAAGAACGACGAGGACGCACGTCAAAGGAGGAACAGTGGGTGCTCTCGGTGTCGTTGGTTATGGTCTCGGCGTTATCGGCGCGGGCATCGGCATTGGCCTGGCCGCCAGTGGCGTTGCGCAGGGCATGGCTCGTCAGCCCGAGGTTCAGGGCCGTCTGTTCACGGTCTTCATCCTCGGCTCGGCCTTCGTCGAGGCCCTCGCCCTCATCGGCTTCGTCGTCAGCCTCATCGTCAAGTAGCGCTGTCGAACGATTCCGAGTGGAGGCACGTATGAAGAACACTGCCATGAGGTTGGCCGCTTGCGCGTGTGCCGCTTCCGGCATCGCCCTGGGCACGCCCGTCGTGGCGCTCGCCGAGGAGTCGGCGGTCGGTCCGGACATCCTGATCCCCAAGATGGCGGAGTTCATCCCCGCCCTCATCGCCTTCCTCGTCATCCTGCTGATCCTGGCCAAGCTCGTGTGGCCGCCGGTCCTGGACATGATGGAGAAGCGCCAGCAGAAGATCCAGGACGACCTCGACGCCGCGGAGCGCTCCAAGGTGCAGGCCGCCGAGGAGGCCAGGAGCTACGAGGCAAAGATCCTCGACGCCCACCACGAGGCGGACGCCATCGTCGCCAAGGCCAAGAAGGAGGCCGAGGAGGTCCGCTCCGCGGTCCTCGCCAAGGCGCAGCGCGAGGCGGCCGACATCATCGCCAAGGCCCACGGCGCCGTGGACTCCGAGCGCCACAAGGCCATGATCGAGCTCTCCAGCTCGGTCGTCGACCTCTCCGTGGAGATCGCCAGCAAGATCATCGGCAACAACCTCTCCGTGGAGGAGCAGCGCAAGCTGGCCGAGAAGTACCTCGCGGAGGTTGGAGCGTCCGATGAGCGCTAAGCGCGTGGATGCCGAGAAGGTCGAGGCGTACACCCGGGCGCTCCTGGAGGCGGCGCGCTCCGAGGGCCGTGCCAACGCGGACCTCGTCCAGTGGCAGCACGCCCAGAAGTTCACCCCCGAGGTGCTCGAGACGCTCGCGGCGATGCAGCGCGAGGACGACCTCGGCCTCGTCGAGGCGGTCGCCAAGCACTACAAGGAGCTGCTCGACGCCCAGGACACCACGGTCTCGGTGACGGTGACCACCGCCGTCCCCATGGACGACGACCTGCGCGCCAAGGTGCGCGCCAAGGCCGAGGCGGACCTCAAGGCGCCGGTCTACCTCGTCGAGCGCGTGGATCCGGCGATCATCGGCGGCATCATGCTCGAGGCGCGCGGCCAGCGCCACGACGCCTCGGTGCGCGCCCAGCTCGCCAACATCCGCAAGACCCTCTCGTCGACCTTCATCGAAGGCGAGGAACGATAAATGGAAAGCATCAGCTCCGAGAAGATCATGAGCACGCTGCGCGAGGAGCTCGCGCAGATCAACGCGACGGTCGACCGCCAGGAGGCCTCGGTCGTCACCGAGGTCGCCGACGGCATCGCGCGCATCTCGGGCCTCAAGACCGCCATGGCCGGCGAGCTGCTCAAGCTCACGAGCTCCTCCACCGGACTGGACGTCTACGGCCTCGTGCAGAACCTGGACCAGGACGACGTGGGCGCGGTCCTCTTCGGCGACGCCGAGGACATCAAGGAGGGCGACGAGTGCCGCACCACCGGGCGCGTCATGGACATCCCGGTCGGGCACGCCATGCTCGGCCGCGTGGTGAACCCGCTCGGCCAGCCGATCGACGGCCTCGGCCCGATCAACGCCACGCACCGTCGCCCCATCGAGTTCAAGGCCCCCGGCATCATGGAGCGCCAGCCGGTGTGCGAGCCCGTCCAGACGGGGCTTCTCGCCATCGACGCGATGGTGCCCATCGGGCGCGGGCAGCGCGAGCTCATCATCGGCGACCGCAAGACGGGCAAGACGGCCATCGCCATCGACGCCATCGTCAACCAGCGCACGACCGACATGATCTGCATCTACGTGGCCATCGGCCAGAAGGCCTCCACGGTCGCGGGCATCCGCGAGTCGCTCGCCCAGCACGGCGTCCTGGACAAGACGGTCATCGTCTCCGCCACGGCCGCCGAGTCCGCCCCGATGCAGTACATCGCCCCGATGGCCGGCGCCGCAATCGGCGAGTACTTCATGTACAACGACGAGCACGGCAACCCCGCCGACGCCGAGCATCCCGGCGGTCACGTGCTCGTGGTCTACGACGACCTGTCCAAGCAGGCCGTGGCCTATCGTCAGATGTCGCTGACGCTGCATCGCCCGCCCGGACGAGAGGCCTACCCCGGCGACATCTTCTACCTGCACAGCCGCCTGCTCGAGCGCGCCTGCAAGCTCTCCGACGCCAACGGCGGCGGGTCGCTCACGGCGCTGCCGATCATCGAGACGCAGGAGGGCGACGTCTCCGCCTACATTCCCACGAACGTGATCTCCATCACCGACGGCCAGATCTACCTGCAGTCCAACCTCTTCTTCCAGGGCCAGCGCCCCGCCGTCGACGTGGGCATCTCGGTTTCCCGCGTCGGCGGGGACGCCCAGACCAAGGCCATGAAGCAGGTCGTGGGCACGCTGCGCCTCGACCTGGCCGCTTTCCGCGAGAAGCAGGCCTTCTCGCAGTTTGGCTCCGACCTCGACGCGACGACGCAGTACCAGCTCAACCACGGCGCCCACGTCATGGAGATGCTCAAGCAGCAGCGCTTCTCGGCGCTCGACGTGCGCGACCAGGTCATCTCGATCTTTGCCGCCAAGGAGGACTTCCTCGACGACATCGACCTCGAGAACGTCACGCTGTTCCGCGACGAGCTGGCCGCCTACATGGCCGGGCACTGCCCCAAGCTGCGCGCCCACGTCATGGACGGCAAGATCGACGACGCGACGGCACGTCGCCTGCGCGCCCGCATCTCCCGCTTCAAGAAGACGTTCCTCGTCGAGCACCCCAACCGCAAGCGCCTCGAGGACGTCGAGGAGGCCGCGGAGGACACGGTCGCCGCGCCGCCCGAGGGCGGCCACCAGCTGCTGGACGGCCAGGGGCAGTAGACCATGGCCAGCCTTCGTGAGATACAGCGCCGCATGAGCTCGATCAGGAGCACCATGCAGATCACGCGCACGATGGAGATGATCTCCACCGCGCGGATTCACAAGGCGCTCGAGCGCGCCGAGGAGGCGGAGCCCTACAAGGACGCCATCACGCGCATGCTCGCCAACGTGGCCGAGTCGGGCTTCACCACCGAGCAGCCGCTGCTCGCCCAGCGCACGGAGGAGAGGCACGTGCTGTTCATCCTCGTCGCGTCCGACAAGGGCCTCGCGGGCGGCTTCAACATCGTGCAGCAGCGCGCCGTCGAGGCCGAGATGCGCCGGCTCAGGGCCCGCGGCGTGGAGTCGTCGCTGATCACCTGCGGCCGCAAGCCCACCGAGTACTTCACGTACCGCAAGATGGCGCCGGTCATGTCGTTCGTCGGCATCTCCTCCGAGCCCAACCAGGACGAGGCGGACCGCATCGCGTCCTATGTCATGCGCGGCTACGCCTCCGGGGAGATCGACCGCGTCGTGCTCTACTACTGGCACGCCAAGAACCGCGTCGAGCAGACCCAGGTGGTGGAGCAGCTGCTCCCCATCACCAAGGACCAGCTCACGATGCCCAACAAGCCGCGCGAGCGCGAGGCGCTCTCGAGGGTCGAGGGCCATGCCTACACCGACTTCGCCTTCGACCCGTCGGCCGAGGAGGTCCTGGGCCGCCTCATGCCCGCCTACTTCAGGACCGTCATCTTCCACGCGCTGCTCGACTCGGCGGCCGCGGAGCACGGGGCGCGCCGCCGCGCCATGCAGTCCGCGACCGACAACGCCCGGGAGGTCCTGGGCACGCTCGAGCGCACGTTCAACCGAGTCCGCCAGGGCTCCATCACCACCGAGCTCAACGAGATCATCGGCGGCGCTTCCGCATTGGAGGACAACTGATGGCAGAGAAGAACCGCGAGACGCGCACCGCCCTCGAGGAGGCCGCGTACCACAAGCTCAACCGCACCGTCGGCATGGGCTCGATCGTCCGCATCGTCGGACCGGTCGTGGACGTCAAGTTCGACGGGCAGGTGCCGGGCATCTACACGGCGCTCGTCGTCGAGGGCGACACGCCCGTCGGCCACGTCGGGACCGTGCTCGAGGTGGAGTCGCAGCTCCCGGGCGGCATCGTCCGCACCGTGGCCATGTCCTCCACCGACGGCCTCACCCGCGGCCTCAAGGTCCGCGACACCGGCCACCCCATGATGATGCCGGTGGGCCCCTCCACGCTCGGCCGCGTCTGGAACGTCATGGGCCAGCCCGTCGACGGAGGCCAGGTCCCCGACGACGTGCAGTACTATCCGATTCACCACCCCGCGCCCTCCTTCGACGAGCTCACCACCACGACGGAGATCTTCGAGACCGGCATCAAGGCCATCGACCTTCTCGAGCCCTACGTCCGCGGCGGCAAGACGGGCCTCTTCGGAGGCGCGGGCGTCGGCAAGACGGTCCTCATCCAGGAGCTGATCAACAACCTCGCCCAGCAGCACGGCGGCACCTCGGTCTTCACCGGCGTCGGCGAGCGCACCCGCGAGGGCACCGACCTCTACCTCGAGATGAGCGAGTCCGGCGTCATCGACAAGACCTGCCTGGTCTACGGTCAGATGAACGAGCCGCCCGGAGCGCGCATGCGCGTGGCGCTCGCCGGCCTCACCACCGCCGAGTTCTTCCGCGACCAGGGCCAGGACGTCCTGCTGTTCATCGATAACATCTTCCGCTTCTCCCAGGCGGGCTCCGAGGTCTCGGCGCTTCTCGGCCGCATGCCCTCCGCCGTCGGCTACCAGCCCACGCTCGCCACCGAGATGGGCGAGCTCCAGGAGCGCATCACCTCCACCAAGGAGGGCTCCATCACCTCGGTCCAGGCCGTCTACGTCCCCGCCGACGACCTCACCGACCCGGCTCCCGCCACCACCTTCACGCACCTCGACGCCACGACGGTCCTCTCGCGCGCGATCACGGACCTCGGCATCTACCCTGCCGTCGACCCGCTCGCGAGCTCGAGCTCGGCGCTCGACCCCTCGATCGTGGGCGAGGAGCACTACCGCGTGGCCATCGCCGTTCAGGAGACGCTGCAGGAGTACTCCGACCTCCAGGACATCATCGCGATCCTGGGCATGGACGAGCTCTCCGAGGAGCAGCAGCACGTCGTGGCGCGCGCCCGCAAGATCCAGCAGTTCCTCTCCCAGTCGTTCCACGTCGCCGAGAAGTTCACGGGCAACCCCGGCACCTACGTGACGGTCGAGGACACCGTCCGCTCCTTCGCCGAGATCGTCGACGGCAAGTGCGACGACCTCCCCGAGCAGGCGTTCCGCTTCGCGGGCACGATCGAGGACGTCCGTCGTCGCGCGGCCGAGATGGCCGGCGCGAGCGCCACGGGCGCCGAGGGTGCCCCCGCGGGGGAGGGCGAGCAGCCCGAAAAGGACGGGGAGTAGGCCCATGGCCGAGCTCAACTGCCAGTTCGTCCGCCCGGACAGGCTGCTCTTCGACGGCCCGGTGGCCAACCTCGTGCTGGTGACCTACGCCGGCGAGCTCGGCGTCTGGCCCGGCCACGCGCCGGAGATCGTCGCGCTCGGCGACGGCGTGGTGCGCATGCGCCGCCTGCCGGCCGACGGCGGCGGCGAGTACGACGTCGTCGTCTCGGGCGGCTACGCCGAGATCGACAACGACGGCGTCATCATCCTCGCCGACCACGCCCGGCGCACCGACGACATCGAGCCCGACGTCGTGCGCCGCACGCGCGACGAGGCGATCGAGGCCCTCGACGAGATTGGCGAGGGCGACCACCGTGCGGCATACTATGAGAAGAAGATCCGGTGGTGCAACCTCCTGCTCAAGCACGCGACGGGGGGCGCCGCCTAGCGTAGGCACGGAGGCCGCATGGAAGTCATTCAGATCGAGGGTGGGCACCGCGTCGCTGGCGAGGTGAGCGTCGAGGGCGCCAAGAACTCCGCCCTCAAGCTCATGGCCGCGACCATCATGGCCCCGGGCACGACGACGCTCACCAACGTCCCCAACATCTCGGACGTCCACGTGATGGGCAAGGTGCTCAAGAACATCGGCGCGCGCATCGACGTCGTGAACGAGCACGAGCTGCGCATCGACACCGCCGGCGTCGACTCTTGGGAGACGCCCTACCACCTCGTCGCGCAGATGCGCGCCTCCACGGCGGTTCTCGGCCCCCTGCTCTCGCGGTTCGGCCGGGCCATCGTCGCCATGCCCGGCGGCTGCAACATCGGGGCGCGCAGCATCGACATGCACATCCTCGGCCTCGAGGCGCTCGGCGTCGAGTTTGAGGTGAGGCACGGCAACATCCACGCGAGCGCCCCGCACGGGCTCACCGGCGCCACGGTGACGCTCAACTTCGCGAGCGTGGGGGCCACCGAGAACCTCATGATGGCGTCGGTCTTCGCGCGGGGCGTCACCACGATCGACAACGCCGCGCGAGAGCCGGAGATCGTCGACCTCGCGAACATGCTCAACGAGATGGGCGCGAAGGTCTCGGGGGCGGGCTCCCCGGTCATAGAGATCGAGGGCGTCTCCGAGCTCCGTCCGGTCGAGCACCGCGTGGTGGGCGACCGCATCGAGGCGGGCACGTTCCTCGCCGTCGGGGCCCTCACGGGCGAGCCGGTCACGGTGCGGGGCTTCGCCCCGCTGCACCTGGGCCTCGTGCTCAAGAAGTACGAGCAGATGGGCATCTCGATCGAGCGGGGGACGGACTGGTGCCGCGCCTGGCGCGACCGCCCGCTCGTGCCCACCGACATCCAGACGCTGCCGTTCCCGGGCTTTCCCACCGACATGCAGGCGCAGACCATGGTCCTCCTCGCCCTGGCGAAGGGAAGCTGCGTCATCACCGAGAACATCTTCGAGAACCGCTTCATGCTCGCGAGCGAGCTCACCCGCATGGGGGCCGACATATCGATCGAGGGACACCACGCCATCGTCCACGGCGTCGACGGCCTCTCGGGCACCCAGGTCAAGTCTCCCGACCTGCGCGGGGGCGCGGCGCTCGTGCTGGCGGGCCTGGTGTCCGACGGCATCACCACCGTCTCCGACATCCACCACATCGACCGCGGCTACGAGGGCTTCGTCGAGAAGCTCGCCTCGCTCGGGGCGCGCATCCGTCGCGCCGAGATCCCCGACGACCAGGACTAGGAGTGACCATGAGCTGCACCGAGCACACCGAGCACACCGAGGACCACGCCCTCAGCCGCGCCGGCGAGGACTACCTCGAGGCCATCTACCGCATCTCGCTCGAGTCCGGCCACGAGGGGGCGCCCGTGCGCTCCGTTGACGTCGCCGAGCAGCTCGGCGTCTCCAAGGCGAGCGTCAACAAGGCGCTCTCCATGCTCAAGGAGGCGAACATGGTCGAGCAGAGCCGCTACGGCCGCGTGACGCTCACTCCCGAGGGCGAGAAGTACGCGGCGCTCGTGTGGCGCGCGCACCGCGCCCTCCGCTCGTTCCTCGAGTCCGACCTCCGCGTCGAGCCCGAGACCGCAGACGCGGAGGCGTGCCTCATGGAGCACGTCCTCTCCGCCGACACCATGGAGCGCCTCATCGCCTATCTCGAGCGTCAGGGCATCGTCGTCCCCGACTAGCCGCCGCGCGCCGTCCCTCGGCGCCGCGGGCGCCGTTAGCGGAACGGCCTCTGTTTGAGAGGTCCCGGTTAGGGTATGTTGTGAGTGCCGCCGTGCAGAAGCGGCGGAGATCGCACACGACCTGAAGGGAAGACCATGAAGGCAATCATCCCGGCCGCCGGCCTCGGAACCCGCTTTCTCCCCGCCACCAAGTGCACGCCCAAGGAGCTGCTCCCCGTCATCGACAAGCCGGTGATCCAGTACGTCGTCGAGGAGGCGCTCGAGCCCGAGGGCGTCGACGGCGTCGTCATCGTCAACTCCCACGAGAAGCCCCAGATCGAGCAGTACTTCTCCGTGGACAACGACTTCGAGTCCATGCTGCGCGAGCGCGGCAAGGACGCCGAGGCGGCGCGCGTCCACGAGGCGTCCGCGCTGCCGGTCTCGTTTGTCTACCAGGACGAGGCCCGCGGCCTCGGCCATGCGGTCCTGCAGGCCGCCGACGAGATTGACGACGACCCGTTCTTCGTCCTCCTCGGCGACTACTTCGTGCCCGGGCGCCAGATGTGCGTTCGGATGGCCGAGGTCTCCCGCGAGCACGGCGGCGCCTCGGTCATCGCGGTCGCGCCCGTTCCGGCGGACCAGGTGAGCCGCTACGGCATCATCGCCGGCGAGTGCGTCGGGTGCCTGCCCGGCACCGGCGCCACCGACGAGCAGGAGGGCGCGGTCTGGCGGGTCACGGGGCTGGTCGAGAAGCCGAGGCCCGAGGATGCGCCCTCGCACCTGTTCATCGTCGGGCGCTACCTGCTGTCGCCGCGCATCATGGAGCTGCTCGCAACGCAGGGCCCCGGCGCCGGCAACGAGATCCAGCTCACCGACGCGATGGAGCGCCTGCTCGCGGAGGAGGAGATGTACGCGCTCGTCGTCGACCCCGCCGAGGGCTGCGACACCGGCACGCCTGCCGCCTGGGCCGCCACCAACGCGCGCATGGCGCTCGAGGACCCGTCCCAGGAGGCCGCCTTCCGCGAGGCGCTTGGCCCGGACGGTGCCGCCAGCCTTGGATAGCAAGAGGGCCGACATACTCCGCTTTGGGGTGGACGGCTGGAGCGCCCGCTTCGACGACGCCTTCACCGACGACAACGTCGTCCGCATGGCCGACGCGCTCGGCCTGGTCTGGGCCGACGCCCACCCCGGGGCGACGGTCTACGTGGGCTTCGACACGCGCCACGCCGCGCGCGAGCACGCGCGGCTCGTGGCGGGGGCGCTCGCCTCCTACGGCCTGCGCGTCAGGGTCTCGGACGGCCCCTGTCCCACCCCGGCCGTTGCCTGGACGTGCGCGAGGGACGAGGCCGCCGTGGGCGCCGTGGTCCTGACCGCGAGCGAGCGCTCGTGCGAGTACGGCGGCATCGTGGTGCGCGGCGCAGACGGCGGTCCCGTGCCCCAGGGCTTTCTCGACGAGGTCGAGCAGAGCGTGTCGCTCGCGCCCACCTCGGAGCGCGGCGCCTTCGAGGAGCTCGACCTCATGGACGAGTACCTCGGCTCCCTCGCCGCCTGGGTTGATCGCCCCGCCATCGAGGCGAGGCGCCCCAAGGTCGTGGTGGACGCGATGTTCGGGGCTGGGACGGGCCACCTTGCCCGGACCCTCACCGACCTCGGGTGCGACGTCGTGGAGATTCACGTCGAGCCGCGCGAGGACTTTGGCGGGATTCATCCCGACCCGCGCGATCCCTGGGCGGACTCCTGCGAGCAGGCGGTCGTCGCCCACGGCGCCGACCTGGGCCTGCTGCTCGACGGCGACGCCGACCGCGCCGCCGTGGTGGACGAGAGGGGCCAGCTGCTCCCGGCCCGCGCCCTGATTCCGCTCGTCCTCGGCAATCTCGTCATGAGCCACGGCGCGCACGGGCGCGTCGTGAGCACGCTCGCCTGCTCGGCCTGCATCGGGCGGGAGGCGACGCGCCTGGGCTGCGACACCACGACGGTCCCCGTCGGCTTCTCCCGCGTCTATCGGGAGATGCTCGAGGCCGACGCGATCATGGGCGTCGAGGAATACGGCGGGATCTGCGTGCCGGCCCACCTGCGCGAGCGCGACGGGCTGCTCGTCTGCCTGCTCGCCGTCGAGATGCTCGCGCGCTCCGGCAAGACCGTCTCCGTCATGACGCGCGAGCTCGAGTCTGCCATCGGCACCATGTGGTACGCCCGTCGCGACCTCCGTCTCGACCCTGCTGCGACGCAGGCGTTCAGGAACGTCCTGCCGGGGCTGAACCCGGGAGAGCTCGCGGGGAGGACGCCCGTGGAGGTGTCGCACGCGGACGGTCTTCGCGCCCAGTTCGACGACGACTCCTGGGTGCTCATTCGCCCGTCTCGCACGAGCTCGGTCGTGAGGGTCTATGCCGAGGCTCCGTCGGCACCGGAGCGAGACGCCCTGCTCACGGCGGCGTGCGACCTCGTCAAGCGTGGCCTCTAGACGGCAGTTGTGCAGAAACCGTGGAGACGCCGATTCCCGCCCCCGCGGGGCGCGCGGGTGCGTATAGTTAATCCCCGCGCAGCGACGAGCTCACGGCCCACGACCTGCGCGGCGTACCTTGAGAACCGGATACTGCGATCGAAAGATCGACGTGACAGACAAGCGAAATTTCGAACTCTGACGCCACGTCAGAGACGTCAATTTCAGCGAATCCGAGATCAGCGGGATCTATGGACGGGACGGACCGACCACTCACACTGTAAGGCGGCTTCAGCCGCCTGGCATTTGAACGGAGAGTTCGATCCTGGCTCAGGATGAACGCTGGCGGCGCGCCTAACACATGCAAGTCGAACGGTTAAAGCACCTTCGGGTGTGTATAAAGTGGCGAACGGCTGAGTAACACGTGGGCAACCTGCCCCTCGCACCGGGACAGCCTCGGGAAACCGTGGATAATACCGGATACTCCGGACCCTCCGCATGGCGGGTCCGGGAAAGCCCAGACGGCGAGGGATGGGCCCGCGGCCTGTTAGCTAGTTGGTGGGGCAACGGCCCACCAAGGCGATTATGGGTAGCTGGGTTGAGAGACCGACCAGCCAGATTGGGACTGAGAC
>DHCMC07803__coassemble_353_pt1 | contig 17767 bp, 17 predicted proteins | sample DHCMC07803__metabat2_low_PE_048 | metagenome-assembled genome bin DHCMC07803 | reverse complement strand
AGCTTGCGCTTGCGCGAGATGTCGCCGCCGTAGCACTTGGCGAGCACGTCCTTGCGCACCGCCTTGACGGTGCTTCTCGCGATGATCTTGTTGCCGATCGCGCCCTGGATGGGCACCTCGAACTGCTGTCGCGGGATGATCTCCTTGAGCTTGTCGCACAGGCCGCGCGCCATCGTGTACGCCTTGTCGCGGTGCACGATGAAGCTCAGGGCGTCCACCTCGTCGCCGGAGAGCAGGATGTCGAGCTTCACGAGGTCGCTCACGCGGTAGTCGGAGAACTCGTAGTCCAGGCTCGCGTAGCCCTTGGTGCGGCTCTTGAGCTGGTCGAAGAAGTCCAGGATGAGCTCGGCGAGCGGGATGTCAAAGTGCATCTCGACGGACTTCTCGGAGAGGTGGACCATGTCCTGCGTGATGCCGCGATGTTCGATGGCGAGCTGCATGACGGCGCCCGTGTACTCGGGGGGCACGATGACCTTGGCCTTGAGATAGGGCTCCTCGATGCGCTCGATGCGCGTGACGTCGGGCAGGTCCTGGGGGCTGCGCACCTCGACCATCGTGCCGTCGGTCCGGAACACGTGGTAGTCGACGGAGGGGGACGTGGCGATCAGCGACAGCGCGAACTCGCGCTCCAGGCGCTCCTTGACGACCTCCATGTGGAGGAGCCCCAGGAAGCCGACGCGGAAGCCGAATCCCAGCGCCACGCTCGTCTCCGGGCTCCACGTGAGCGAGGGGTCGTTCACGCGCAGCTTCTCCAGGGCGTCGCGGAGGTTCTCGTAGTCCTTGTTGTCGATGGGGAAGATGCCGGTGTAGACCATGGGCTTGGCCTCTCGGTAGCCCGGCAGCGCCTCGGCGCAGGGGCGGCCGGCTGAGGTGAGCGTGTCGCCGACGCGGACGGCCTCGGGGTTCTTGAGGCCCGTGACGACAAACCCGACCTCGCCGACGCCCAGCTCGTCCACGAGCTGCTCGGCCGGCCGCTTGACGCCCACGCCGTCCACGAGAAAGCCGTCGCCGGCCTGCATCATGGTGAGCTGGTCGCCCTTTGCGATGTGGCCGTCGAAGACGCGCACCGTCGCCACGACGCCGCGGTACTCGTCGAAGTAGGAGTCCAGGATGAGGGCCTTGAGCGGCGCGTCGTAGTCGCCCTCGGGCGGCGAGACGAGCATGACTATTGCCTCGAGCAGATCATGGATGCCCTCGCCCGTCTTGCCGGAGACGCACACGGCGTCGTCGGCGGGAATCGCGAGGTCCTCCTCGATCTCATCCCTCACGCGATCGGGCTCGGCGCTCGGCAGGTCGATCTTGTTGATCGCCGGCACGATGTCGAGGTTCGCGTTCATGGCGAGGGTGGCGTTGGAGACGGTCTGCGCCTCCACGCCCTGCGTGGCATCGACCACGAGCACCGCGCCCTCGCATGCCGCGAGGCTGCGGCTGACCTCGTAGGTGAAGTCCACGTGACCCGGCGTGTCGATGAGATTGAACTGGTAGGTCTCGCCGTCGTCGGCGTCGTAGGCCACGCGGACGGCGTTTGACTTGATCGTGATGCCGCGCTCGCGCTCGATGTCCATCGTGTCCAGCAGCTGCGCCTCCATGTCGCGCTCCTCCACCGTGTGGGTGAGCTCGAGGATGCGGTCCGAGATGGTGGACTTGCCGTGGTCGATGTGGGCGACGATCGAGAAGTTGCGGATATGTGAGGTATCGGTCGTAGACATGAGGTGAATGATAGCGAAGTGCGCGTGCCCATGCTATACTCAGCAAGCTGACCTCACCGTGTCTCAAACAGAGGCCTCAGAACGAAGAGCATTTGAAAGGAACCGCACGTGGCTAACATCAAGTCTCAGAAGAAGCGCATCATCACCGCCGAGAAGGCCCGCCAGCGCAACCGCGCCGTCCGCTCCGAGCTCAAGACCGCCGTCAAGGCCGTCCGCTCCGCCGTCGAGGCCGGTGACGCCGAGGCCGCGCAGGTCGCCGCCAACAAGGCCGGCCATCTGCTCGACAAGGCCGCTTCCAAGGGCATCATCCACAAGAACCAGGCCGCCCAGCGCAAGAGCGGCGTGCAGAAGCTCGTCAACACCATCAAGTAACCCTCTGATCAGAGAGCTGGCGCAAGCGGACCTGGGGTGCTGCCCGGGTCCGCTTTTTTCATGACGCGACGACGCGGCACCGCACCCGGGCCGGCCCCCTACGCGACGCCGCAGACGCGGGCGATGAGCCGAACCATCTCGGCCTGCTCGTCGGCACCGCTCTTGAGGGCTCGCTCGGTCCTCGCACAGGCGTCGAGCAGGCCCTCGAGCTCGCCTTCGGCAAAGGCGCGTGCCCATCTGACGTGGTTCTTGACCTGCCAGTCCTGCTTGCCGAGCTCCGATGCGAGCTGGGAGGCGGCGCCGCGGGCGGCGAGCGAGCGGGCGCAGAGGAGCTCGCGCAGCCGACCCGTCACCAGGGAGAGGAGCCCGATGGAGGACCCGTCGAGCAACCGATAGAGCGCCAGGGCGCGGTGGGCGTCACGGGCGGAGAGCCTGTCGAGGAACTCCCAGGGCTTGACCTCGGCGATGCGGGCAACGTTAGCCTCGACGAACTCGGTCGTGATGGCGCCCGACCCGCCGAGAAGCGCGGCGAGGGTGCCGATCTGGGTGTCGAGCATCGTGGTGGACTCGCCGACGCGCGCCACGAGCTCGCGAGCGGCGTCAAAGCCGATCGAGACGCCGTGTGCCGCGGCGAGCTTCTGCACGTAGGGGGGCAGGTCGCGCCCCCTCTTCGCCGCGCACTCGATGACGGAGCGCTCCCCCACCCTGGCGACCGCCTTGTAGAGGCGCGTCGACCTGGCGAGCGTCGCGGCGACGAGCGCCAGCGTGCAGCTCTCGTTGGGGCTCCCGAGGTAGTCGACGACCGCCTCCGAGACCGCCTTGGGGAGCTTGTCGGCGGCCTCGACGATGACCACGCGCCTGCCGCCGCCCATCGGCAGCGTGTTGAGCGACGACAGCAGGTCGACGGCCTCGAGGTCGGGAGAGGCGACGACCTCCTCGACGTTGAACATGGCAAACGGCCCGTCCACGCGCGCGCGCAGCCGGGCGAGGGCCTGGGAGCGCTTGAGCTCGTCGGGCCCGACGATCAGATAGGCAGGCAGCAGCTCGCCCCTCTCGGCCATGTCCCCCCTCGCTCGTGTGCGCCGGCCTCGTGCCGCGCGCCTCGCTCCAGTGTAGCAGAGGCGTCACGGCGCCTCCTCTCGCTGGCAGCTCACGACCGGGCCCGAGGATCCCGGCTCCACGCAGACGTCGCCGACGTCGATGGTGCACAGGAAGCTGGACCCCGCCGCCTCGAGCGTCTCCTCGCAGCGGGGGTCAGGATGGCCGTAGCCGTTGCCCTCCCCCGCGCTCGCGACGCTTACCTCAGGAGCAAGGGCGGCGGCGATCTCCGGCGTGAGCGATGCCCGGGAGCCGTGGTGGCCGACCTTGAGCAGGTCGACGTCGCCCACGTCGCCGCGCTCCACGGCGGCGCCCGTCTCCTCGCTCTCTGCGTCGGCGGCGAGCAGGGCCGTGAGCTCGCGCCCGCCGCGAGCGTAGGTGACGAGCAGCTCCAGCGAGCCCTCGTTGCCCTCCCCGCCGGCCGGCTCGAGCGGCGATACCACGCGCATCGAGAAGCCCCCGACGCGCAGCACGTCCCCGTAGCCCACCTCCTCGCGCGCGACCCCCTCGGCGAGGCCGCTCGCGTCGGTGCCCTCGGGCAAGACGAGCAGGTCCACGTCCACCACGCCGAGCAGGGCATCGAGTCCTCCGGCGTGGTCGGCGTGGAGGTGCGTGAGCACGACCGCGTCGAGATGCGTGACGTTGCTGCGCGCGAGGGCGCCGACCACGGCGTCCCCGGGGCCCGTGTCGACGAGCACGGCCCCCGGCCCGTCCGTGACGAGGATCGCGTCCCCCTGGCCGACGTCCAGGACCCGGATGCAAGCGGGGGCGAAGCACCTCCATCGCAGATACCAGCAGAGCCCTGCCGCGAGCAGCGCTCCCCCCAGGGCAAGGAGGGCTCGCCGCGAGACCCGTGGCCACGCCGCGAGCAGCGCCGCGAGCGCCCCGGCGAGCGCCGCCAGCGCCGCGCCCTCCTCGACGCTCACCGCGACGCAGGCGCAGGGCAGGCCGGAGAGCAGGCGCAGGGTCGCCATGAGCGGCAGGGAGACGACCTCGCAGGCGCCCAGGCACAGCCCCTGGGCCGACGGCGCCCAGACGAGCAGCGCAGACGCCAGGCCGAGCGCGAGCAGCACCGAGAAGAGCGGTGCGAGCAGGACGTTGGCGAGCGGCGCCACCAGCGAGAGGGTCCCGAACGTCGAGCAGGTGAGCGGGGCGGTCACCGCCTGGGACACGAGCGTGAGGGCGAGCGCCTCGCGGGCGTCCGCGCCCGCCCTTCGCGCGAGACGCCCGAGTCTCCCGTGCGGCCCACGCGCGCGCCGGCGCGCGAGCAGCACGTGCAGCACGTAGCTCGCGTAGGGCCCGAGCGCGCATATCCCGCAGACGCACACGACCGAGAGCAGGTATCCGAGCTGCCCGGTCACCCCCGGGTCGACGAGCGCCATGACGAGGGAGACGAAGCTCGCGGAGGAGAGCGGGTGCGCGCGGCGGCCGACGAGGCGCGAGAGCTCGGCCGATGCCGACATGGCCCAGGAGCGGACCGCGGAGAGCGGCGCTCCGCAGAACGTCACGAAAAGGCCGGTCACGAGGACGAGCAGCGCAGATCTTGCCGGGGGGCGCAGGCGCGTGCGCCCCAGTGCCATGCCCGCGAGCGCGTTCACGAGCACCAGGTGGCCTCCCGAGACCGCGACGAGGTGCGACACCCCGCAGCGCGAGAAGAGCTCATCGAGGCCGCGCCCCGCCATCGCCCCTGTGTGCCCGCAGACGCTTCCCGCGACGAGCGCCCGCGCGTCTGACGAGTCGGCGTCGAGGCTCTCGAGCACACGTTCCCGCAGAGCGAGCACCAGGCCCCGCGGCCCTGCACCCGGCGACCTCTCGAGCACGCGCACGACGCGCACCGTCCCGGCGAGCCCCTGCGCCCGCGAGGCGGCGCCCCATGCCCCATCGTCGTTCGGCGAGAAGCGACCGACGCACGACAACCGCTCCCCCATCGAGAGGGGAACATCACTGAGCAGCCAGAACGCGCTCCCTCCTGTGGCGAGGCGCGCACGCCCGCGCCATCCCGACCTCCCAGGGGCGAGGTCGCTCTCGACAACCACCACGTGCGAGGAGACGGGGCTCTGTCCGAGGAGGGCGCAGAGCTCCCCCTGACGGCGCAGCTCGAGGGCACACGAGAGGGCCGCGCACGTCGCGGCGGCCCCGACGGCGACGAGCACGGCGACGAGACCGCGCAGCCGCGTCCTTCCCAGGGTCGCGCAGCCGGCGGCGATGCCGCACCCCGCCACCAGCGAGCAGGCGGCGACGAGCGCGGGCGGCGGGGCGGCGGCGAGAAGCGCGCGACACACGCCGAGTGTGGCCACGAGCGCCCAGAGGGCGGGCGGCAGCACCGGTCGCTCGGGGCGCGACGGAGGGCTAGACACAGACCATCCCCTCGAGGCGGGCGAACTTCTTCTCGCCAATCCCCGAGACGCGCATGAGGTCCTCGGGCGTCGAGAAGGGGCCGTTCGCCTCGCGGTCCTCGACGATGGCGCGCGCCGTCGCCTCGCCGACGCCCGGCAGCTCGTCGAGCTCGCCCACGTCCGCGGTGTTGAGGTTGACGAGGCCGGTCCCCGGCTCCTGAGCGCTCCCGTCCCCCGCCGTCGCGGCCTCGCCCCTGACGGGCACCTGGACCTTCTCGCCGTCCGCCACCGGCGCCGCGAGGTTGATGCCCGTCGTGTCGGCCTCGGCGGTGAGGCCGCCCGCCGCCTCGACGGCGTCTGACGCGCGCGCCCCGGCGACGAGCTCGTAGACCCCGGGGGCCGCGACCGCTCCGTCGACGTGAACGACGACCGTGCCGGGGGCGCCCTCATCATCCCCCTCCTCGCCGGGCTGGGAGGTCGTCGTCGCGCTCCCCTCCGCGGCCGCGGGCTCCATGTGCTCGATGGTCGTCCCGCCCCCTCCGAGCAGCGGTCCGAGCACGACGGCAAGCGCCGCCACGGCCGCAACGGCGAGTGCGGCGGCACCCCACCCGACAAGGCCGAGCCTTCGCATCGTCCTTCTCGCCCGTCTGCCGGCACCGTCTCGGACCTGCGCCATGCGACCACCCCCCCACTCGAGTATGCGGCCGCTCCGGCTCCGTCGCGCCCCGTCTCGAGAAAGTCCGCCACGAATCTGACGCACGCTGTCGGCAGGCTTTCCAGAGACGAGAAACGCCCTCGATGTCGAGGGCGTTCGAAGACGGTCTGTGGGATGGTCGGCTCCCGCCGACCGGTGCGGGGACTACCGCTCGCCGGCGGTCGCGGACGCGAGCTCGCGGTGGTGCTCCCTGAGGGCGCCCCGTGGCGCGTGATAGGACGGGCACTGCGGGAAGTCCCTCCACTCGACGCTCGCCACCAGGTCGCTCACCATGGCCTCGTGGTCGAAGCTCTCCCAGGCCTCGAGCACCGCGTCCATGCGGGCGTGCGTCTCGGGGCGGCGGGGCATGAAGAGGGTGCAGCAGTCGGGTGCCGTCTGGCAGGAGATGTCATAGGTGCCGATCTCATGGGCACGCGCGATGATCTCCTGCTTGTCGGACCCGATGAGCGGACGCAGGACGGGCATCGTGACCGCCTCGTTCACGGCGGCGATGTTCTCGAGCGTCTGGGAGGCCACCTGTCCGAGCGACTCGCCGGTCACGAGCGCCTTGGCCCCCTCGAGGCGCGCTATGCGCTCGGCGACCTGCAGCATGACGCGCCGGTACGTGATGATGCGCAGCCCCTGGGGCACGGCGAGCGATATCTCGCGCTGGCGCTCGCCGAACGGGACGACGTAGAGGCGCCCGATCGTGCCCGAGGGCGCGAGCGCCTCGACGATGTCCTGGCAGAGCCACTCGCTCGTGTCGGCGGTCATGGGGCGGCCCGAGAAGTGCACGGGAACGCAGATCGCGCCGCGGCGGCCCACCATCCAGGTCGAGACCGGGGAGTCGAAGCCGCTCGAGAGCAGCGTCACGACCTTGCCGGCCGTGCCCACGGGCAGCCCGCCCACACCGGGGGCCGACGCCGCGTAGACGTAGGTCGAGCCCTGGACGACGTGGACGACGACCGTGACGTCGGGGGTGTGCACGTCCACCTTCTTGTCGGGGAACGCCGCGCAGAGCGCCGAGCCCACGATCTTGTTCATCTCGAGCGTGTGGACGGGATAGGTCGTGGAGGAGCGCCGGGCGTGCACCTTGAAGCTCGCGAAGCCGCCCGCCTCGCCGAGGGCCCGAACGGCGGCGGCGCAGTACTCGCCCTCGTCGAGGCCGCACTTGTACGCGAGCGAGACGCGGGCGACGCCGGGGACGCGCCTGATGGCGGCGGCGAGCTGCTCGCTGGCAAGCCTGTCCTGCGTCTCGACGACGACGTAGCCGGATATGCGGGAGATGTCGGCCACCGGAAAGTCGCGCAGCGCACGGTGGAGGTTGGTGACGAGCTGGTTCTCAAAGGTCGAGCGGTTCTTCCCCTTGAGGCCGATCTCGTGGTAGTGGACGAGGCAGAGTCTCTCGGTCATGCAGCGACCTACAGGGAGATGGCGTTGGCGCCCCTGATGTCCTCGTCGAAGTCCTCCTTGACGAAGCCGAGGGTGCCCTCCTCGATCTCCTGCATCGCGACCGAGACCGGGTCCTTGCCGGAGACGACGGTGGTGATGTCGTCGAAGTCCTGGATCGCCGTCACGCGCAGGTGCTGGCCGCGGACCATGTTGTTGATGTCACAGGCTCGCTTCGAGGCGATCGAGCAGAGCAGGAACGGGTTGTGCTCAGTCTTGTCGAGCAGGGTGTCAATCTCGGGCTTGATCACGGACATCTTGTGAGGGACCTCCGTCCATCTCGTACGTGTGTATCACTTCTTGCAGCTCGCGACAGGCGCGATCGAGGTCATCGTTGACGATGCGCACGTCATACTCGGGCGCGCGGGCCATCTCGGAGCGGGCGTTCGCGAGGCGGAGGGCCACCTGCTCCTCGTCCTCGGTGCCGCGGCCCCGCAGCCTGCGCTCGAGCTCGGCCATGCTGGGCGGCTCGATAAAGACGAGGACCGCGTCGGGCATGGCGGCGCGGACGGCGAGACCGCCCTGGACGTCAATCTCCAGGACGACGGACTCCCCGCCCGCGAGGACGCGCTCGACCTCGCTCTTGAGCGTCCCGTAGCGATGGGCGTGCACCCACGCCCACTCGAGGAACTCGCCGGCGGCGAGACGGCGGTCGAACTCCGCGTCATCCATGAAGTGGTAGGAGACGCCGTCCCTCTCGCCGTCCCGCGGCTCCCTCGTCGTCGCAGAGACCGTCAGGCCCAGGCAGGAGACACGGTCACGCAGCAGCGCGACGAGCGTGCCCTTGCCCACGCCTGACGGTCCGGAGACTACGAAGGCTCGCGCTCTTCTGGCCAACTCTACTTGGTGAGGGCCTCGACGAGCTGCTCGCGCTGGCGGGCGCCCAGGCCCTTGACGCGACGGGAGGCGGAGATGCCCAGCTCGTCCATGATCTTGGCGGCCTTGGCCTTGCCGTAGCCGGGAAGGGACTCGATGAGGGTGGAGACCTTCATGCGGCTGGCGATGGGGTCGTCGGACTCGAGGACGGACTCAAGCGAGACCTTGCCGCTCTTGATCTTCTCGCGCAGCTCGGCACGCTCGTGACGGGCCTTGGCGGCCTTCTCGAGGGCGGCCTTGCGCTGCTCGTCGGTAAGCTGGGGTAGAGCCATGTGTTCCTCCAAACATCGTTAGTTCCAATGAGCCAAGGGGCAAACCGCCCCCGGGGGACTCGATAACCTAGTTTGCCCGTTGAGCGGCGGTTTTGCAATACCTCTTCACCAAAGGTGCAGGTCGGAAGCATTCCTTCACAAAAGAGCGCAGCTAGACGGGCCGACGTCACGCCATGAGCTCGGCGCAGATGGCGTCGAGCGCGGCAGCCGGGTCGTCCGCGCCCGTGATGGGACGGCCGATGACCAGCTTAGAGGCGCCGGCGGCGACGGCTGCGGCCGGGGTGGCGACACGCTTCTGGTCGCCGACGTCGGCGCCGGCGGGACGGACGCCCGGCGTGACGATCAGTGCGTCCGGACCGAGGAGCTCGCGCATCTGACGAGCCTCCTGCGGGGAGCAGACGATTCCGTCGGAGCCGGCGCCGTAGGCGAGCGACGCTAGGCGCCCGACCTCCTCGGCGACGGGTACCGCGACGCCCACCTCGGCAAGCGCGTCCTGGTCCATGCTCGTGAGCACGGAGATGGCCACGAGCCGCGTGCGGTCGCCACCGCGCTGTTCGGCCGCCTCCTCGGCGCCCGCGCGGGCGGCGGCGATCATGGCGGAGCCGCCGAGGCCGTGGATCGAGAGGATGTCGGCACCCGTGAGGGAGGCCGCGCGCACCGCGCCCTGCACCTGGAACGGGATGTCATGGACCTTGAGGTCGAGGAACACGCGCAGGCCGCGCTCGCGCATGGCGTCCACGATGGCGGGACCCTCCGCGTAGAAGAGCGTCATGCCCACCTTGACCCACGTGGCCTTGCCCGCGAGCATGTCCGCGAGCTCGAAGGCCCGCTCGCGGGAGCAGTCCAGGGCGACGATGACCTTGTCACTCGCCTGTTCGTACGTCAGCATTCGAAGGCTCCAATCAACTCGTTGATGTCAGAGACGCCCTGCTCGGCCGCCCAAGAGGCGAGACCGTCCACGACGTCGGACGCACAAGTCGGGTCATAGAAGCTGGCCGTCCCGACCGTGACGGCGGTCGCGCCGGCGAGGATCATCTCGGCGGCGTCCCTCCAGCTGGCCACGCCGCCCATGCCGTTGATGGGGATTTCGACCGCCTGGGCGGCCTCCCAGACCATCCGCACGGCGATCGCGTGGATGGCCGGGCCCGAGACGCCGCCGGTGGGCTTTGAGAGGCGGCTCCTGCGCGTGCGCACGTCGATGGACATGCCGTTGACGGTGTTGATCAGCGAGAGGGCGTCGGCGCCCTCCGCCTCGCAGGCGCGGGCGACCTCCGGCACGCGCACCGGCGCCATCTTCACGAGCAGCGGTCGGCTCACGCGCGGGCGCACCGCGCGCACTACCTCCGCCGCGCTCTCGGGCGTGCCGCCCACCAGCGCGCCGCCACGGGCAATGTTGGGGCAGGAGATGTTCAGCTCAACGCCGCTCGCCCACGGGCAGAGCTCCTCTATGAGCTCTACGGCGGCCACGTACTCCTCGACCGAGTGGCCGGCGGCCTGGACGATGACGCGGCAGCCGCGCCGCTCCAGGTCGGCGAGATACACGCCGTACTGCTCGACCATGCCGCGGACGCCCGGGTTGGCCAGCCCGACGGTGTTCATCATGCCGCTGGGGACCTCGCACATCCGAGGCGCGGGGTTGCCGTCCCACGGCTCGGCGGAGCATCCCTTGAGCGTGATCGCGCCGAGGCGGGACACGTCGAAGAAGTCCTCGAAGACCGAGCCGAAGGCAAAGGTGCCCGAGGCCGTGCACACGGGGTTGCTCATGCGCACGCCGCCGAGGTCGACGGCCATCGCCACGCTCCTCACGGCCATCACCATGCCACCTCCTCAGCGTCGAAGACGGGCCCGTCCTTGCAGCAGGACCTGTAGCTACCGTCTGCCATCGCGACGTTGCAGGTCCCACAGGCACCGAAGCCGCAGCACATCATGCGCTCCATGGAGACGCGGCACGGGACGCCCGCCTCGCGGGCGAGGCGGGCCACGCCGGCCATCATGACCTCGGGCCCGCAGGTGTAGATGACGTCGTAGGCATGCTCAGCAAGCAGGTCAGCGAGGGCGTCGGTGGTGAATCCGGCGCGGCCCGCCGACCCGTCGTCGGTGGTGACGGCCACGGTGCCGGCGCCGAGCCCCTCGAGCACGTCAGCGCCCCAGAGCCTGCCTGCGGTCTGCGCGCCCACGACGGCGTCGAAGGCCACGCCCGCGCCGGCGAGCATGCGGGCGCAGGCGACGATCGGCGTCACGCCCACGCCGCCGGCGACGACGCAGGCGTGCCGCGCGGCCGGCAGGGAGGGCCAGGGGCTGCCGCAGGGCCCGACGGCGGTGGAGCGGTCCCCCGGCGCCATCGCCGCGAGGCGGCGCGTGCCGTCGCCGACGACGGCATAGACGATCTCGACGGTTCCCGCCCGCGCGTCGGAGTGCGAGAAGGACAGGGGTATGCGCAGGATCTGGCTCGCGTCGCCGGGCACGGCGACGTTCACGAACTGGCCGGCGAGAAGCGAGCCGGCCAGCTCGGGCGACGACATGACGATCCTCATGAGCCCGTCGGCGACCGACTCGTTGGACACGACCGTGAACTCGTGGACGCCCAGCCCACCCGCACTCATCTGAAGCCCCTCCTGACCGGGGTGGGAACGCCCTCGGTGAGCGTGCGGCGCCCGGCGACGAAGACGTCGGTGGCGCAGCCCGTCAGGGTCTGACCCAGCCAGGCGGAGTTCTTGGAGCGGCTCTGGAGCCAGTCCTCGGTAACCGTGACCTGGGCGGCCGGGTCGATCAGGGTGAGGTCCGCGGTGGAGCCGGCCTCGATGCGGACCTCTGGGAGCCGCAGGCAGCGGCGCGGGTTCACAGCCATGACCTCGACGAGGCGCGACCAGCTCATCGTACCGGGGAGCACGAGGTTGGTGAGCATGAGCGGCAGCGACGTCTCGAGGCCGACGATGCCGAAGAAGGCGATCTCCCACTCGCAGTCCTTCTCGTGCGGAGCGTGCGGGGCGTGGTCGGTGACGACGCAGTCGATCGAGCCGTCGAGGATCCCCGCGCGCAGCGCCTTGGCGTCGGAGGCGCGGCGCAGCGGCGGGTTCATCTTGAGGTTCGTGTCGTAGGCGTCGGTGATGTCGTCCTCGGAGAGGAACAGGTGGTGCGGGGTGACCTCGCAGGTGACAGGAAGCCCCTCCGCCTTGGCGGCGCGCACCAGCTCGAGGCCCTTCTCGGTGGAGATGTGGGCGATGTGCAGGGCGCAGCCGGTCATGCGGCAGAGCTCGATGTCGCGGTAGATCTCAAGCTCCTCCCCGAGCGCGGGCCACCCGAACATGCCCAGGCGCGTGGATGCGCGGCCCTCGTTGATGACGCCGTGCGTGGTGAGCGACTCGATCTCGCAGTGCGCCGAGACGACCTTGTCGAACTGGGAGACGTACTCCATGCAGGTGCGCATCATGCCGGCGCTCTGGACGCCGTGGCCGTCGTCGGAGAAGGCGACGGCGCCCTCCATGACCATGTCGCCGATCTCGGCGAGCGTCTCGCCCTTCTCGCCCACCGTGAGCGCTCCGATGGGGCGCACGTGGCAGAAGCCGGCGTGGCGAGCGCGGTCGATCTGGTAGCGCACCTCGGCGCCGTTGTCGGTCACGGGGTCGGTGTTGGGCATCGTCGCCACGTCGGTGAAGCCGCCGTGGACCGCGGCACGGGCACCGGACTCGATGGTCTCCTTGTACTCGAAGCCCGGGTCGCGGAAGTGCACGTGCATGTCCACGAGGCCGGGAACGAGGTACTTCCCGGAGGCGTCGACGACCTCGGCGTCGGCGGGCGGCTGGAGGCCCTCCCCCACGCACGCGATCTTCTCGCCGTCGACGAGCACGTCACGGACGTCGTCGAGGCCCAGCTGGGGGTCGACGACATGTGCACCTCTAAGCAGATACGCCATTGTTCTCTCCTCCCAGAAGCAGGTACATCTCGGCCATGCGCGTGAGGACGCCGGCGTTGACCTGGTCAAGGATGCGCGAGCGCGCGCAGTCCGCCACGTCGGCGTTGATCTCCATGCCGCGGTTCATGGGCCCGGGGTGGCAGATGATGGCCTCGGGCCTCATCTTGGCGACGCGGCTCATGTCGAGGCCCCAGAGGCGGTTGTACTCGCGGCGCGACGGAATCGCAGCGCCCTCCATGCGCTCGAGCTGGACGCGGAGCATGTAGACCACGTCCATCTCCGGGATGACGGCGTCGAGGTCGGAGGTCTGCGGAACGCCGTAGTAGTCGGGGTCGTCGACCAGGAACGTGGGCGGGCCGACGAGCGTGACGTCGGCGCCCATCGTCTTGAGGGCGGGGACGAGGCTGCCGCACACGCGGCTGTGGGAGAGGTCTCCCACGATGGCGACCTTGAGGCCGTCGAGGTGGCCGAAGTTCTCGCGGATGGTGTAGAGGTCCAGCATGGCCTGCGTGGGGTGCTGGTGCTTGCCGTCGCCGGCGTTGATCACGATGGCGTCGGTGTGCTCGGTGATCTTCTGCGGCGTCCCGGCGAGCTTCGCGCGGCAGATGAACATGTCGACGTTCATGGCGTCGATGGTCTCGATGGTGTCGGCCAGGCTCTCCCCCTTGACGACGGAGCTGGTGGCGCCGCCCATGGAGAGCGAGTCTGCCGAAAGGCGCTTCTCGGCGAGCTCGAACGAGCTCTTGGTGCGCGTGGACGGCTCGAGGAAGAGATTGACGATCGTGCGGCCGCGCAGCGCGGGGACCTTCTTGATGGCGCGGCGGTTGACCTCAGAGAACGAGCGCGCCGTGTCGAGGATCTGCGTGATGTCGTCGGCGGTCAGGCTCGTCGTGTCGATAAGGTGTTTGACGGACAGCATCTTTGGGGCACCTCCTGGTTCTACTCGGACGGCTTGGTCCAGATCTCGACCGCGTTGGTCTCGTCGTACGGGGCGATGGTCACGCGGACGTCCTCCTCGCGCGAGGAGGGAACGTTCTTTCCGACGTAGTCCGCGCGGATGGGGAGCTCCCGGTGACCGCGGTCGACCATGACGGCGAGCTGGACGGTGTTGGGACGGCCGAGGTCGATGAGGGCGTCGAGGGCCGCGCGGATGGTGCGGCCGGTGTAGAGGACGTCGTCGACGAGCACGATGTCACGGTCGTCGACGTCGAAGGGGATGTCGGTGCCAAACTCGACCGGGGCGATCTTGCGCCGTACGTCGTCGCGGTAGAAGCTGACGTCGAGGGTGCCCACGGGCGGCAGCGTGCCCTCGATCTTGGCGATCTCGTCGGCGAGCAGCGGGGCGAGCGCCGCGCCGCGCCGGACGATGCCCACCAGCGCCACGCCGTCGGCCCCCTCGTTTCTCTCGATGATCTCATGCGCGATGCGCGTGAGCGCGCGGGTCATGGCCTGCCCGTCCATGATCTGGGCTTTGAGCTGGGGCTGCTCCATGGCTCTCCCTTCGTATGAAAAAGACGCCCTGCCATGCGGCGCGAGCGTCAAGAAGGGTGTATGGGAGCGTCCCGGAGGACCTGACCTTGCTGGCGTCTCGCACCGGCTTAAAGAATCGGTAACACTGTACGTCACCTTGGCGGGTTCCGCAAGGGCGGGGCGACGGGCGGCGTCCTTATCGAGCCCTACCACAGTCGATTCGCGCAGCGTCGTTCTCACCCGCACGCTCGACTGCGTCGTTCTCGCCCGCACGCCGAGCCCAGGACCCCTTTCACGCGTGTCCTGAAAATCGAGGCTGTGGCACGCGAGGGGTCATCCTGCGTGCCACAGCCTCATATTTCAGGACATATCGGGCAATTTCATGCCACAGGTCCGATTTTCAGGACAAGATCGCCGGCGCGCGGGGCGGCGAGGGGCACCTAGCCGAACTGCGCGCGATACGCCTCGCAGACCTCGGCCACGGGCCCGTCCATACGCTGGACGCCCTTCTCGATCCAGATGGCGCGCTGGCAGATGCGCTCGACCTGGTCCATGGAGTGCGAGACGAAGAGCACCGTGACGTCGCCGGACTCGATGAAGTGCCGGATGCGGTCCTCGCACTTCTGCTGGAAGAAGACGTCTCCAACCGAGAGCGTCTCGTCGACGATGAGGACGTCGGGCTCGGTGACGGTCGCGATGGCGAAGGCTATGCGCGCGACCATGCCCGAGGAGTAGTTCTTGAGCGGCATGTCCATGAAGCTCTCGAGCTCGGCGAAGTCGATGATGTCCTGGAGGTGGTCGTCGATGAACTGGCGCGTGTAGCCGAGCAGCGCGCCGTTGAGGTAGATGTTCTCGCGCGCCGTGAGCTCCGGGTCGAAGCCCGCGCCGAGCTCGATCAGCGGGGCGATGTTGCCGCGGACGGAGACGCTGCCCATGGAGGGCTCGAGCACGCCCGCGATGCACTTGAGCATCGTGGACTTGCCCGACCCGTTGGTCCCGACGAGGCCCACGACCTCGCCGCGGCGGACCTTGAAGCTCACGTGGTCGAGCGCACGGAACTCCTTGAAGAACAGCTCGTGCCGCATGAGCTTGATGAAGTACTCCTTGAGGTTGTTGAGCTGCTCGTTCGCGATGTTGAAGATCATCGTGACGTCGTTGACCTCGATGGCGTAGTCGTCGGTTGAGGGTGCCATGTGATGAACCGCCTAGATGTAGAGGATGAACTTGTGCTCGGTCCTGCGGAAGACGAAGAACCCGAGCGCCAGGAGGGCAACCGCCCAGACCGCGCAGAGCGCGATGACCGCCGGGTCGGGGCTCGTCTGGTAGACGATGGCGCAGCGCATCATCTCGAGGTAGTTGTACATCGGGTTGAGCTTCACCACCGCGATGACGAACCAGGGCGCGCTCGAGCCCGTGAGCAGCGAGAGATCCCAGAAGATCGGCGTGAGGTAGGTCCAGGCCGTGATCACCACGCTCCAGAGGTGGATCATGTCGCGGAAGAAGACGGCGAGCGAGCCGATGAGCAGGCTGATGCCCATGCAGAACACCATGAGCAGGGCCAGCGCCGGGATCATCCAGACGATGTGCCAGGTGGGGACCACGCGGAAGAACAGCATGACCACGGCGACGGCGATGAGCGAGAAGGAGAAGTTGAAGGCGGCCGAGAAGACCTTCTGCACGGGGAAGACCCAGCGGTCGACCCTGACCTTCTTGAGCAGCGGCGCGGCGTCGATGATCGAGCGCAGGCCGGCGCTGGTGGACTCGTTCATGAGCGAGAAGGTGATGTTGCCCACGATGAGGTAGAGGGGGTAGTTCTCAACGCTGGAGCCGCGGAGGAAGTAGGAGAAGACGAAGCTCATGACAATCATCATGAGCAGCGGGTTCAGCACGCTCCAGACGACGCCCAGCACCGAGCGGCGGTAGCGGAGCTTGAAGTCCTTGCTCACGAGCTGCTGAAGGATGAAGCGGTCCTTGGCGTAGGCGCTCGATACGTGCACGATCTTGTCGGCAGTGGATGTGGCGTGACTCAAGGTCGTCGTCCTCCGGTCCGAGACGTTGGTGTCGATCCCTGAAATCCTAGCACAGCCGCTCGGAGGCCATGGAATCGCCAGAGCGTGCGAGGCAGCCCCCTGCCTGCCGACGGCGCGAACAGAAAGAGGCCGGAGGGAACTGCCCTCCGGCCTCGGTGCTCTCTGGCTCCCCGGGTAGGATTCGAACCTACGACACGCTGATTAACAGTCAGCTGCGCTACCACTGCGCCACCGGGGAATGTGTTCGCGCAAGGAAGAAGTATACAGAAGTGGCGGAGAAGCGCAAGCCTCTTTTTTTGACGCGTCGTCCCGGTTGCGCGACCCGGGCGAGACGTCCCGCGCGACCTGCCCCCTAGCGATCGACCGCCTCGGCGCGGGCCCTGGCGGCGAAGACGAGGCCGAGCACGGCGAGGGCGGCGAGAAGGACGGCGAGCCAGCCGACGTTGCCCGAGACGACGCCGAGGCCGACCTGGAACAGCGAGGCGACCAGCATGACCACGGCCAGCACGTTGAACTTCCCGGTGCTGCGCGGGCTGTTGGCGGCGCGTGCGCCGGTCACGCCCACGACGAGGCAGTAGAGGCCGACGACCAGCGCGAGGACGCCGAGCACCTCCGAGGCGACCGCGTCGCCGCCGACGAGGCCCTCGCCCAGGCCGACGCGCCACGCCGCGGCGAGGGGCGAGCCCAGCAGGAGCAGCACGCCGCCCACGACCTGTACGAGCGCGGCGAGCAGGATGATCAGCGAGACGATCTTGAACCGCTTCTGGTTGGGAGACATGGGCTAGTCCTCCATGTAGTCCTTGAGCCGACCGCTGCGGCTGGGGTGACGGAGCTTTGCGAGCGTCTTGCTCTCGATCTGGCGGATGCGCTCGCGGGTGACGCCAAACTCGCGCCCGACCTCCTCGAGCGTGCGCGGGTGCCCGTCCTCGAGCCCGAAGCGGAACTTGATGACCTTGCGCTCGCGGTCAGCGAGGCCGTCGAGCACCTGGTCGAGCTGCTCGCGCAGCATCGAGTCCGAGGCCGCCTCGGGGGGCGCGACGGCGCTGGAGTCCTCGATGAAGTCACCGAGCTGGGAGTCCTCCTCCTCGCCGATTGGCGTCTCGAGGGAGACGGGCTCCTGGGAGATCTTCTGGATCTCACGGACGCGGTCGGGGCTCATGCCCATCTCGGCGCCGATCTCCTCGGGAGTGGGGTCTCGCCCGAGGTCCTGCAGGAGCTGGCGCTGGACGCGAATGAGCTTGTTGATGGTCTCGACCATGTGGACCGGGATGCGGATCGTGCGCGCCTGGTCGGCGATGGCGCGCGTGATTGCCTGGCGGATCCACCACGTGGCGTAGGTGGAGAACTTGAACCCCTTGGTGTAGTCGAACTTCTCGACCGCGCGGATGAGGCCGAGGTTGCCCTCCTGGATGAGGTCCAGGAAGAGCATGCCACGCCCGACGTAGCGCTTGGCGATGGAGACCACCAGGCGCAGGTTCGCGGAGATGAGCTGCTGCTTGGCGTCGAGGCCAACCTGCTCGATGCGCATGAGGCGCCGCTGCTCAGCGC
>DHCMC07803__coassemble_310_pt1 | contig 18336 bp, 15 predicted proteins | sample DHCMC07803__metabat2_low_PE_048 | metagenome-assembled genome bin DHCMC07803 | reverse complement strand
AACTACGAGCCGGGCAAGCCCAAGTACTACGGCCGCTTCAACCAGGGCGTCGTGACCATCAACCTCGTCGACGTGGCGCTCTCCGCCCACCGCGACATGGACGAGTTCTGGAAGATCTTCGACGAGCGCCTGGAGCTGTGCCACCGCGCCCTGCGCTGCCGCCACGAGCGCCTGCTCGGCACCACCTCGGACGCCGCGCCGATCCTCTGGCAGTACGGCGCCCTCGCCCGCCTCAAGAAGGGCGAGAAGATCGACAAGCTGCTCTACGGCGGCTACTCCACGATCTCCCTGGGCTACGCCGGCCTCTACGAGTGCGTCAAGGCCATGACCGGCCACAGCCACACCGACGAGGAGGCCACGCCGTTCGCGCTCGCCGTCATGCAGCGCATGAACGACAAGTGCGCCGAGTGGAAGGCCGCCGAGAACATCGACTACTCGCTCTACGGCACGCCGCTCGAGTCCACCACCTACAAGTTCGCCAAGTGCCTGCAGCGCCGCTTTGGCATCATCCCGGGCATCACCGACAAGGGCTACATCACCAACAGCTACCACGTCCACGTGACCGAGGAGATCGACGCCTTCACCAAGCTGCGCTTTGAGTCCGAGTTCCAGCGCCTCTCCCCCGGCGGGGCCATCTCCTACGTCGAGGTCCCCAACATGCAGGACAACCTCGAGGCCGTCATCTCCGTCATGCAGTACATCTACGACCACATCATGTACGCCGAGCTCAACACCAAGAGCGACTACTGCCAGGTGTGCGGCTACGACGGCGAGATCAAGATCGTGGAGGACGACGGCAAGCTCGTCTGGGAGTGCCCGCACTGCGGCAACCGCGACCAGTCCAAGATGAACGTCGCCCGCCGCACCTGCGGCTACATCGGCACCCAGTTCTGGAACCAGGGCCGCACCGAGGAGATTCGCGACCGCGTGCTGCACCTGTAGGGCTTTCCGGGCGGACCCCGGGAACGAGGTCCGGCGCTCAGACAGCTTCGCCGCGCTGCGCGCGGCTGCAGAACTCGCGGCGGACCTCGTTCCCGGGGTCTGCCGCGAGTCTTCTCTGTCCGACGTACTTCTCGCCCGCCTTTGACCGACCCGTCTCACCGAGGCGGAGGAACTACGGAAAACGGAGGTAAAATCGGGCGGGTTTTACGTAATTCCTCCGTCTCGGCGAGACGGAGGGGATGCACGACCACCAACCGCAGGGAACACCCATGAACTACGCGAACATCAAGTACTGCGACATCGCCAACGGCGTGGGGGTGCGCACCACGCTCTTCGTCTCGGGATGCCGACTGCACTGCCCCAACTGCTTCAACGAGGAGGCCTGGGATTTTGACGCCGGCGAGCCCTTCACCGACGAGGTCGCCGAGAGGATCATGGACTCGATGGACGTCCCCTACGTGGACGGGCTCACCATACTCGGCGGCGAGCCGATGGAGCCGGAGAACCAGCAGGGGCTCGTCGGGTTTCTCGAGGCGGTGCGCGAGCGCTTTGGGGACACAAAGTCGATCTGGCTCTTCTCGGGCCACACCTGGGAACAGCTCCGCCCCGGCGGCGCGTTGAATCTCGGAGAGGTCACCGACCGTCTGCTGGACACGTTGGACGTGCTCGTAGACGGGCCCTTCGTGCAGGAGAAGCACGACATCACGCTGCGCTTCCGCGGATCGTCCAACCAGCGCCTCATCGACGTCCCCGCGACGCTCACGGCCCCCGGCGACGACGTCGTCTGGTGGGAGGACGAGCCCATCTTCTCGACGCACGCCATGGTGTAGCGCCGCGCACGCGCGCACGTGGGTCCCGCCGACCGCTCGCGGGCGAGAACGGACCGCCCACGAGTCCGTCGCTCCCCACCCAGGTGGGCACACCGCCTCGGAGCTCGGCCCGCAGACTCGTGCAAGCCAACGGGCAACCAGCTAACAGGCCGTCCTGATAGCCTCCTTCGCACGACGACCGAAGGAGGAGACATGACCAGGCCCAGGACCGTTGGCGACGTGTTCAGAAGCGCGCGAGCCCCCTATTCCCACATGGACGACGAGGACGCCCGCCTGTTCTACTCGACCATGAACGCGCTGCTCGTCTATGCGAACGAACGGCTGCACGTAGTCGCCCCCGAGCGCCTGAGGGAGCGCCCCGAGAACCCCGACATGCTCTACGAGCACGGCGGTCAGGTGTCGGACGCCCTCTGGCGCCATCGCTGGCTGGTCGACGACTTCGTTCGGGACAACCCGTTCGGGCTCCACGAGCGCCAGATCGAGGTCGCACGGCCCTGGCGCCACGCCCTGCGCGACATGTTCACCGCGGTGGACGCCAGCGAGGACCGCTCCATCTACATGAACCGCGACCGACTCTTCGTTGTCGGGGCGATGCAGGACCCCGCTGACGCGCACGTACACCACATCCCCTCGCTCATGCTCCTCACCCTGCTGCCGTTCAAGGGGGGCATCGTGACGGACGGCAAGACCCTGCACCTCTCGCCGAGGCCGGCCACCTGGGCGGTTCCCATGATCGCCGAGCGAGTGGCGGAGCTCGCAGATCGTCGTCCCGTGTCGAGCGCGCGCCAGCTCCTCTCCTACACGAGCGAGATCCCCGACGACGAGGACCGCCTCACCGAGCGGTTCCGACGCACCGTCGAGCGCGCCTTCGCCAGCGGCGAGCTCGCATGAGATCGGAACGGGAGCGAGGGCGGGTCTAGAACACGTGCCCGGCCAGGCGCCGGAACGCCTCCTGCACGCGGGAGAGCGGCAGCGCCAGGTTCAAGCGGAGGTGGCAGGCCCCGTTGAAGGCGCGCCCGTCCTGCCAGTAGACGCCCACGCGATGCCCCGCGCGCAGCAGCTCGTCTATGGTGCGCCCGTGCTCGGCGCACCACTGCGAGCAGTCGAGGAAGAGCATGTAGGTGCCCTGGGGGCGGAAGACGCTCACGCCGGGCAGACGACGCTCGATGAAGTCGCAGGCCCAGTCCACGTTGCCGGCGATCACCTGGTTGAGCTCGTCCGCCCAGGCGCGGCCCTCCGGTCCATACGCGCCGACGAGCGCGTGCTGGGAGAGCACGTTCATGGAGTTGTAGTGGGTCCTGGCGCCGACCGACGAGACGCGGTCGCGCAGGTAGTCGCTGTAGATGACGTGATAGCTGCCGATGAGGCCGGCGAGGTTGAACGTCTTGGAGGGCGCATAGAGCGCCACCGTGCGCTCGCGCGCGTCCTCCGAGACGGACTGCGTGGGGGTGTGGGTCACGCCCGGGCGCACGATGTCCGACCAGATCTCGTCCGAGATGACGACGCAGTCGTGGCGAGCGAAGAGCTCCATCGCGCGCTCGACCTCGCCGCGCTCCCAGACGCGCCCGCAGGGGTTGTGCGGCGAGCAGAAGATCGCAACGTGGATGCGCTCCTCGGCGAGTCTGCGCTCCATGTCGTCGAAGTCCATCCGCCAGACGCCCGCCTCGTCGCGCACGAGCGGCGAGTGCACGATCTTGTAGCCGTTGTCCTCGAGCGCGTGCGTGAAGCCCACGTACGTGGGGCTGTGCACGAGCACGCCCTCGCCAGGGGCGGCGAAGGCCCTGAGCGTCGAGACCACGCCACCGAGCACGCCGTTCTCGTAGCCGATGTGCTCTGGGCGAAGGTCGCCGACGCCCTTGCGGTCTCGGTGCCAGTCAATGATCGCCTGGTAATATGCGTCGCTCGGTGAGAAGTACCCAAAGGTCGGGTACGTCAGGCGCGCCTCGATCGCCCGCGTTATGGACGGAGCCACGGGGAAGCTCATGTCGGCCACCCACATCGGGATGGGGTCGAAGCCCTCGTCGGGCGCGGGATAGCCGGAGTCGGGCGTGCCGATGGCGTCGAGCGCCAGCGCGTCGTGTCCGGCACGATTCAGAATGGTGGTGAAGTCGTAGGTCATGGGCGCTCCCTCAGCGGACGGCCGCACGTCGCGGGCGAGACGGCCCGACGACGGTGCAGAATCGATGCTCGTGAGACATTTTGCCTCTCCGAGGGACAAAACCCCCGCTCGTGTGATGCCTTTTTCCCGACAAATCGCATTTTGATTATGAGTTTTATATCTTTTCCTGCAGAAACGCTCTCGGGGAGGACAGTCCGGTCCGAAAGGACCCGAAACAGACATCACACGAACGGCAGTTTTGTGCCGTAACGTCCCTTTGCATCGCACGAACGACAGCTTTGCACACCAATCTCTACGATGCAGGCCTTCGTCACCCGATCAGGAGGGCAACCGGGTCGGGATCGCGCCTAGCCCAGGGCCTCCACGATCCTGTCGCCCATCGCGGCGGTGCCGAGCACGCGCTCGGCCGGCGTGCCCTCGTCGGCGATGTCCACGGTGCGCCAGCCCTCGTCGAGCACGCGCGTGACCGCGGCGGCGAGCTCGTCGGCCGCGTCGTCCATGCCAAAGCTGTAGCGCAGCATGAGCTCGACGGAGAGGATCTGCGCGATCGGGTTGGCGATTCCCTGCCCTGCGATGTCGGGCGCCGAGCCATGGCTCGGCTCGTAGAGCGCCGTGCCGTCCCCCAGACTCGCGGAGGCGAGCATGCCGAGCGAGCCCGTGAGCATCGAGGCCTCGTCGGAGAGGATGTCACCGAAGGTGTTCTCGGTCACCAGCACGTCGAACTGCGCCGGGTTGGCGATGAGCTGCATCGCGGCGTTGTCCACGTACATGTCCTCGAGCGTGACGTCGGGGTACTCGGCGGCGATGTTGTGCGCGACCTCGCGCCACATGCGCGAGGTGTCGAGCACGTTGGCCTTGTCCACCGAGTGCACCACGCCCCGGCGGCGGCGCGCCGCGTCAAAGGCCCAGCGCACCACGCGGTCGACCTCGTACTCGGAGTACTCGAGGATGTCGCGCGCGCACTCGCCGCGAGCACCGCCCACGCCGGCGCCCTCGACGCCCATCATGCGCTCGTGGCCGCCGAAGTAGAGACCGCCCGTGAGCTCGCGGACGATGATGAGATCGACCCCGCTGAGCACCTCGGGCCTGAGCGTGGAGGCGCCGACCAGCGCGTCGAACATGCGCACCGGGCGCAGGTTGAGATAGAGCCCCAGCTCCTTGCGGATGGCAAGCAGGCCCTGCTCGGGGCGCACCGCGCCCACGCGGGTGTCGGTCCACTTGGGACCTCCCACCGCGGCGAGCAGGACGGCATCCGCGGCACGGGCCGCCTCGAGCGTCTCGGACGGGAGCGCGCTGACGGTACCGCCGGCCGCCTCGGTCGCGTCGATCGCGGCGCCGCCGATTAGGTGGTCCTCGCAGACGAACTCGACGTCATGCTTCTCGCCCAGCGCCGAGAGGACCTTCTTGGCCTCGGCGATGATCTCCGGCCCGATGCCGTCACCCGGAAGGGTGCAGATGCGATAGGTTGCAGAGGCCATGGCTAGTTCCCGCCCTTCTCGGCCATGACGCGCTTGGTGCGCGCGACGAGACCTCCGTCGTTGATGATCTCCTGGATGAACGGCGGGAACGGCTGGGCGTGGAACGTCGCGCCCGTGGTCTCGTCGGTGATGGTGCCGGTGTCGGCGTCGACGGAGACGACGTCCCCCTCGGAGATGGCGTCAGCAGCCTCCGGGCACTCCAGGATGGGAAGGCCCATGTTGATGGAGTTGCGATAGAAGATGCGCGCGAAGCTCTTGGCGATCACGCAGGAGACGCCGGCGGCCTTGATGGCAACGGGGGCGTGCTCGCGCGACGAGCCGCAGCCGAAGTTCTCGTCCGCCACCACGATGTCGCCGGGCTGGACGCGGCTCACGAACGTGGGATCGAGGTCCTCGAGGCAGTGCCTGGCGAGCTCGGCCGGGTCCGACGTGTTGAGGTAGCGCGCCGGGATGATGACGTCGGTGTCGATGTCTCGCCCGTAGCGAAAGACGGTTCCCTTGAACTGCATCGTTGTCCTTTCTGCCGGGTGGCCGGATCGCAAAGCCTCCACCGGTCGCTTCTGCTGGCGCCATTCTAGCGTCGGGACCGGGGGGCTCTCGCGGAAAGGGGGACGGGTTCTTCGAGCTGAAACGGAACGCGTCTCGCTCGAGGAACCCGTCCCCGGAACAGGCCTCTATCTGTGGGCGGTCAGCCTACGCGAAGGGGTTCTCCGTGGGATAGGGCAGGCTCGCCGGCTGGTTGTAGGCGATGTCCTCGACGCCCAGGAAGCGCAGGGCGTCAAAGAGGACGCGGCCGCAGTGGTTGAAGGCGACGGCGCCGTGGTGCGGGTAGCGCTTCTGGATCAGGACGTGACGATAGAAGCGGCCCATCTCCGGGATGGCGAAGACGCCGCGGCCGCCGAAGGAGCAGGTCTCCACCGGCAGGACCTCGCCCTCGGCGACGTAGCTGCGCAGCACGCCGTCGGAGTCGCACTGCAGGCGGTAGAACGTAATCTCGCTCGGGGCGATGTCGGCCTCGAGGGTGCCGCGGGTGAAGTCGGGGTCGGCGTCGGCCGGCTCGAGCACGCGGTGCTGGATGATCTGGTACTTGATCGCGCGGTCGGCGCACATCTTGCAGCTCGGGGTGTTGCCGCAGTGGAAGCCCATGAAGGTGTCGGTGAGCTTCCAGTCGTGGTCGAACTTGCCGGCGATCTTCTCCTCGTAGAGGGAGGCGGGCACGGAGTTGTTGATGTCGAGCAGGGTCACCGTGTCGTCGGACGCGCACATGCCGATGTACTCGGAGAGGGCGCCGTAGACGTCCACCTCGCACGCCACGGGGATGCCGCGGGAGACGAGGCGGGAGTTGACGAAGCACGGCTCGAAGCCAAACTCCTTCGGGAACGCGGGCCAGCACTTGTCGGCGAAGGCCACGTACTTGCGGTCGCCCTTGTGCTGCTCGGCCCAGTCGAGCAGGGTGAGCTCGAACTGCGCCATGCGCTCGAGGAGGTCGGGGTAGTACTTGCCCTCGCCCATCTCGGCGGCCATGTCAGCGCAGACGTCGGCGATGCGCGGGTCACCCGCGTGGTCCTTGTAGGAGACGAGCAGGTCGAGCTCGGAGTTCTCCTCGATCTCTACGCCGATCTGGTAGAGGCCCTTGATCGGGGCGTTGCAGGCGAAGAAGTCCTGCGGGCGCGGACCGAAGGTGATGATCTTGAGGTTGCGGACGCCGATGACGGCACGCGCCACGGGCACGAAGTCCTTGACCATCTGAGCGACCTCGGCGGCGGTGCCGACCGGATAGGGCGGGATGTGCGCGGTGAGGTGGCGCATCCCGAGGTTGTAGCTGCAGTTGAGCATGCCGCAGTAGGCGTCGCCGCGACCGTCGACCAGGTCGCCGTCGCCCTCGGCGGCCGCGACGCACATCGCGGGGCCGTCGAACTTCTTGACGAGCAGGGTCTCCGGCGTCTCGGGGCCGAAGTTGCCGAGGAACACGACGAGCGCGTTGGCGCCCGCGGCGACGGCCTCGGCGAGCGCGGGGTCGACGTCGGCCTCGGACTCGACGGTCTTGGTCACCTCGACCGCGTCCACGCCGAGCTCGGAGATGGCGGCGGCCACTGCGGCGCGACGACGCTCGGAGAGCTGAATCGGGAAGCAGTCGCGCGAGACCGCGACGATGCCGACCTTGACGTCAGGGATGTTGCTGGACTTCAGTGCCATGCTTGCTCCTCTCCTCAGGGCGCGGAACGCCCGCGCCCCATGGTTCCTCTGGTACATACGCTAGTATGGCACGGCGTTTTTTAAATGTTTAGGCGCATGCAATTCTGTGAACGGTAGTTATTCTCACGGTGACGGCACGAACCGGGGAGATTGCGAATCTAAACGTTTATAAACATGTGCCAAACACAGGCGTCGCACAGGCGAGAAGAACGCGAGGTCACCGCTCTTCGGTGACGGTGCGGAAGCTCTCGCGAAGCGCGGGATAGAGCCCGCGCCAGACCTGGTAGCGACGATCGTATGCGTCGGCGAGCCCGGGGTTGGGGACGACGCGCCCGCGCCGGGAGACGATCGCGCCCGCGCACGCCGCGACGGACTCGTGCGCGCCCGCGGCCACGGCCGCCAGCATCGCCCCGCCGTAGCCAGGCCCCTGCTCCGTCGCGGGCAGGACGAGCTCGATGCCGAGGACGTCGGCGAGCATCTGCAGCCATGTCGCGCTTCTCGCCCCACCGCCGCAGACCGTCGAGGACGAGACGCGCACCCCCAGCGACCGGGCGATCTCCACCGAGTCCCGCACGGCGAAGGCGACGCCCTCGAGCACGGCGCGCGTCATGTCCGAGCGCGTGGTCGACATGCTCATGCCCACGAAGGCGCCCCGGGCGGAGACGTCGTTGTGCGGGGTGCGCTCGCCCATGAGGTAGGGCAGGAAGTACGGGAGGCTGGCATCCGCAGACCCCGCGTCGATGCCCGCCTGCTCCGCCGCCATGTCATCGGATCCCAGGACGTCTCCCACCCACCAGGCGTTGCAGCTCGCGGCAGAGAGGATGCAGCCCATGAGGTGCCAGGCGCCGTCGGCGTGGCAGAACGAGTGGATGCGGTCTCCCACCCCGTCGGCGAAGGCGCCCGTGGGGATGAAGACGGTGCCGGACGTGCCGAGGCTGATGTTCATCGTGCCCGCGCCCACGGCGCCCGTGCCCACCGCCGCGGCGGCGTTGTCCCCGGCGCCGGCGGCGACGACCACCCCCTCGGGCAGTCCCAGCTCGGCGGCCACGTCCGGCAGCAGCGTGCCGATGGGCTCGTAGCTCTCGTGGACCTGGGGCATCTGGGCGGGGACGAGCCCGCAGAGCCCGAGCATCTCCTCGCTCCACGCGCGCCTCGCCACGTCGAAGAGCAGCGTGCCCGACGCGTCGGAGACGTCGGTCGCATAGACGCCCGTGAGCAGGTGGTTCACGTAGTCCTTCGGCAACATGACGTGCGCGACGCGATCGAAGAGCTCGGGCTCCTCGTCGCGCATCCACAGCACCTTGGGCGCCGTGAAGCCGGCGTAGGCGATGTTTCCGGTGAGGCGCAGCAGCCGGGGGATGCCGACGGTCTCGTTGAGGTAGCGCACCTGCTCGGCCGTGCGCCCGTCGTTCCAGAGGATGGCGGGGCGGATGACCTCGTCCCTCTCGTCCAGGACGACCAGCCCGTGCATCTGGCCGCCGCAGCCGATGCCCGCGACCTGCCCGGCGTCGATGCCCGCTATCAGCTCCGGCACGCCCTCTCGCACGGCCCGCCACCACTGGTCGGGGTCCTGCTGGCTCCATCCCGGCCGCGGGTACTCGACCCCGTACGACTTGCTCACGACGCCGGCGATCTCGCCACGCTCGTCCATGAGCAGCAGCTTGCAGGCAGACGTCCCCAGGTCGATCCCGATGAAGTACATGATGCCCCTCCCGTCAAGACGTGCTCCGTGTCCGTAACTCTAGCGCAGAGGCAAGGCGCGCGGGACCGCACGGGCCCCGGGACCGCGAGGTCCCGGGGCCCGGGGTCGAAGCATGCGCGAGGGGCCCTAGCAGTAGAACTCCATCGGGTACGTGAGGTAGGCGTTCGGCTCGAGCTGGTCCGCCGTGACGTATCCGCACGGCGCCGCCAGCAGCTGCGGGATGCGGTTCACGATCGTGGCGCAGGTGTGCTCGACCGTGGCCGGCTTGACCACGTGGAACTCGGTATCGGGCTCGCCAAGGATCTGCCAGTCGCAGAGGTCCCCGTCATCGGGCCCGTAGACCTTTCCGATGGTCTCCTCCTCGACGACGATCCCCTGCATCGTCTGCGCCGTGACCACCGCGGACATGCCCAGGCAGCGACCGGCCTCGATGGTCTTGCCGAGCGTCTCGGAGTAGGTGTCGGCCTCGGCCACGTAGGGCACGTTCCTCTGCTCGATGGACTTGATCGTGAGGCCGAGCTTGCTGCAGATGGCCTCCACAGAGTTCCAGGCGTAGGACGGCTCGAACTCGCTGGGATGGGCGATCCTCTCCTCGAACTCCTCGGTCGTGAGGTCACAGCCGTGCGCCTGGGCGAGCGCCAGACCGTAGTCCTCGACGTTGTAGCTGAAGGCCCCCTTGATCTTCTCGATCCGGTGGATGCCGCCCGCCACGAGCGCGACCATGTTGATCCAGTAGATGTCCTGCATGCCGCTGCCGGTGATGGTGCAGCCGGTCTCCTTGGCGATGGCGTCGAGGCGGTTCACGTGCGCGGCGGCGGTGGTCCAGGGGTAGATGGCCTCCTCGCAGGTGGTGATGACGTTGATGCCCCGCGCCACGCACTTCTCGGCGTGCTCGTAGATGTCGTCGATGAAGCTGAAGAGGGTGATCACGGCGACGTCGGCGTCGCACTCGTCGAGGACCTTGTCCGCGTCGTCGGAGATGACGACCCCGGTCTTGAGGCCGAGCCCCGCGAAGTCGCCCACGTCCTGGCCCACCACGGCCGGGTTGACGTCAATCGCGCCGACGATCTGGGCGCCGTGCTCGTGGAGGTAGCGCAGGATGACCCTGCCCATCTTGCCGCAACCGTACTGGACGACCTTGACCTTCTCCATGGTGCCTCCTTCGCTCGGATTTGCCGCGACGGGCCTCGGCACCGACGATAGGGCAAGACGCGTCCGATGTCAGGAGAAGGTCGCAGACGCGAGGCATGGGGCGACGAGCGGCGAGAGGGGCGGGCCGAGCGGTCGCGACGACGTCGCACGGCCCGCCGGGCACCGGCCTAGAGGTCGCTCGGCAGCGCGATGTGGCCCGCGACGGCAGACGCGGCCGCGACGGCGGGGCTCGCCAGATAGACCTCGGACGTGGGGTCGCCCATGCGACCGACGAAGTTGCGGTTGGTGGTGGACACGCACCGCTCCCCCGCCGCGAGGATGCCCATGTAGCCGCCCAGGCACGGGCCGCAGGTGGGCGTGGAGACCACGCAGTGGGCGTTGACGAAGATGTCCATCAGCCCCTCGTGCACGCAGTCGAGCCAGACGCCCTGCGTGGCGGGGATGACGATGCAGCGCACGCCGTCGGCGACGGTGCGCCCGCAGAGCACCTCCGCCGCCGCGCGCATGTCCTCGATGCGGCCGTTGGTGCAGGAGCCGATGACGACCTGGTCGATCTTGATGTGGCGGCTCTCGGCGACGGGATGGGTGTTCGAGGGCAGGTGCGGCCACGACACGGTGGGGACGATGTCAGCGGCGTCGATGTGGATGACCTGCTTGTAGGAGGCGTCCGCGTCTGGGTGGTACTCGACGAAGGGGCGCTGGGTGCGACGGCTCACGTACTCGCGGCACTTGTCGTCCACCTCGAAGAGGCCCGCCTTGCCGCCGGCCTCGATCGCCATGTTGGCGATCGTGAGGCGCCCCTCCACGGAGAGCGCCTCGATCGTGGACCCCGCGAACTCCATCGCGCAGTAGAGCGCGCCGTCGACGCCGATCCTGCCGATGACGTGGAGGATGACGTCCTTGGCGCTCGCTCCCTCGGGAAGGTCGCCGTCGACGACGATGCGGATGGTCTCGGGGACCTTGAACCAGGCGCGTCCGGTCGCCATGCCGACCCCGGCGTCGGTGGAGCCCACGCCGGTGGAGAAGGCGCCGATGCCGCCGTAGGTGCAGGTGTGGGAGTCGGCGCCGATCATGAGGTCGCCGGGCACCACGACGCCGCGCTCGGGGAGAAGGGCGTGCTCGATGCCCATGCAGCCCTGCTCGTAGTAGTGCGTGATCTTGTGCTCGTGCGCGAAGTCGCGCGTGACCTTGGTCTGCTCGGCGCTCTTGATGTCCTTGTTGGGCGCGTAGTGGTCGGGCACGAGGCAGATCTTGTCGCGGTCGAAGACGCCGGCGCCGATCTCTCGCACGGTCTTGATGGCGATGGGGGCCGTGATGTCGTTGGCGAGCACGAGGTCGAGGTCGCACTCCACGAGCTGCCCGGGGACGACCTCCTCGAGCCCGGCGTGGGCGGCGAGGATCTTCTCTGCCATGGTCATGGGGCGAGCCATTTACCTGCCCTCCTTGGAGCGCGTGGTCTGGATCATGCGGTTGATGGCGTTCACGTAGGCCTTGGCGCTGGAGACGATGATGTCGTTGTCTGCGCCGCGGCCGGTGTAGACCTTGCCGTCCTCCGCCGTGATGCGCACCGTCACCTCGCCGATGGCGTCGATGCCGCGGGTGATGGCCTTGACGGAGAACTCCGCCAGGTCGCCGTGGACCGCGACAACCTTGTCGATCGCCTGGTAGGCGGCGTCAACGGGGCCGGCGCCGGTGGCGGCGACCACGTGGCGCACGCCCAGCTCGTCGGAGATCGTCGCCGTGGCCGTGGGGATGAGCGGGTCGCCGCAGCTCACCTGCAGCGCCTCGAGCGTGTAGACCGCCGCGACGTCGCGCTGGCGCTCCTGGACCATCGACTCGAGGTCCTCGTCGTAGACCTCCTTCTTCTGGTCGGCGATCTCCAGGAAGCGCTGGTAGACCTCGTCGAACTCGTCGTCGGCGAACGTGTAGCCGAGCTCGGCGAGGCGATGGCGGAGCGCGGCGTGGCCGCTGCGGGCGGAGAGGATGATCTCCGAGCCGGCGGCGCCCACGTCGGCGGGGTCGATGATCTCGTAGGTGTCGCGCGCCTTGAGGACGCCGTCCTGGTGGATCCCCGAGGAGTGCGCGAAGGCGTTGGCGCCGACGATGGCCTTGTTGGCCTGGACGCTCATGCCCGTGATGCGGGAGACGAGGTGGCTCGCCCGGGTGAGCTCGGTCGTGACGATGTCGGTGTGGGCGTCGAGCTCGTCGCCGTGCATCCTGATGGCCATGACGACCTCCTCGAGCGCGGTGTTGCCGGCGCGCTCGCCGAGGCCGTTGATCGTGCACTCGATCTGGCGGGCGCCGTTCTTGACGCCCTGGAGGGCGAGCGCCGTGGCCATGCCGAGGTCGTTGTGGGTGTGCACGGAGATGATGACGTTCTCGATGCCGATGACGTTGTCGGCGAGGCTCTTGATGCGCGCCCCGAAGTCCTCGGGCAGCTGGTAGCCCGTGGTGTCGGGAATGTTGACGACGGTGGCGCCCGCGTTGACGGCTGCCTGGATCACGCGAATCAGGAAGTCCTGGTCGGCGCGGCCGGCATCCTCGGCGTAGAACTCGACGTCCTCGACGTAGCGCTTGGCGTACTCCACGCAGTGGATGGCGCGCTCCACGCACTCGTCCTCGGTGATGCGCAGCTTGTCGCGCAGGTGGCTCGGCGAGACGCCGAGGCCGGTGTGGATGCGCGGGCGCTTGGCGCTGGCGAGCGCCTCGGCCGCCCGGTCGATGTCCTTCTCGACCGCGCGCGTGAGGCCGCAGACCACGCAGTCGTCGCCGGCGAGTCGACCGATCTCCTGCACGGAGCGGAAGTCGCCCGGGGAGGAGATGGGGAAGCCCGCCTCGATGACGTCGACGCCCATGCGGATGAGCTGCTGGGCAATGACAAGCTTCTCCTCGGTGTTCATGGAGGCGCCGGGCGACTGCTCGCCATCGCGCAGGGTGGTGTCAAAGATGTGAATCTTCCTGGTCATGACTCCAGCCTTTCTCGTCTGCCGCAAGAGCGTTAGTGACGCACTATCGCACAGCCGCGGCTCCCGTCCCAAAAAGGTTTTTCAAAAGAAACATACCACGGCCCGGCCGAGCGCGCCCACGCCTACCTCACCCGTGTTGCAATATATAATGTATCTATTCAGATTATATTCAGCTCAAGAAACGTGTTTAAATTCTATCGCTTTGTATTTGTATGACATAATCTATTACTATCTGAGAAGGAAACCATGCGTCTCTCGTCTGATGCGGTGCTGATCGAGCTGGGCGGCGTCCCGATGGCGGGCAACCCCGAGACGGGGGCCCTCGTGGGACTCACCGAGGAGGGGGAGGCCCTGTGCCGGGAGCTCTCCGAGCGGGACGTCTCCCCCGCCGAGGTCGCGCCGGGATGCCTCGAGCTCGTCGACGCCCTCGGGCGGAACGGCCTTCTCGAGGGCACGCCCGGGCAACGGCGGGGCCTCGACTCCGCCTACCTCCACGTCACGCAGCGCTGCAACCTCGCCTGCCGACACTGCTACTCCGAGGGGGACGACCGCAACCGCGCCGCCGACCCCTCCCTCGCGCAGCTCCGACGGGCGGTCGCCCTGCTCGCTTCGCTCGGCTGCGCACGGCTCGTCATCTCGGGCGGGGAGCCGTTCCTGAGGGGCGACCTCGCCGACGTGGCCTCCTTCGCCCGGGACCGCGGCGTCGGGGAGGTCGTCGTCCTCACCAACGGCCTGCTCGTCGACGAGATGGGAATCAATCCGCTCGTGGGGCTGGTGTCCTGCGTCGCCGTCGCCTTTGACGGCGCCTCAGCCGACGCCCCCGCCCCCTTGAGGGGCACCCAGAGATTCGGGCGGCTCGTGCGCGCCGTGGAGACGATTCGCGACGCCGGCATCGAGGCCCGCATCCTGCCGACGCTCCACGCGGGCAACCTCGACGAGGTGCCCCGCTACCGCAGGCTCGCCGACGAGCTGGGGGCCTCCCTGAGCTTCAGCCTGCTCACCGCGCCCGCCGACGAGCTGGGCGACCTGCGCCTCTCGGACGAGCAGCTTCACGAGCTGGGAAGACGTCCCCCGTCCGACGGGGCGCCCTGCGGGCTCGCGGGCCTCTCAGCGCGCCGTTCCTGCGGAGCGGGCACGAGGACCCTCAGCGTCGCCGCCGACGGGACGATCTACCCCTGTCACATGCTGCACGACCGCTCGCTCGCCCTGGGCAACGCCTTCTCCGACCCGCCGCGGGCACCCGTCCCGCCCGAGCCGCGCGTCGACGACGTCGACGGCTGCGCGGGATGCCGCGTGCGCTACCTCTGCGGGGGCGGGTGTCGTGCGCGGGCCCTCATGGCGACCGGCAGCCTCTTCGGCCGAGACCCGTACTGCGAGCTCTCCCGCTCGCACTACGAGGAGCTCGGCGAGCAGCTTGCAAGGCGATTCGGAACGAGGGGAGGTGATGGACATGCTGTTTGAGATCACGGTCACGCAGCGAGCCTGCATCGTCATCGAAGGCATCCGCATCGGAGTCTAGGAGTCAACATGTCAGAAGAGATCGCTCGCTCGTACAGGAGGGCGCGCGGGGTCACCTCCCTCGGCGCGGGGTGCATGTACGCGCTGCTTCTCCTCGCGCTGTTCAACGCCCTCGCGATCGCGTACGTTGCGGTCGGGACCGACGCGCTCGCGGCGCTGCCGCCCGCCCACGTCGCGATCATGCTCGTGTCGAACTTCGTCCCCGCGCTCCAGATCCTTCCGCTCGCCGGGTTCCTCAGGCGCTTCGGAAGCGACAGCCCGTTCGAGGCCGCATAGTCCGTCCGGCTCGTGACGTCCGGCGCGCTCCTGCTCCTGCACGAGGCGCTGGTCGGGATGTACAATCCGGTGGGCGCCGTCAGCGTGCCCTCGAGCCTGGCCTCCGTCCAGGTGACGGACGCCCCCGGAATCGAGGTCAGCGACGTCACCATGGTGGTCTTTCTCTTCTGTCTCGCGCTGGTCGTTCGATATGGCGGGGCTCTCAAGGAGGATTCCGACAGCATCGCGTAGAATATGGGTGCAAGCTGCTCCAGGAAGAGGTGATAACGTGCCCATAGTCATGCGTCTCGACCGGGTCATGGCCGAGAGGAAGATTTCCTCGACCGACCTCGCCAAGCGGGTGGGTACCTCGACGGTCAATCTGTCAAACATCAAGAACGGCCACATCCGCGGGATGCGGTTCTCCACCCTCGAGGCTCTGTGCCAGGTCCTCCGATGCAAGCCGGGCGACATCATCGACTACGTGACCCCCGAGGAGCTCGCCGACGAGCGGGCCCTCGGGGAGGTCGGCGAGTAGGCGTCCCCTACGCCCAGGCCCCGCGCCCCATCACGCGGAAGCGCTCGATCATCTCCCCCGTCATGGAGGCGCGGTCGCCCGTCCGCTCGAGGGGGATCTCGGCGCGCGTGAACCATCGCGCCTCCCTGAGCTCGGAGCGGTCGACCGTGATCTGCGCGTCGCCGTCGACCTCGCACCAGAAGCCGACCATGAGCGTGTCGGTGAAGCTCCACGGCTGGCTCTTGTAGAAGCGCAGGTTCCTGACGCGCAGGCCGACCTCCTCCATCACCTCGCGTCGCACCGTGTCCTCGAGCGGCTCCCCTATCTCGGTGAAGCCGGCGACCAGCGCCCAGAGCGCCGTCGTCCGCCCCGCGTAGCGCGTGAGCACGATCGCGTCGTCGGCAGGATCGTCGGCGAGCCGGTCCACGGCGCAGATGACGCCCGGGCAGATCTTGGGGTAGGTGATCTTGGCGCACTCGGGGCACACGATCTCGCGGCTGCTCGGCGCCAGCTCGGTGGGCGCGCCGCAGCGCCCGCAGAACCGGTTGTCTCGATACCAGCGGTCGAGCTGCGAGGCAGTCGCCGCGGCAAAGAGGAGATGCTGCGGCTCGGCGTGGCGCAGCCAGCTCACCGGCTCGTAGGCAAAGCCCGCCGGAACGCCCGCGCAGTCGTCGAGCGCCAGGAAGAAGCGCTCCTCCCCGAGCGAGAACAGGTAGGTCGCCCGGCCCGGCCGACGCGGGTAGTCCGCGAGGCGCGGCAGCTCGAAGACCTCGCCGGAGCCTGCGCGACCCACGCGCGCGAGGCATCCCGACGGCGAGAAGTGCAGCAGGTAGTCCCGCTCGGTCGGCTCGAGGGGCTCGAAGTGGTTGTCATAGGCGTGCTCCGCGCCGAACTCCTGGATCATGCGCGCTCCTTCCGGCTCTCGTCCGACGGCCCCGCGCTCACCCGTCGCCGCGCCGCAGACGCACGCCGAGCTCGCTCACGAGCACGGCGACGAAGATCGTCGCGAACCCCGTCGCGATTCTCGGCGTCACGACCTCGTGGTAGAAGAGCACGCTCGCGACCACCGCGAACACGCTCTCCAGCGAGAGCAGGAGCGACGCCTGGGCGGGAGGCACGTGCGCCTGCCCGAGGTTCTGGAACACCATGCACACGCACGAGGAGAGCAGCACGAGATACCCCAGGGAGAGCCACGTGTCTGCCGAGGCGAAGACCGTGGGGGCGGGCGGCTCCTCCAGCACGAGCGCCGTCCCGAACGCCACGAGGGCGCTGACCGCGAGCTGCACCACCGTGAGCGTCATCACGTCGTGCGCCGACGAGAAGCGCGCCACGAGGACGATGTGCACGGCAAAGAGCACCGCGGCCACGAGCGTCATCCAGTCTCCCCCGCTCATGGCGAGCGAGAGGTCGTCGCCCAGGGCCACCAGCCCCACGCCCACGATGGCGAGCAGGGCGGCGGCGACGTTGTTGCCCCCCGGGCGCTGCCTCGTGACGACCCAGTTGATGAACGGCGTCATGACGCAGTAGGTGGCGGTGAGGAAGGCGTTGCGCCCGGGCGTGGTGTCGTCGAGGCCGATGTTCTGGACCACGAAGGCCGCGCCCGACGCGAGGCCCAGGATCGCGCCCATGGCAAGGTGGCTGCCGTCGAGGCTGTCGCGCAGGCGCCGCCAGAAGAGGGCGCCCACGATGAGGGCGGAGGCGGCGAAGCGGATGCCCATGAGCCATGCCGGCGGAATGGCGTCGAGCGTGTCCTTCATGACGACGAACGAGCCGCCCCAGATGGCGGCGCACGCCGCCAGCGAGAGCTTCCACGCCCACGTGGGGACGCCCCGGCCGCCGCCGCGGCCCGCGATGTTCTTCTCGGCACTCATGAGGCGGAATTATAGCGCCGCCACGTCCTTCTCGCCCGGCGTTTTGCCGTAAACTAGACCCGACTGGCAAGACGGCCGGTCGCATGGCACCGACCTCAGCATCACGGAGAGGAGCACTGTATGCAGTATTCCGCAGAAGTCGAGAATATGTGCCCCGTTGCCAAGGGCGCATATCACGGCCCCGCGCCCATCCCGGAGGAGGGCAAGTGGGTTCAGGCCAAGGAGATCAAGGACATCTCCGGCCTCACGCACGGCGTGGGCTGGTGCGCGCCCCAGCAGGGTGCCTGCAAGCTCACCCTCAACGTCAAGGAGGGCGTCATCGAGGAGTGCCTCGTCGAGACCCTCGGCTGCTCCGGCATGACCCACTCCGCGGCCATGGCCTCCGAGATCCTCCCCGGTAAGACCATCCTCGAGGCCCTGAACACCGACCTCGTCTGCGACGCCATCAACGTCGCCATGCGCGAGATCTTCCTGCAGATCGTGTACGGCCGCAGCCAGACCGCGTTCTCCGAGGGCGGTCTGCCTGTGGGCGCCTCCCTCGACGACCTCGGCAAGGGCCTGCGCTCCCAGGTCGGCACCATGTTCGGCACCAAGGCCAAGGGCGCCCGCTACCTCGAGCTCTCCCAGGGCTACGTCACCCGCATGGCCCTGAACGACAACAACGAGATCATCGCGTTCGAGTTCCTGAACCTCGGCAAGTTCACCGACGCCCTCAAGAACGGCAAGACGCCGGAGGAGGCCATCGCCGGCGCCATGGGCCGCTACGGTCAGTGGGATGCCGCGGCTAAGT
>DHCMC07803__coassemble_423_pt1 | contig 18937 bp, 14 predicted proteins | sample DHCMC07803__metabat2_low_PE_048 | metagenome-assembled genome bin DHCMC07803 | reverse complement strand
CATTAACTGAGACACTAAATAGTGTAATGTTAGCACATGGATTTGCTCCTGACACATACCAGCGCACTCGAGGTGCTCCGTCGGCCGGGCGTGCAGTGGCGAGACGCCGAGGCCGTCGTTCCGCGCCGTGCCCCCACGCGCTCAGCGATGGAGGTGCTGATGGCGCGCAGCCGGCTGCTCGCCAGCCTTGCCGGGCCCGTCGAGCTGCTCGTTTCCGCAGCGTCGGCGCGGATCAACAACGACCTCGTGCGCACGCACGTCATGTCGGCAGAGCTGCCCGCCGGCTCGGTGGTCGAGCTCATGCCGGGCGTGCGCGCGGCATCGCCCGAGCTGCTGCCCGTCCTCATGGCCCCAGCGCTCACCGAGCTCGAGCTGATCTGCCTGCAGTCTGAGCTGCTCGGAACATACGCGATTGCCCCGCAGCACGAGAAGGGGATGTGGCAGCGGCGTGAGCCGCTGACGACGCCAGACAGGATCCGCGCGCTTCTCGCCAGGCTCGGACCCGTGCGCGGGGCGGGGATGGTGCGGCGGGCCCTGGGCAAGGCGTGCGTGGGCTCGGCATCGCCGCGCGAGACCAAGCTCTCGCTGCGGCTGGGCCTCCCGCCGAGGATGGGCGGGTGGGGCCTCAAGGTCCTCTCGATGAACGACCCCGTCGAGGTGCGTCGCATCCGCGACGCCATGAGCGTGGGCGTGCGCAAGCCCGACATTCTGCTGCGTGCCCGCGGCCGGCGCGGAAGGGGCGTCGCCGTGGAGTACGACGGGCGGGACCACGAGGAGGAGCCGCAGCACGCGCGCGACATCGAGCGCCACAACGAGCTCGTGGCCATGGGCTTTGTTGAGTTCATCGTGGCCAGGCGTCAGTACAAGGACCTGACCTACATGGATGGGCTCGTGGCGCGGATTCGCGGGGAGCTTGGTCTTCCGCCGGAGGCGCTCGAGCCGGGGGAGGCCGAGCGCGGGAGGGCGCTGCGGCAGTGGCTCTATGAGGAGCTTGAGCTCATCGACGGCGTGCGCTGGGACGGCCGGGCGCGCGAGCGGGCGAGAAACGCCGCGGACGAGGTTGGCGTCACGGACGGCGTCGACGACGGGTGGAACGTCGTGCCCGTGGAGGCCTACGGGCTGTGAGCGCGGCGCGGCAGCGGGTGCCGGCGGCGGCAAGATGCCGCATATGAATTCACGAGCGGGGGTTCTTGTCGGCTTTGGGGGCAAAACGGGGCGCTCGTGAATTCACGAGCGAGCCGTGACCCGGCGCCCGGCGGTGGCCCGGCGCGCCCCTGCTATCATGGTCCCAACTCCAAATGTACGGGGGGCCACAGTGAGGCGTCGAGCGAGAAAAACGGGAAGCGTGCTGGCAGCACTCTCGCGGATGCGACTGAGCATCGCCGCCTTTGTGCTGTTTGTCGCGCTTGCCGTTACGGGGGGCCTCATCCTGCGGGACACGCTGCTCCAGAACGCCTACGAGTCCAACACGGCGCTCTCGCGCTACTACGCCTCGGAGACGGACAGCAACCTCGTGACCTACGAGGCGCTGCTCGAGTTTGGCACCGCCTCGATCGAGGCGCGCGTCTACGAGGACCAGCCGTGGGACTCCATCGAAGAGTGGGCGAGCCTGTACTGCGAGCGCCTGCGCACCGTGCTCGGGAACGAGAACATCAACCTGTACGGGGTCGTGGCCGGGCGCGTGCTGGCGGTGGGCTCCGAGGCCCTGGGCGACGCCGGCGACCCCACCTCGCGCGCCTGGTACCAGGAGGCCGTGGCGCATCGCGGCGATCCCGTCTTCACCGACGTCTACGAGGACGCGATCACCGGCGAGCCCGTGGTCACGGTCGCGGAGGCGTGCCCGGGCGTGGACGCGGTCCTGGCCTTTGACGTCTACCCGGAGAGCTTCCAGTTTCGCTTTGCCACCTCAGACCTGCCCGAGGGCGTCTCGTACTTCCTGTGCGACTCGGCGGGCGTGCCGCTCCACGCCGAGACCGACCTGCCCGAGAAAGACGTGGCCCCCTATCTCGCCGACCTCGTCTCCCGCATCGACGCGGGCGAGTTCGAGGGGCACGACGCCAACCTTACCGACTCGACCGGGGAGCTGCGCGCCGTTGACTACACGCGGCTCTCGAACGGCTGGTACTCCATCGTGACGACGCCCTACTCGCTGATTCTGGGCGGGCTGGGCACGGTCTACGCCGTCTTTGTCGCGATGGGGGCGGCGTTTCTCGTGGCGCTCGTGGCCATGGCGGTGCGCGACCGCCGCCGGGCCCGCGCGATGGAGCGCACCAACGAGACGGTGCGCGTGCTCGGCAACTCCTACTATGCCATCTACCTCGTCAACTACGACGAGGGCACCTACGAGATGATCAAGGGCTCCGACTACGTGCGCGAGCGGATCCCCCCGCGCGGCCCCTATCCCGACCTGCTGCGCACCGCGGGCGAGGTGATCGAGGAGAACACGTTCCGCGAGTTCGAGGAGAGCTTCTCGGCGGAGAACATCCGCGAGCTCGTGGCCAACCGCGTGCGCGACTACGGCGGCGACTTCCTGCGCAAGTTTGGGGAGCGCTACCGCTGGGTCAACGTGCGCGTGCTCTACGACGAGTCGCTCGCCCCCGAGGAGGTGGTGCTGTGCTTCCGCGAGGTGGACGCGACGAAGCAGCGGCAGCTCCGCGAGCGCCACTACCTCGAGCAGGCGCTCGACACCGCCCAGGGGAGCCTGGAGTCCAAGCAGGCCTTCTTCAACAACATGAGCCACGACATGAGGACGCCGCTCAACGCCATCATCGGCCTCACCGAGCTGGCGCGCCGCGACACCTCTGACGCCGAGAAGACCGCGGACTACCTGCGGCGGATCGATCAGTCGAGCCACCAGCTCCTCAACCTCATCAACGACATCCTGGAGATCTCCCGCATGGAGAGCGGCAAGGTCTCGTTCGCGAGCGAGCGCATGGACCTCGCCCAGACCCTGCGCGACACGATCGCGCCCTTCGAGATGCAGGCGCGCGAGCAGGGCAAGTCCCTCTCGACGTGCCTTGACGTGCCCGACCCCTGGGTGCTGGGCGACCCGATGCGCCTGTCGCAGGTGATGAACAACCTGCTCTCCAACGCCCTCAAGTACACACGGCCCGGGGACTCTGTGAGCGTGACGGTGACGCAAGAGGACCGCGGGGACATGGACAGCTACAAGATCGTGGTGGCGGACACGGGCATCGGGATGTCCGAGGAGTACCTGCCGCACGTGTTTGAGCTCTACGCCCGCGAGCAGCGCTTCGGGACGGCTCAGACGGTGGGCACGGGCCTGGGCATGCCCATCACCAAGAGCCTGGTCACGCAGATGGGCGGGAGCATTGAGGTCAGCAGCACGCTCGACGAGGGCACCACCTTCACGGTGACGCTGCCCTTCTCGCCCGCGGCGCCGGCGGACGAGCCCGCGTGCGCGGCCACGCCGGCGGTGGCGGCCGGCATGCCCGAGGATGGGCAGGTCGCCGCGCTCGCGGGCACGCGGGTGCTGCTCGCCGAGGACAACGAGATAAACATGGAGATCTCCACGGAGCTGCTCTCGTCGGCGGGCGTGGAGGTGATCCAGGCGTGGAACGGCCGCGAGGCGGTGGACGCGTTCGCGGCGAGCGAACCGGGGTCGGTCGACGCGGTGCTGCTCGACATGAAGATGCCGGTCATGGACGGCTGCGAGGCGGCCCGCGCCATCCGCGCGCTGGCGCGCCCGGACGCCCGCACGGTGCCCATCGTCGCGGTGACGGCCAACGCCTTTGCCGAGGACGTGGCGGCGACCACCGCCGCGGGCATGGACGCGCACGTCTCCAAGCCCATCGACTTCACGGTGCTGTGCCGCACGCTCTCGGGGCTGGTCGTGCGTCGGAGGGGAGGCGATCGAGCGTGAGCGACGAGAAGGACCGCGCTGCGGCGGACGCCCCCGAGGCGACGCCCGCCCCCGAGGCCGCGCGGCCCGTCCATGCAATCAGGCGCGGCGTGGTGGCGCTTCTCGCCCTGTGCGCGGCGGTGTTCGCCGTCGTGACGTTCACGGCGGTGGGGATGAGCGACGCCACGATCGACGGCGTGAGCGGCGGCTTCATGGAGCAGATGAGCGCGCAGATCCAGCTGAACTTTGCCTCTGAGACGCGCCTGTACCGCTCGGAGCTGGAGAGCACGCGCCTCGCCGTGCGCGCCTCGGGCGAGACCGACCGCGCCGCCGCCCACGAGCTCTTTGCGCAGGAGGCGTCGGGGCACGGCTTTGCCTACGCCGCCGTGACCGACCTCGACGGGCGCACGAGCGTCCTGCTCGGCCCCGACCTCAGGATCGACGACCGGGACGCGTTCGTCCGCGGCGTCACCGACGGGACCCGGACGGTCACCGTGGGGACCTCCGACGAGGGCGAGTCCATGCTGGTCTTTGGCGAGGTGCTCGAGAACCGCCGCGTGCCGGGGCTCAACGGCGCCGTGCTCGTGGCCGGCGTCCCGTTCGACGAGGTGGTGTCCGCGCTCTCGCTCGACGTGTCCGCGACCCAGGTCTACACGCACATCATCCGGTCCGACGGCTCCTTCGTCCTGAACAGCAACGAGAGCCTCGACGCCGACTCCTACCTCGGCCTGCTCAGGGACAACGAGGGGAGGGCCGGCGTCGACTACGACATAACCGCCGACAAGCTGTCCCGGGTCATGGACGAGGGCGGCACCGCCTTCTACGTGGCGGTGGTCGGAGGCGAGCGCTACGCGAGCTACCTGGCGCCGCTCGAGGGGACGGGCTGGTTCATCGTCTCGGTGCTGCCCTACAGCGTGCTGCACGACCCGATCGACTCGCTCGCGTGGAGCCTCGTTGCCGCCGCCTTCGTGGGGTGCCTCGCGATCCTCGTTGCGTTTCTCGTCGTCTTTGTGCGCTACCTGCGGCTCCTTCGCTTCCAGATGGACGAGCTCGACCGGGCGCGCGCGGCCTCGGACGCCGCGAGCCTCGCCAAGAGCCGCTTCCTCTCCAACATGAGCCACGACATCCGCACCCCCATGAACGCGATCGTGGGCATGACGCAGATCGCGCGGGAGCGGGCGGACGACGCGGCGGCCGTGTCCGAGTGCCTCGACAAGATCGCCGTGTCCAGCGCGCACCTGCTGGGCCTCATCAACGACGTGCTGGACATGTCCCGCATCGAGAGCGGGCGCATGGAGCTGGCCTCCGAGCGGGTCTCGCTGCCCGAGGCGCTCGACGGCGTGGAGGCCATCGTGCGCACGCAGGCGGAGGCGCGCGGCGTCGCCTTCTCCGTGGAGCGCGAGCTCGTGCGCCCCGTCGTCATGACGGACGGGACGCGCCTCTCGCAGGTCCTTCTCAACCTGCTCTCCAACGCGGTGAAGTTCACGCCGACGGGCGGCGAGGTCACGCTGCGCGTGTCGCAGGAGGCCGTCCCCGTCGGCGAGGGGCGCGTGCGCACGCACGTCTGGGTGCGCGACACCGGCATCGGCATGTCCGAGGAGTTCCTCGGCCGCATCTTCGACTCCTTCGAGCGCGAGGACACCGAGCGCGTCCGCAGGACCGAGGGCACGGGGCTCGGCATGTCCATCGTCAAGCGCATCGTCGACGGCATGGGCGGCTCCATCTCGGTCGCGAGCGAGAAGGGCCACGGCTCGACGTTCCACGTGACGCTCGACCTGGTGCCCTGCGAGGCCGCGGACGAGCGCGGCGCGGAGGTCGACCCGGCGTCGCTCGCGGGCGCGCGCGTCCTCCTCGCCGAGGACAACGAGATCAACTGGGAGGTCGCGAGCGAGCTGCTGGGCGCGTGCGGGCTCGAGCTCGACTGGGCGGAGAACGGGCGCGAGTGCGTCGAGCGCTTCTCGGCGAGCGAGCCGGGGCGCTACGACGCGATTCTCATGGACCTGCGCATGCCCGAGATGAGCGGCTACGAGGCCGCGCGCGCCATCCGCTCGCTCGACCGCCCCGACGCGCGCTCCGTGCCGATCGTCGCCATGACGGCGGACGCCTTCGCCGAGGACCGGCAGCGCGCCCGCGAAGCGGGCATGGACGCGCACGTGGCCAAGCCGATCGACGTCGGCGAGGTCCTTCGGGTGCTGGCGCGGCTCGTCGCCGCCCGCGACGGGGCGGGAGGGGGCGCGCATGAGGCGTGACGACCTCCCAATGAGCGCGCTGAGGAGGGCGGCCGCGCGCCGTCGCGCCTACTTCACGGCCGACAGCGCACAGATCGTCACCTCCAACCTGGGGAGCGTCGGCGTCGCTGCCGCCATGACCCTGGCGCTCGTCACGCTGCTCTCCGCTGCGGCGCGCGCGACCTACCCCCTCTGGGAGGCCACCGCGGTGCACGCGGCGGCGTTCGTCGCCTCGGCGGCGGTCCTCGCGGCGTCGCTCCTGCTGCGCCGCCGGCTCTCCGCACGACCCGTGGCCTCGACGGCGGTGTGCCTGGCGGCCGAGGCGGCGCTGCTCGCCCTCGTGGTCGCGATCGACGCCACGGCCACGCACGGCATGCCGGGCGTCTTCCTGCAGCCGGCGGCCATCGCGATCACGTCGGTGGTCGTCGCCCCCTACGCGCTCCCGCTCGTGGTGGCGCTGGGCGCCGAGGTCGCGCTCGCGCTGCTCTCCGCGGCGCTCAAGTCCCCTCCCGTGGCGCAGTTCGACGCGTTCTCCTGCGCGATCGGGATGGTCGTCGCCGTGGTCGTCTCCCAGGTGACCATGCACCTCCGCCTGCGCGACTTCGAGGCGCGGGAGCGCCTGCGCCAGAGCTCCCGGCTCGACGAGCTGTGCGGCGTCTACAACAAGGGCGCCCTCGTGGCGGCCCTGCGCGAGCACCTCGCCCTGGCGGGGCCGCACGTGAGCGGCGCCCTCTTCCTCTTTGACGTGGACCGGTTCAAGCAGATCAACGACACCTACGGCCACTACGCCGGCGACGAGGTCCTGCGTGCATTCGGGAGGGCGCTGCAGCTCGGCTTCAGGACGACGGACACGGTGGGGCGCTTCGGGGGAGACGAGTTCTTGGTCCTGGCGCCCTCGCTCGTGGACGAGCGGGTCATCGGCGAGAAGGTCGGGCGCGTGCGGGCGGCCATGCGGGAGGCGGGCGAGAGGATCGTGGGGGTCCCGGTCACGCTGAGCTGCGGCGTGGTGTGGGCGAGCGACTGCCCCGTCACCTACGAGGCCGCGCTGCGCCAGGCGGACGAGGCCCTCTACGAGGCCAAGCGGGCCGGGCGCGACCGCGTGGTGACGCGGCGCTACGAGACGGAAGACGAGAGGCCCGCGCGACGCGCGGGGGATGCGGAGGCACGAGGATGACGGCAGCGGCAGGCGCGCGGCACGGCACGGGGAGGATGCTCGTCGTCGACGACGAAGAGATCAACCGGATGATCCTGGCAAACCTGTTCGAGGGGCACTTCGAGGTCGAGGAGGCGTCGAACGGGCGCGAGGCGCTGGACGCGCTGCTCGCCAACCCGAGCGGCTACGTCGCCGTTCTTCTCGACGTGATGATGCCCGAGATGGACGGCATGGAGGTCCTCGGGCGCCTGGCGCCGACGGGCCTGCTCGAGCGCGTCCCGGTGTTCCTCATCACCGCGGAGCGCGGGAACGCCGTCATGGAGGAGGCCTACCGCCTGGGCGTGATGGACTTCATCGGCAAGCCGATCGTTCCGTACGTGGTCACGAGACGGGTGCTTGCGGTGGTGGAGCTCTTCGAGGCGCGCAAGCGCCTCTCGCTCACGGTGGAGGACCAGCGCGCCCAGCTGCTCGAGCGCGCCCAGCAGATCATCGAGCTCAACCGGGGCATGATCGAGTCGCTCTCCACGGCGATCGAGTTTCGTGACGGGGAGAGCGGCCTGCACGTCCGGCGGATCCACGACATCACGCGGACGATCCTGCTGGAGACGCCGTTCGGCGAGGGCCTCGAGGAGGAGGACGTCGACGACATCGCGCTGGCCTCGATCATGCACGACGTGGGCAAGATAGCCATCCCCGACGCCATCCTGTGCAAGCCGGGACGCCTCACGGCCGAGGAGTTTGAGGTCATGAAGACCCACACCACCCAGGGGGCCGACCTGCTGGGGAGAATTCCGCAGATGCGCTCGCTGGGGGCCTACGCCTACGCCGTCGACATCGCGAGGCACCACCACGAGCGCTGGGACGGGCGCGGCTACCCCGACGGCCTCGTAGGAGACGAGAACAGCGTGTGGGCGCAGGTCGTGGGGCTCGCCGACGTGTACGACGCGCTCACGAACAAGCGCGTCTACAAGGCGGCCTTCTCGCGCGAGGAGTCGCTGCGGATGATCCGCGAGGGGGAGTGCGGCGCCTTCAACCCGCGCCTGCTCGCGTGCTTCTTTGAGATTGAGCCGACGATAGCGCGCCTGTACGAGGGCGCGTGAGGGGAGGGTCTGCGATGAGGCTCGAGGTGCTTGACGCGGCGGGGCTGAACACGGCCGACGCGCTGGCGCGGCTGATGGGGAGCGAGGCGCTGCTCGCGCGGCTGCTGGGGAAGTTCGCGGCGGACGAGAACTGCGCGCGGCTCGTGGCGGCTGCCGAGGCGGACGACGCCGACGCGGCGCTGGAGGCGGCGCACGCGCTCAAGGGGGTGAGCGGCAACCTCTCCATGACGAGGCTCTACGAACTCACGTCACGGCAGTGCGAGCTCATCCGCGCCGGTGACTGGCCGGCGGCGCGGGCGCTCGTGGGAGAGGTCGCGTCGGCGCACGGCGCCCTGGTCGAGGCGATCGGCGCGGCGCTCGCCTGACGCCCCGCGCCCCCGCGCCCCGCCGCTCTTCTCGCCCGCTGCCCGATATGTGCGCAACGGCGCCCCCTGCTGTGGGTAAGGTGAATGACATCGTGCACACACCCCGTTCGAGGGAGGCATCATGGCAGCTAAGGGAAGCGAGAAGGTCAAGAACGTGGTCCTTGTGGGCCAAGGCGGCGTGGGCAAGACCATGCTGGCCGAGGCCATGCTCCACCTGACGGGGCGTACCACCCGTCTCGGCGGCCACGCCGGCACCAAGCCCACGCTGGACTACGACGGCGAGGAAGGGGAGCGCGGCTTCTCCATCTCCACCGCCATCGCGCCCGTCATCTGGGAGGGTACGCGCCTGAACGTGCTCGACGCCCCGTGCTACCCCGACTTCGTCGGTGACGCCTACGCCGCCATGAGCGCGTGCGAGACGGCGGTCTTCGTCGTGGACGCGGCGAGCGGGCCGGGCACCATCACCACCCGCCTGTGGTACGCGGCCGAGGAGCTCAGCCTCGCCCGGGCGCTGTTCATCAACCGCCTCGACCGCCCCGACGCCGACTTCGACGTCGCCATGGCGGCGCTGCAGGACCGCTTTGGCTCCAACCTGGGTGCCGTGACCATCCCGATGGGCTCCGGCGAGGCCTTCTCCGGCATCATCGACGTCGTGCACATGAAGGCGCGCCACCTCGAGGGCGGAAAGCCCGTCGTCGAGGACGTTCCCGCCGAGTACGCCGAGGCGGCGGAGGCCGCGCGCGCCCAGCTCACCGAGCTGGTCGTCGAGGCGGACGACGAGATCATGATGAAGTACCTCGAGGGCGAGGAGGTCACGCAGGAGGAGCTCGAGGGGCTTCTCGCCAAGGCCATCCGCGAGCGCGTCTTCGTGCCCGTGTTCTCTGGCAGCTGCGTGCGCGAGGAGGGCGTCATCTCCTTCATGGACGCCGCCGTGGCCTGGTTCCCCACGATGGCCGACTTTGGCCGCATCCCGCTGGTCAACGGCGAGCAGCTCGACATCTCCGAGGACGACGAGCGCCCCGTGGTGTTTGCCTTCAAGTCCCTCAACGACCCGCTGAACGGGCGCCTCTCCTTCCTCAAGGTGCTGGCCGGCACCATCACGCCGGGCATCGAGCTCACCAACGCGCGCACGCGCAAGACCGAGCGCCTCGGCCACCTCTACCAGATGTGCGGCAAGGAGACCACCGACGTGGCGAGCGCCGCTGCGGGCGACATCGTGGTGGTGCCCAAGCTCGAGGCCATGACCGGCGACACCCTCTCCGTGACCGGCAAGGTCGAGGCGGCGGAGTTCCGCTTCCCCAACTCGCTCTACCGCATCGCCATCGAGCCCGACTCCCGTGGCACCGAGGGCAAGCTCTATGCCTTCCTCGAGAAGAGCGCCGACGCCGACCCCACCCTCAAGGTCGAGCGTGACGAGGACACCGGCCAGACCGTCATCTCCGCGATCGGAGAGGCGCAGGTCAGCGTCCTTCTCGACCGCCTGGAGGACCGCGCGGGCATCACGGCGCACACCGTGGCGCTCAAGATCCCGTATCGCGAGACCATCCGCCGCGTGGCGTCCGCGCAGGGCCGCCACAAGAAGCAGACCGGCGGCGCCGGCCAGTACGGCGACTGCTGGCTGCGCATCGAGCCCAACCCGGGCGCGGGCTACGAGTTTGTCGACGAGGTCGTGGGCGGTCACATCCCGCGCGGCTTCATCCCCGCGATCGACAAGGGCGTGCAGGAGACCATGCGCGAGGGCGTGCTCGCCGGCTATCCGATGATTGACGTCAAGTGCGCCGTCTACGAGGGCTCCTATCACCCCGTCGACTCCAACGAGATGGCGTTCAAGACCGCCGCGCGCATCGGCTTCCAGAAGGCCGTCGCCCAGGCCGAGCCCGTGCTGCTCGAGCCGATGGCGCACCTGCGCATCACCGTTCCGGAGAGCTACGCCGGCTCCGTGATGGGCGACGTCTCCGCGAGCCGCGGCCGCGTCGAGGGCATGGAGGCCGGGACCGGCGCCGCCGCCGGCGAGACCACGGTCGTGGCGACCATCCCGTACGCCGAGGTCACCGACTACGCCACGCGTCTGCGCTCGCTCTCGCGCGGCACCGGCGAGTTCGAGATGGAGATCAGCGGCTACGAGCAGGTTCCGCACGACATCCAGCAGCGCCTGGCCGACGACTACGCCGCCCGTCGCGCCGCCGGCGAGAAGTAGGTCAAAAGGGGACAGTCCCCTTTTGACTCATCGGGACCCCCCCCACGCGGGCGGTCGGCCTTTTGGGTCGACCGCCCGTTTTTCCCGCGCCGTCGGGGTAGAATGCTGCCAGCCGGATGTCACATTCACCGCAAGGAGGCCCCATGCTTTCCGCTGTTCAGATCAAGCCGGACGTCTACTGGGTCGGCGCGCTCGACTGGAACGAGCGAGAGTTCCACGGCTACACGACCGAGGCCGGCATCACCTATAACGCCTACCTCATCATGGACGAGAAGGTCACGCTCATCGACACGGCCAAGTCCACCTTCGCCGACGAGCTGATCGAGCGCATCTCCTCGGTGGTCGACCCGTCCAGGATCGACGTCCTTATCGCCAATCACGTGGAGATGGACCACTCGGGCAGCACGGCGGCGATCAAGCGCCTGGCGCCCGACTGCCAGATTTACTGCTCCGCCCCGCAGGGCGTCAAGAACATGACGGCGCACTTTGGCGACCTGGGCTACAACGGCGTCAAGACCGGCGACGCCCTCTGCATCGGCAAGCGCACGCTGACGTTCGTGCAGACCCCGATGGTCCACTGGCCCGACAACATGGTCACCTACGACGCCTACGACAAGGTCCTCTTCTCCAACGACGCCTTTGGCCAGCACTTTGCCAGCTCCGCGCGCTTTGACGACGAGAACGACCTGTGCGAGGTCATGCACCAGGCGCACAAGTACTACGCCAACATCGTGCAGCCGTACCGCACGCAGGCCGCCGCCGCTGTGAAGGCGGTCCGTGGGCTCGGCCCGGACGCGATTGACATGATCTGCCCGGCGCACGGCGTGATCTGGCGCGGCCACGTGGAGGACATCCTCAGCGCATACGAGGGCTTCGTCTCCGGCGAGGTCGCCGAGCGTGCCGTGGTGGTCTACGACTCGATGTGGCACTCGACCGAGAAGATCGCCCGCGCGCTCGTGGACGGGTTCCTTGCCGCCGGTGTCCCCGCGCGCCTCATGGACCTCAAGGAGAACCACATCTCCAACGTCATGGACGCGTTCATGGACAGCAGGTACGTCTGCGTGGGCTCGCCGACGCTCAACAGCCAGATGCTGCCGACCGTGGCCAGCTTCCTCACGTACATGAAGGGCCTCTCGCCCAAGAACGACAACCGCGTCGGCCTGGCGTTTGGCTCCTACGGCTGGGCGCCCGCCGGTCCCAAGAACGTTGCCGCCGAGCTGGAGGCCGCGGGGTTCGCGATGCCGGTCGAGACGCTGGCGGTCAACTGGATTCCCAGCGAGGACCAGCTCAGCGCCGCCAAGGACGCAGTCAGGGGGCTCATGGCGTAGCGCGCCTGTCGCACCTGTCCAGAGCGGGAAGGGCCGTCTGCAAGGACGGCCCTTTTTTGTGTAGAATATAACGTACTAACTTAATTACATTAGTGAAAGGATGGTACTGTGAAATCGCTGCGCATAGGGTTTGAATCGGCGCTCTCCTTCTGGCGTACCGTCCGTCTAGCGGACCATCCCATCTGGACCGGGGTGCCCGAGGGAAGGGTCTACGGCACACGAGAGCTCGCCCTCGGCGAGCAGGTGGAGAGGGCTCGCGACCTATGCGCCGCTGACGGCCCGCTCGACGTCGTTGTTCCCGACGTGTCGTCTCGCCTCGGGCGGCGCGGAGACGTCCGCAGCAGGGTCTGGGCCGGCCCGCTTCTTGAGCGGCACCTGCTCTTGGTGGGGGACGGTATCTCAGTCTGCCGGCCGGTGGTGGTGTTTGTCCAGCTGGCGACCTTGATGGACGATATCTCGCTCGCTGAGGTTGGCTACGAGCTGGTGGGTAACTACGCGCTGGCGAAGGATTCGCGCCGCGGCTTTGAGAGCGATGCGGAGCCGCTCGCGACGATGGAGGAGCTGCGCGCCTATGCGAGCGCCGCCCGCGCCCTCGGCGTGCGCGGGGCCGCGCGGGCCGTCAGGGCCCTCGGGCTCATGGCCGACAACTCGAACTCCCCGAAGGAGAGCTGCGTCGGGATCCTGCTGGCGCTGCCTCGGGTGCGCGGCGGCGCCGGAGTGCCGGGGTTTAGGATGAACGTGACGATCCGACTTCCGGAGGAGCTTGCCGACACGCTGGGGCAGAGGACCATCATTCCGGATTTCTCATGGCCCAACGGCACGGTTGGTGAGTACGACAGCGACCAGGAGCACCTCTCTCCGGCGGCCCGCGCTCGCGACGAGCGCAAGCGGCGGGCGTTCAGGTCTGTGGGCATGGACTGCATAACCATGACGAAGGGGACCTTTCGTAGTAACGCAGAGCTCAACCTGCTCGTCGGCGACCTCGAGGGCAGTCTCTGCCTGCAGCGGAGGCCCCCGACAGCACGCATTCTCGAGGCGAGGGTCAGGCTTCGGGAGCGCCTCTTTGGGCCGGAGTCGGAGGAGGCCGCCCTTGAGGCGCTGCATGGCAAGAAGGGGTGACATCGCCGCTGCAAAATGACCGCTTGTGTGATGAATTGGCTCGGCATTCACCAAAACGTGCCTTCGTGTGATAAGAAATCCGCCCCTGAGTCGAAAGTGATTCGAAAGTTGATTTACTCAACTGGGAGAACGTGGCGCAGGTCGGGCGGGAGGTGCCAAAAGTCCGAAAAAGGCATCACACGAGGGAGGGTTTTGCTCCGCGGGCGAGCGTTTTATCACACGAAGGCACGTTTTGCAGACGCGCGCCACGCGCGCCCGCGTCATAGACCAAGACGCCGTCTCATGCGCCTAGATGCTCAACCTGCTAGAATCTATCCATTGTGTCAGCGCCGTCATCGTTTATGTCGCGACACGCATCTGTCATCCGACCAAGGAGGTTGCGCACGAGCGCATGGACGTAGCGATATCCATTGTGGTCACGTTCCTGCTCACCCTGGCTAATGGCTACTTCTCGATGTCCGAGCTGGCGGTGGTGAGCGCCAAGAGAGCCGTTCTCGAACCGGAGGCGGAGGAGGGTGACCGCAAGGCGCGCGCCGCCCTTGATCTGGGGTCCAACTCCGAGCAGTTTCTCGCCACCATCCAGGTTGCCATCACGCTCGTGGGCTTTGCGTCCTCGGCCTTTGCGAGCACCAGCCTCTCCGATCCGCTGGGCAGCTGGTTCATGAGCCTCGGCATGCCCGAGGGCGTCGCCGTTCCGCTGGCTCCGGTTCTCATCACGCTCGCGGTCTCCTATCTCTCCATCGTCGTCGGCGAGCTCGTCCCCAAGCGCATCGCGCTCTCCGATGCCGAGCGCATGGCAAAGTCGGTCGCCGGTCCCATCCGCGGATTCATGCACCTTGCGCGCCCGCTGGTCTGGCTCACCGCCAAGTCCGCCAACGGCCTCTCGGCGCTGCTCGGCATCAAGTCGGCCGACGAGCGCGACAGCGTCTCCGAGGAGGAGATCAAGTACATGGTGGCAGACGCCGACGAGCTCTCCGACCAGGAGAAGTCCATGATCCACGAGGTCATCGAGCTCGGCGACACCATTGCCCGCGAGGTCATGATTCCGCGCGTGGACATGACCGCCGTCGAGGACACCGCCACCCTCTCCGAGGTCCTCGCCATCATGCGCCGCACCGGCTACTCTCGCATTCCCGTCTACCACGAGTCCGTCGACCGCGTCGTGGGCATTGCGCACATCAAGGACATCATCAGCCCGATCCTCGACGAGGGCCGCGCTGACGACCCCGTCGCCCGCCACGCCCGCTCCGCGGACTTTGTGCCCGACACCAAGGACATCATCCCCCTGCTGTCCGAGATGCAGTCCAGCCACGACCAGATGGTCATCGTCGTGGACGAGTACGGCGGCACCGCCGGCGTCATTACGATCGAGGACATCGTCGAGGAGGTCGTCGGGGAGATCGAGGACGAGTTTGATCCCGACAACAAGTACCTCACCCAGCTCTCCGAGCGCGAGTGGCTCGTGGACGGGCGCTTCTCCATCGACGACGCCATCGAGCTCGGCTGGCCCGTCGAGGACTCCGAGGAGTTCGAGACCATCGCCGGCTTCGTCCTCGACCAGGCCGACAAACTTCCTCATCCCGGCGACGTCTTCGTCAAGGATGGGTATCAGTTCCGTGTGCAGTCCATGCGCGGCCGTCGCCTCTCGATGCTGCGCGTCATCGCCCCCGAGCCGCCCGCGGACGACGCCGAGGGCGACGCTGGCGGAGAGAAGCAGCCGACCCCGGCGAAGGAGTAGGCCCGCGCGGCGAGTTTCACTACAATGAGGGAAAGGCAGTGCCCGCCCGCGGGCCGCGAATGAGAGGGAGCCGCCATGGCTCAGCTGTTCGATTTCAAGAAGGTCTCCGTCGGCCCGCGCAGTCTCGTCGCCACCGTCGAGCTCGCGCCGAGCGCCCCGGTCATGACGAGCGAGGACCCGACGGCGACAGACCTCGTCCTCGACCTCATGCCCGCCCTGCGCGACCATGTCTGCCTCGGAGATGCCGCGCCGACCTTTGGCGAGGTCGCGCATGACACCGAGCTCGCCCACCTGCTCGAGCACGTGACCGTCGAGCTGCTCGCCCAGACCGACATCGCCGGGGACATCGCCTGCGGCCAGACCGCCGCCGTTGCCGAGCGCGCATACGAGATCACCCTCGGCTGCCCCGATGACGTGCTCGTCGCGGGGGCGCTGTCGAGCGCCGCGTGGATCCTGCAGTGGGCCTACTCTGGCGGCGGGGACCCGCGTCCCGACGTGAGCGCCATCGTGGGCGGCCTCGTCGCCCTGGTCGAGAGCGTCTCCGATCAGGTCCCGGCCGAAGCGGAAGCGGACGCAGACGCCGTCGAGCCCGTGCCCGAGTCCGAGCCGGAGCCCGAGGCCGTCACCGCTGCGGGTCCGGACCCGCAGGCGGAGCCGCCCGCCGAGCCGCAGGCCGCACCCGAGCCGCCCGCCGAGCCGGGCCCGGAGCCCGAGCCCCAGGGAGACCTGGAGCCCGAGCCCGCCTTCGAGCTCGAGCCCGTCCCCGACGTCCAGCCCGAGCCGACGCCCGGACCCGACGCCTGGGACATGGACGACGTCCCCCGTCCCCACCTCGTTCGCTAGCTTGCGCCGCCCGCGCCAGAAAAGTCCCATCGACAGGAGGTTCCAATGAGCAAGAAGACCGTCGGCTTCATCCTCGGAAGCATCTTCGGAGCAGCCGCCGGCGTCGTCGCCGGCATCATGCTCGCCCCGCGCTCCGGCGCCGAGAGCCGCGCCATGGCGGCCGACGCCATGAACGACGCATGGGATTCCGCCGTCGACACGTACGAGCGCGGCGCCAGCGTCGTGAGCGACAAGTTCAGCGCCGTTCGCCCCACCGTCGACGCCAAGACCGACGAGCTCCGCGCCAAGGTCGACCTCGCCCGCGAGCGCATGGACCAGCTGCGCGACTCCCTCTCCGACGCCGTCGCCAACGCCTCCGACCAGGTCAAGGACGCCGCCAGCGCCGTCGCCGACCGCGTCTCCGCGATGACTGACCCCGCCGCGCCCGCCGAGCAGGCCGCCGAGGCCGTCCACGTCGAGGTCGTCGACGCCGACGACGAGACCCCCGAGGCCTAGCGCGTGCTCAGAGTAGGCTCGCTCACGGGCCGGCGCGTCCTTCTCCACAAGAAGACGACCACGGCCAAGGACGGCACCGTCACCGACAAGTACCAGAAGCTCGGCCGCGTGCACGCCGCGGTCTTCACGCCCGACGGCAAGCACGTGGCCGGCTTCACGATCAAGCGCCCCGACGTCGCGGGCATGGTCAAGCGCGCCGACGCGTTTCTCGCCCGGGACTCCCTCAAGGTCCTGGACGAGAAGACGGTGCTGGTGACGCGCCCGGAGGACGGCCTCGACGAGGCAGCCCTGCGCCGGCTTGACCTTGACTGGGACCGCTGCATCATGTGGTCCGGCATGGACGCGAAGACCACGGCGGGCAAGCCCCTGGGCTACGTCTCGGACGCGGAGTACGACGAGGGGAGCGGCGTGGTCACGCGCTTCTTCACCGCCGACGGCGGGATGGCGCGCGCCCTCATCGGCTCCTTCGTCATCACCCCCGACATGGTCCGTGGCTATCGCGACGGGTTCATGATCGTCGAGCCGGGCGACAAGAGCGTGCAGCTTGACGGTGGCCTGGCCGGCGCGGCCGGCGAGGGCTACGCCCGTGCCAAGGCCGGCGCGTCCGAGGTGGGCAAGAAGGTCGGCGCCGCAGCCGGCGAGGCGGTGGACAAGGGCTCCTTCGCCCTCGGGCGCGTCCTCGGCAAGGCCAAGCGCGCCATCGCCGACGCCGCCACGCCCGAGGACGAGCCGCCCGCCGTGCCCGAGGTGCCCGCGACCGACGTCCGCGTGGAGAAGCCCACGGCGCGGATAGCCGAGAAGAGCGCAGAGCCCGCGGCCGGCGCCACGAGGCAGCGGCCCAAGACCTACGCCCCGGCGGCGAAGGCGTCGACGCCCAAGGCGAAGCCCGCGCCCAAGAAGAAGCCCGCCACCACGGGCGACAAGGTCGCCCGCGCCGCGGGCAAGCAGCTCAGCGGCCTCGGCAAGATGTTCGGCTCCTTCAAGGACGAGTTCGACAAGGCCAGCAAGTAGCTACCGGGGGGCGACCGCCCCTAGGCGACCTCCAGGACGCCGAGAAGGGCGCGGTGGTCCGTGCCGCTCACCTCGGCGGTCTCGAGCTCGCTCACGGTGATGCCGGAGTCGCGCGCGTAGACGATGTGGTCGATCTCGACGAGCGAGGGGAGCTCGATCCCTGCCAGCGTGCCCGAGGGGTACGTCATATGGAACCCCTCGCCGGCTTCCGAGCTGGCGTCCACGAAGTCCGTGCCCAGAAGCTCGCGGAACCTCGCGTGGTCCCAGGTTGAGTTGAAGTCTCCCATCACAAGGTAGGTGTGGTCATACTCGGAGAGCGAGCCGATCACGCCGAGCCCCTCGTCCCACAGGTCCTGCGCCCCGCGCACCGGAGAGTTTGGGTGAACGCTCACCACGCGCACGTCGAGCCCGCCAATCTGCACGGTTCCCGCGGGCATCGAGCTCGTATCGATCGGCAGCAGGTTGCCCGAGACGTTGTCCATCGGCGCGAGCGTCCAGATGCCGTTGCGCCCGCCGTTGCTGATCGCGGACGCCTCGTCGGAGATCACGTAGTACGGCAGCAGGTCGTAGAGCCCGGCCGAGGACAGCTCCGACAGGAAGTCGTCGGTGAGCTCCTGCAGGCAGAGCACCTCGACGTTCTTCTCGCGGACAAGCGTCACGACCTCCTCGGCAGAGGCGGCGCCGTGCGCCGTGTTGAGCGTCATGATGCGCGCCACGCCGTCGGACGGGTCGGCGGACGCCTGGGCCGTGGCGACCGCCGCGTCGGAGACGCCCTCCCGCGGCAGCAGGAACCCGGCGTGCCACCACAGCATTGCGGCGAGCGCGGCGGCGGCCACCACGGCGAGCAGGCGCCTGCGCCACAGGAGCGCCAGCACGAGGCAGAGGACGATCGGCGCGAAGAGCCACGGCACGAACGAGACCGCCTCGGGAACCAGCCGCCCGTTCGCCAGATCAGCGGGCAGGCAGCGCAGCGCCATCAGCGCGAGCACGCCCAGCATGACGAGCCACAGCAACGCGGAGAGACAGCCGTGCCGAGGCTCCCGTTGGGGTCGCGGCGCCCGAGTCGGGCGAGAAGGACCGTCGGGACGACGGGGGGCGTCCTGCGCGGAGGGGCCCTCGTTCGCCCGCGCGTCACGCGAGAAGCGCGAGTCCCGCACCAGGGGGCGACGTGCGACCACCGTGTCTCCCGCCGAGCGGGCGGGGCGCGCCGCCTCGACGGGCGTGCGCCGCACCACGGTCGCCGCCGGCTCCAGCCACTCGTCGACGGCGCGCGTCGCGCCGGTGTCAGACGTGGGCTCGAGGTCCGCCGTCATGGCGTCCCACTCGTCGTCCGGGATGGGGTCCCAGCGGGCGTCGGTGCTCTCGTTGTCTGGAACGTGCTCGCTCATGCGCTCCCCTCGTTGGTCACGTGACAATCGTACCCGGGAACACGAGCTCCCCAACGGCCCTCACAAGACGTTCAGCTTGCGTTCGTGTGCGCCCGGCCCGCGCGCCGTTC
>DHCMC07803__coassemble_385_pt1 | contig 20230 bp, 20 predicted proteins | sample DHCMC07803__metabat2_low_PE_048 | metagenome-assembled genome bin DHCMC07803 | reverse complement strand
CAGCTACTGCGCCTTCCGTACGGTCGAGGTCTGTGCGGACGCCGCCGGTGTGCCCCGCGTGCACCTGAACGGCGAGCCCGTCTTTCTGCGCGGTGTGCTCGATCAGGGCTACTGGCCGGACGGCCTCATGACGCCGCCCGCCGAGGAGGCGCTCGAGCACGATATCCGCACCATGCGCGATCTAGGCTTCAACCTGCTGCGCAAGCACATCAAGGTCGAGCAACCGCGCTTCTACGCGCTCTGCGACCGGCTGGGCATGCTCGTCTGGCAGGACATGCCCTCTGGCGGCGGCGCGTACGGCGCGTGGCACACGAGCTACCAGCCCACGCTTCTGCGTGCGAGCTGGACGCGCATGTCAGACCGTGGTCCGCGCGCGTGGCGCCGGCTTGCCGCAGACGACCCCGCCTACCGCGAGGAGTGGCGTGCGACCTGCGCGGGCACGGTGCGCCTGCTCGTGGGGCACCCGTGCGTGATCGGCTGGACGCTCTTCAACGAGGGCTGGGGGCAGTTTGATGCGCGCGCGGCGACCGAGCTCGTGCGCTCGCTCGACCCCACGCGCCTGGTGAGCGCGACCAGCGGCTGGTACGACCAGGGCTGCGGTGACCTCTGGAGCGTGCACAACTACTTCCGCGCCCTCGAGGTCTGGCCGGACCGCTCGCGGCCGGAACGAGCCTTCGTGGTCTCCGAGTTTGGCGGCGTGAGCTGGGCGGTTCCGGGACACGTGAGCCTGGCGACGTCGTATGGCTACGAGGAGGCGGCCGGGGGCGCGGAGTTTGCGTCCGAGGTGCGCGGCCTGCTCGAGCGGGCGGACGCTCTGGAGGCTGAGGGGCTGGCCGGCTTTGTCTACACCCAGCTCTCCGACGTGGAGGAGGAGACCAACGGCCTGCTCACCTACGACCGACGCGTGAACAAGCTCGCATAGGCTGGCTGCTGAGCATCAACAAACAGTTTTAGGCAGTTCTCGGGGGAATAGCAAAGTATTCAGCTATCTGATAAGTCAATTACCTGCTGTTTTGCCGCCGAAATTGCAGCTCATACTTCCGGGGTCCCCAATAAACTGCCTAAAACTGTCAGCATTCGCGCGCAGAGTCCCTCGCCGTGGTTTTCTCGCGCCAGGCGGCTCCTCGCGCTACCATAGAACAGTTACGAAACCGAGGGGAGGCGCATGACGCGCGGGGTGTTCATCACGCTCGAGGGCGCGGACGGCTGCGGCAAGACCACGCAGGCGGCGCTCGTCGCCGCCGAGCTCGAGTCCCGGGGGCGCGAGGTCGTGCGCCTGCGCGAGCCCGGCGGCACCGCGATCTCCGAGAAGGTCCGCGCGCTGCTGCTGGACCCCGCCAACGCCGAGATGGTCCCCGAGTGCGAGCTGCTGCTCTACGAGGCCAGTCGCGCCCAGCTCACGCGTCAGGTGATCGAGCCGGCGCTCGCGCGCGGCGCCGTGGTCCTGTGCGACCGCTACTACGACTCGACCTTCGCCTACCAGGCCGGGGGCCGGGCGCTCGACGACGCCCTCGTGCGCCGGGCCAACGTGCTCGGCAGCTGCGGCGTCTCGCCCGACCGAACCCTCGTCTTCGACCTCGACCCCGCCGTCGCCTACGCGCGCGCCACGGCCGGCGGGGCCGACCGCATGGAGGCGGAGGGGCTCGCCTTCCAGGAGCGCGTCCGCGCCGCCTACCTGCGCCTCGCGGCGGAGGAGCCGGAGCGCGTGCGCGTGGTGGACGCCCTGGGCGAGAAGGACGAGGTCGCCGCCCGCGCCCTCGCCGCGCTCGCGGACCTGTGGGGTGAGTGACGTGCCCGCCCAGCCCCCCGCCGCGCTCGCCTCCCTCGCCGACCAGCCCCGCGTGCGAGACTTCCTCGCCACGGCGCTCGCCGAGGGGCGCCTCTCCCACGCCTACCTCTTCCTGGGCCCCCCGGGTTCGGGCAAGCACGAGGCCGCCGAGGCGCTGGCCAAGTGCGTGGTCTGCCCGAGCGGCGGCGACGCCACCTGCGACGAGTGCCGCCGCGTCGCGCACCGCACCCACCCCGACGTCCACTGGCTCGCGCCCGGCAGCGCGACCGGCTACCTCGTCTCCCAGGTCCGCGAGCTGATCGAGGACGCCGGCCTCGCGCCCATTCGCGCCGCCACCAAGCTCTACGTGCTCGAGCGCGCTGAGCTCCTGCGGGGAGGCGCCGCCAACGCGCTGCTCAAGACCCTCGAGGAGCCTCCCGCCCATACGATGTTCGTCCTCTGTGGCCGCGTGGCGGACGCCATGCTGCCGACGATCGTCTCCCGCTGCCAGCAGGTTCCCTTCCGCGCGGGTCGGGTGGCGTCCGGCGTGCGTGCCGTGATGCGCTCGTGCGGCGCCACGCCCGAGGAGGCGCGCATCGCCCTCTCCGTCGCCGGATCGCCGGGCCGGGCGGTCGAGTTCCTCGCGTCCACGACCCGGCGCGAGGTCCGTCGCCTCGTCGTGGACACCCTGGACGAGCTGGAGCGCGACGACTCGTGGGACGTCCTTCTCGCCGCGCGCAAGATCGTGGCCGCCGCGGCCGTCCCGCTCGCCGACGTCAGGCGCGCCCAGGAGGAGGCCCTGGAGGAGAGCCACGACTTCCTCACCGCCGGCGCCCTCAGGCAGGTGGCCGACGCCAACAAGCGCGAGCTCACCGCCCGGGAGCGTTCGGGTATGATGGAGGTTCTGGCCGCGGCCGAGTCCCTCCTGCGCGACGTGCTCGTTCGCACGGAGGACGCGGGCGAGGCCATCGTCAACGAGGACGCCGCCGCCGTGGTGGACCGGCTCGCCGCGCGCGCCACCACGCGCTCGGCCGTGCGCGCGCTCGACGCCGTGGGGCGCGCCGCCGACGACCTCGCCCATAACGTCTCGCCCCAGCTGACCCTCGAGGTCATGCTTCTTTCCGTCAAGGAGGCACTCGCATGCCAACCGTCATCCCGGTGAAGTTCGCCTACGCCGCCCGCGACCTGTGGTTCGACCCGGCCGGAACCGGCGCCCAGGAGGGCGACCACGTGATCTGCGCCACCGAGCGCGGCCACGAGATCGGCCTCGCCACCTCCGACGCCCGCGAGGTCGCGCCCGAGGAGCTTTCCGCCACGATCGGCCACGCCCAGCTGCGCGACGTCGTGCGCATCGCCACCGACGAGGACCTCGAGCGCGCCGAGGAGCTCGCGCGCCGCGGGGAGGAGTCCCTTCCGGCCTTCCGCCGCCACGTGTCGGAGTCCGGCCTGGACATGAAGCCCGTGGGCGTGGAGTACCTCTTCGACGGCGAGAAGGCCGTCTGCTACTTCGCGGCGGAGGAGCGCGTGGACTTCCGCCAGCTCGTGCGCGACCTCTCGCGCGAGTTCCACGTGCGCATCGACATGCGCCAGATCGGCGTGCGCGAGGAGGCGGCGATCGTGGGCGGCTACGGCCACTGCGGCCAGGAGCTGTGCTGCCGCCGCTTTGCCACCGGCTTTGACCCGGTGTCGATCCGCATGGCCAAGGAGCAGGACCTCCCCCTCAACTCGACCAAGATCTCGGGCGCGTGCGGCCGCCTCATGTGCTGCCTGCGCTACGAGTTCGAGGCCTACCGCGACTTCAAGAGCCGCGCGCCCAAGCGCAACGCCGTGATCGACACGCCGCTCGGCAAGGCCAAGATTGTCGAGTACGACACGCCCAAGGAGCAGCTCTGTCTGCGCCTGGAGAGCGGCAAGCAGATTCGCGTGCCGCTCGCCGACATGACGGCCTCCGAGGCCGCGCACAAGAAGAGCGAGGAGCTGGGCTGCCCGTGCCGCCCCGACACGGTGACGCGCGAGGTGCTGGACAAGCTGGAGTCGCCCGACGTCCAGATGGCCCTTGCAGAGCTCGACCGCAAGAACGGCGTCCTCGCGGAGCCCGAGGTGGACGCGGCGGACATCTTCGTGGCGCCCAAGCGCAAGCGTCGCCGCCCGTCGTCGGGTGCCCCGTCGGCCGAGAAGGGCGTGCGCGCGGGCGCCGAGTCCGCGCCGTCCGGCGACGAGGCTCCTGCGCCCCGCCGACGCCGCAAGCGCCGCCCGGGCGACGGCGGGGCGCCCGCACAGCCCGCGGCGGAGCAGCAGCCCCAGGCCGCGACGCACCGCCGTCGCCACCACCAGGCCGCCGAGGGCGGCGAGGCACCCTCCCAGGGGGCCAAGCGCACCCGCCGTCCTGGCGACAAGGGCGGCCAGGCGGCCGCCGGCGCCCAGCCGCGCGGCATGCAGCCCTCGCGCAAGAAGCGCGCGCCTCAGGCGGGCGCCGAACAGGGCGCGCAGCAGGCGGGCTCGGACGGGGCCGCCCCCAGGCGTCGGCGCCGGCGCCGCGGCGGTCGCGGCAGGGGCGGCGCCGCCGACGGCGGGGCGCCCGCCGGCGAGTAGCTGCGACGCGTCCTTCTCGCCCGTCTGACCGAAGGGACCCCGATGTTTGGCCTCAGAACCGAGTGGCACTTCGACTCCGCGCACTTCCTCGCCGACTACCACGGCAAGTGCGAGAACCTGCACGGGCACCGCTGGCGTGTGGTGGCCTACCTGCGCACCGAGGCGCTCGGCGAGGAGGGCACGGAGCGCGACATGGTGATGGACTTCGGCGCCTTCAAGCGCGCGGTCCGCGAGGTCTGCGACGCGCTCGACCACACCCTCCTCGTGGAGGAGGGCACGCTCGCCCCGGCCACCGTGGCGGCGCTCGAGGGGGAGGGGTTCTCGCTCACCGTGCTGCCGTTCCGCACCACGGCCGAGAACCTCGCGCGCCACATCTGCGGGGAGCTCGTCGCGCGCGGCCTGCCCTGCGCGCAGGTCGACGTCTACGAGACCCCCCTCAACTGCGCGACCTATCTGGCGGGGTAGCGCCCGCCCCGCTCCTCCGGTCGCGCCGCTCGCCCAAAACCCCCGACGCCGACGATAACGTCCGCCCCCGTGGCTATACTTGCGGTAGGGGAGAGAGGCGGAGGTGCGTCATGGCAAGCAACACTTTGCACGGGGTCAACCTGACGGGCTGGCTGACGCTCGAGTCCTGGGTGACGCCCGAGCTCTTTGCCGAGGTCGGCGCACTCGACGAGGAGCAGCTCGCCTCGTCGCTCGGTCCGCGCCGCTATGCGGACTACGTGCGCAACCACCGCGCCACCTTCGTGACGCGCGAGGACTTCGCCCGCATCGCCGCGCGCGGCTTCAACGCCGTGCGCCTGCCCGTCCCGTGGTACGTGTACGGGGACGACGGTCCCGAGCCCGGACCGTACCAGGGCTGCGTCGAGCTCGTCGACGAGGCCCTGGAGTGGGCGGAGGAGCTCGGCCTGCACGTCGTCTTCGCGCTGGCGATGAGCCCGGGGGCCCCGCACGCCGACAACGGCATCTCGCCCGACAACGCGGACTGTCACGTGAGCCGCGACGAGATGCTCGGCGTCATATACGGCCTGGCGAGGCGCTACGCCCACCGCTCCGGCCTCTACGGCATCGAGCTCGCCGACGCGCCCGTCGTGCAGGTGCGCCGCGGACTCGTGCTCACCGATGGGGTTCCCGTGCACCGCCTGCGCAACTACTATCGCGAGGCCTACGAGCTCGTCCGCAGCGCGGCGGGCGAGGACGTCGTCGTCATCATGCCCGACGGCGGCGTCACGAAGGGCTGGGGCCGCTTCATGGCGCAGCGGCACTACCGCAACGTCTGGCTCGACTGCCAGCTCGACCGCCCGACGACGCGCGTCGACGTCTCCGGTCCCGCGGGGGTGCGGCGCCTGGTCGAGGCGCTCGAGCGGCGCCTGCGCGAGGCGCGTCGTGCCGACATGCCGGTCATGGTGGGCAAGTGGTCGTCGTCGCTTCCCGTCGCCGACTCGCAGATGACGCCGGAGGGCCGCATCGCGCTCGAGCGCGTCTACACCTCCGAGCAGCTCAGGGCCTACGAGAAGTGCCCGGCGTGGTTCTTCAACACCTGGAAGACCTCGGGCAAGCTGGCCGCCTGGGACGCCCGCGTCGCGCTCGCCACCTTCGAGCGCGGGATGATCGTCTGATGGCCGGCCTGCTCAGCGTCGTCGGCACCCCCATCGGCAACCTCGAGGACGCCTCGCCGCGCGTGCGGCGCACGCTCGGCGAGGCCGACGTCGTGCTCTGCGAGGACACCCGCGTGACGGGGCGCCTCATGAGCGCCTTCGGCCTTCACGTGCGCCTGGAGCGCTGCGACGAGAACGTCATGTCCGAGAAGGTCGACGGCGTGCTGGCGCGCCTCGAGGCGGGAGGCCGCGTGGCCTTCGTCTCCGACGCGGGCATGCCCGGCGTCTCCGACCCGGGGCAGCGGCTCGTGGACGCCGCGCTCGACGCCGGCGCGCGCGTCGAGGTGGTTCCCGGGCCGAGTGCCGTGACCTGCGCCCTTGTCGCCTCGGGCCTCGCGAGCGAGCACTTCTTCTTCGAGGGGTTCCTGCCGCGCAGACGCTCGGCGCAGCTCGCGCGCCTCGCGGAGCTGGCGGCGATCCCCGGCACGCTCGTGGTCTACGAGAGCCCCCGGCGCGTGGCCGAGACGCTGGCCAACGTCGCCGAGGTGTTCCCGGGGCGCCGCGTGGCGCTGGTCCGCGAGCTCACCAAGCTGCACGAGGAGGTCGTGCGCGCGACGGCGCCCGAGCTGGCGGCCGAGGTCGCGGCGCGGGGGGAGGTGCGCGGCGAGTGCGTGGTGGTGATCGCGGCGCCGGACGCCGCCGAGCTCGAGGCGCGCCGCGCGGCGTCGTCGGGGCCCGGGCGCACGCTGGAGGAGGAGATCGCCGCGGGGCTCGCCGCCGGCGAGCCCAAGAGCGCGCTGGCAAGGCGGCTGGCGCGCGCGTTCGGCCTGCCGCGCGCCGAGGTCTACGACGCCGTGGTCGCCGCCGCAGGCTAGCCGCGGCGCCCCGTCCTTCTCGCCCTTCTCGCCCGCCCCGCTCGTGAATTCACGAGCGGCGGTTTTTGTCGGCTGAGGGCCAAAACCCGTCGCACGTGAATTCACGAGCGCCCTGTCCGCGCGCCGAGAGGGACGTGCGACCCGGCAAAGAGTACAATCGACCCCGCATGCCTAACGTCCGTCATGAGGAGTCGTCACATGGCAGAGAAGCCGTCCTACTACGTCACCACCCCCATCTACTACGTCAACGCCGACCCGCACCTGGGCACCGCGTACTGCACGATGCTCGCCGACGTCCAGGCGCGCTTCCGCCGCGCGGCGGGCTACGACGTCAAGTTCCTGACCGGCATGGACGAGCACGGCGAGAAGGTCGCGGAGGCCGCGGCCGACCACGGCATGACCCCGCAGGAGTGGTGCGACTCCCAGGCGCCGCACTTCCTCGACCTCTGGCGCGAGCTCGAGGTCGCGAACGACGACTTCATCCGCACCACCGAGGAGCGCCAGAAGCACGCCGTCCAGTACCTGTGGGACCGCATGCTCGAGTCGGGCTACCTCTACAAGGGCTCCTATGACGGCTGGTACTGCGTGCCCGAGGAGACCTACTTCACCGAGACCCAGGTCGAGAAGGCCGACGAGGAGCGCGGCACCAAGGGCGAGCACCTCTGCCCGGACTGCGGCCGGCCGCTCGAGCGCGTCCAGGAGGAGTCCTACTTCTTCAAGCTCTCCGCGTTCCAGGACCGCCTGCTCAGGCTCTACGACGAGCACCCCGACTTCGTCCAGCCCGACTTCCGCATGAACGAGGTCCGCTCTTTCGTCGCCGGCGGCCTGACGGACACCTCGGTCTCCCGTACGACCTTCGACTGGGGCATCAAGGTGCCCTTTGACGACAAGCACGTCACCTACGTGTGGTTTGACGCGCTGCTCAACTACATGACCGCCGTGGGCTACAGCCTGGACGACCCCGCCTCGCGCGCCGAGCTCGCGCGCCGCTGGCCCGCGCAGTGCCACATCATCGGCAAGGACATCATCCGCTTCCACTGCATCCTCTGGCCCGCCATGCTCATGGCCATCGACGAGGCCCTGCCCGAGCACGTCTTCGTCCACGGCTTCCTCACGGTGCGCAACCCCGAGACCGGCCAGGCGGAGAAGATGTCAAAGTCCCGCGGCAACGCGATCGCCCCGCAGGACGTGATCGACCTGCTCGGCGTCGAGGGCTACCGCTACTACTTCATGACCGACGTCATCCACGGCGAGGACTCCGCGATCAGCTTCGAGCGCATGGAGCAGGTCTACAACGCCGACCTCGCCAACAGCTGGGGCAACCTCGTCAGCCGCTCGCTCAACATGAGCGCCAAGTACTTCGACGGGAAGACGCCGGAGACGCCTGCGGGATGGGCCGAGAGGGACGGCGTGCTGCGCGGGGCGGCCGAGGGCATCTACGACCGCTACTTCGAGCGCATGGCCGCCTTCGACTACTCCGGCGCCAAGGACGTCGTGATGGGGCTCGTTCACGCCGCCAACCACTTCATCGAGGACTCCGCGCCCTGGGCCGTGGCCAAGGAGCCGGCGCGCGCCGACGAGCTCGCCGCCATCATCCGCGACCTGCTCGAGTCCATCCGCATCTGCGCGCACCTGCTCGCGCCGTTCATGCCCGAGACCTCTGCCGAGGTCCTGCGCCGCATGTCGCTCGAGGGCGAGGCGGCAACGGACGACCTGCGCGCGGCGTGCGCGTGGGGCGGGCTCGCGGGCGGCGTGGCGGTGACCAAGGGCGACGCGCTCTTCCCGCGCCTGGACACGGCCAAGAAGTAGGCGAGCGTGACGGGCTCCCCCCTGGCAAACCCCGGCGCCACCCGCGCGCTGCTGGAGGCATACGGTCTGGCCACCAAGCACAGCCTCGGCCAGAACTTCCTGGTCAACGACCACGTGATCGAGAAGATCACGGACCTTGCCGAGCTCGGCGAGAAGGACCGCGTGATCGAGGTGGGCCCCGGCATCGGCACGCTCACACTGGCGCTGCTCGCCGAGGCGGGCAGCGTGGTCGCGGTCGAGATGGATCGCGCGCTCGAGCCCGTGCTCTCCGCGCACGCCGCGGCGCACCCCAACCTTGCCTACATCATGGGCGACGCGCTGCGCGTGACGCCGGGGCGGATCGCGGAGGCGGCGGGCGGCGAGCCCACGATGCTCGTCTCCAACCTGCCCTACAACGTGGCCGCCACGGTGATCCTGCGCTACCTGCAGGAGGTGCCGGGCCTGCGCCGCCTGGTGGTGATGGTGCAGGCCGAGGTCGCCGACCGCATCTGCGCGGACCCCGGCAGCCGCACCTACGGCGCCTACACGGCCAAGCTCGCGCTTCTCGCCCGCGTGACGGGGCGCTTCGAGGTGGGGCCGGCCAGCTTCATGCCACCGCCGCACGTGGACTCCGCCGTGGTGCGCCTCGACCGCGCGCCGCTCGTGGACGCCGCGCGCGCCGCCGAGGCGTCGGCCGTGATCGACGCCGCGTTCGCGCAGCGCCGCAAGACCATCCGCAACTCCATGTCCGCCTCCGGCTATGCGCGCGACGCGCTCGACGCCGCCTTCGCCGAGACGGGCATCCAGCCCACCTGCCGTGCCGAGACGCTCGCGCCGGCGGACTTCGTGCGTCTCTCGGACGCGCTCTCGCAAGCCGTTTCCCAGTAAGGAGAAGACCATGGCCGAAGAACAGATTGCCCTCGACGACCTCATGCTCGTGGACGGCGCGCTCTTCCACGGCCGCAAGGGGGAGGCCTGCGACTGGCCCCGGCCGCTCGCCCCGCTCGCCGACACCCACGGCCACCTCACGAGCTTCCGTGCGCACGACCCCGCGATGGCCCTCGTCAGGGCGGCGCTCGCCGGCGTGCGCCTGCTCGTCGTGCCCGTCGACCCGGTGGGAGACATCCCGCGCAAGTGGGAGAGCGTGCCGGCGTTCCTGTCCTGGCTCGAGGGGCAGATCGACCTTGCGCGCGTCTGCCTCGCCGAGGCGCGCGAGATGGGCCTCGAGCCGCCCGCCTTCGAGGGCTGGGACGCGCCCGCCCTGCTCGACAACGTGCGCATCGTGGCCGGTGTGCACCCCTACGGCGCCGCCGAGGTGGACGACGACGCCATCGCGCGCCTCCGCGAGCTGCTCGCGAGCCCGCGCGCCGTGGGCGTGGGCGAGTTCGGCCTGGACTACGGCCCCTACAACAAGGTGGCCCCGGACGCGCAGGAGGCGGCGTTCCGCCGGCAGCTGCAGGTGGCGCACGAGCTGGGGCTGCCCGTCGAGCTGCACATCCGCGACGCCGCCGTGGACGTGCGCGCCAACGCGCACCGCCTCGCCGCGCGCGTCCTGCGCGAGGAGGGCGTGCCCGGGTCGGGCTGCGACCTGCACTGCTTCACCTCGGACCTCAAGGTGATGGAGGACTTCACGCGACTGGGCTGCCACGTCGCCTTTGGCGGCGCGCTCACCTTCACCCGCTCCGACGACATCCGCGAGGCCGCAACCTACTGCCCCGAGCGCTACCTGCTCACCGAGACCGACAGCCCCTACATGGCGCCGGTGCCCCTGCGCGGCGAGGAGTGCGAGCCGGCGATGGTCGCCTTCACGGCGGCGTGCGTCGCCGACGTGCGCGAGGCGGCCGGGCGAGGCTCGCGCGAGGCGACCTATCGCGCGCTCTGGGAGAACGCCTGCGCCTTCTTCGGGCTCTCCTGATGCGCCGCGGGCCGCTGTCGGACGGTTTTCTCGGCAGAATCGTCCATCTGCGGCCCGCGAGTCAGATTGGGCGGCGTGCGACGAGCCGCGCGTAGCGCGACGGGCGGACGTACCTCTCGCCAAACGGCCGGTCGGCGAGCAGGGCGATGAGCAGCGCGTCAAGCGCCTCGGAGACGCGCCTCCGCGCCCAGCCCATGCGCGGCTGGCGCTCCAGGGCCGGCAGGAGGCCTGCGTCGCCCACCGCGAGGCCGCCCATCCACGCGAGTCCTCGCGCCTCGCAGCACTCCTCGAGCTCGGCGAGGGCATGCGCGGCGATGCTCGGGTCGTCGTCTGCGCAGAGCAGCGCGTAGACGCGCGCCCCGGCCGGCGCGTAGCTCACGGGGAGCTCCTCGACGCGCGTCGCGCGCGCCCCCAGCCTGAGGGCGAGAAGGACCGTGTCGCAGCCGGCGACGTCCCTGCCCGCGCTCGCGCGCACGGGCTCCGGAGCGGCCACGCCCGCGAGCTCCGCGTAGACCGGCAGCGCCTCGGCTGCGTCCGCGAGCAGGGCCGCGGTAGCGGCGTCCCCGCTCGCGTCCACGATCGCCAGCCTGTCCGTCGTCATGCCCACGAGACCCCCTCGTCACCGTTGCGCGTCGGCTTCGGCGTCGGCCGCGGTCCGGCGCCTTCGGAGGGCCTCGCGACAAGACCGCGTATTCCTAGACGATGCGCCGTCCGGCAGATGCTACAACGATACCCGTAATCAGGGGCGCCGACGTCGGGGGTGCGCATGCGAGTCCCGGGTCTTGCGGGCCGAGCGGCGCTCGCGCTCGCCGAGGCGCTCTGGCCGACCCGCTGCGTGGGGTGCGACCAGCCCGGCGAGCTCCTCTGCGACGAGTGCCGGGCGCTCCTGCCCTGGGTCGAGCAGCGCCTCGCCTGCCCGAGCTGCGGCGCGCCCTACGGCTTTCTCACCTGCACGGAGTGCGACGGCACCTGGCTGCCGCGCGCCACCGTCGCGGCGCTCGGCTTCCGGGGCTCCCCGGCGCGCATGGTCACCTGCCTCAAGGACGCCCACGAGCTGCGGCTCGCCCCGGTGGCCGCGGCGGCGATGGCATGCGCGCTCGACGAGGCGTCCGCCTGGCCCGCCCGCGACGGCCGTCCGCGCTTCTCCGCCGACGAGACCGACGCGGTCTGCTTCGTCCCGGCCACGGCGGCAGCCTACGCCCGGCGCGGGTTCGACCACATGGGGCTCGTCGCCCGTGCGCTGTCCGCCGAGCTCGCGCTCCCGCTCGCCGACGTCCTCGTGCGCCCCCGGGCGCGCGACCAGCGAGACCTCGGTCGCGACGAGCGCGCGGCGAACCTCGCGCACGCCATGTCCGCCACGGACGACCTCTCCGGCGCCCGCCTGCTGCTCGTGGACGACGTGGCGACCACGGGCGCGTCGCTCTCTGAGGGGGCGCGCGCACTTCTCGCCCGCGGGGCGTCCTCCGTCACCGCCTGCGTGCTCGCCCGCGTCTGGTGAACCGCCCGTTTTCACGCGCGTCTCGGCATCTGCCGAGAAAAACGACCCCACGGCAGGTATACTGAAAGCCGTCTCAACCCAGGTCTGTGGTTGCGGGCGGCCTCGCCGTCCCAGTCCATGCCAGACGAGGGCAAAGGGATCCACGTAAGCGCGGACGCGCGCGCCCGCGCGAGCATGGCTCGTCCTAGAGGTAAGCCGCACCGCCCGTCATACGCATGAGGCATCCGGCCTCGCGGGCGAGAGGGGCTCAAGTGGCGGCGCCGCGGTGCCGGAAGCGAAGCCCCCGGTGCGCGAGTGTGGGGTCAAAGACCAGGTCAGCTGGGTGAGACGACGAGGCACGACGAGAGAAGGGGTCGGGATATGACGCGTCATCGCATTCTTTCGCTCGCGACCGCGCTCATGGTGGCGGGCGGTCTCGCGGGCTGCTCCATTGGTCCGCTCAACCTGGACGACTTCATCGGGACCCCCTCCGTGGACGAGGCCCGCGAGGCGCGCCGAGCCGAGCTGGCGCCCGTCGTCGCCGACGCCTCCCTCAAGCAGGCGGGCACGCTCACGGTGGGCATCCCCGACACGCAGACCGCCCCGCTCTCGATAGCGTCGTCCGACGGTACGTGGTCCGGCGTCGACGTGAGCATGGCCTATGCCCTCGCCGACGAGCTCGGCATCTCCTCGGTCGCGTTCGTCTCGGTCGACGACGTCGAGGGCGCGCTCGCGGATACCTGCGACGTCGTGATGGGCGTCGAGCCCGACGAGGCGGGCGCGACGAGCGTGGTGGGCGGCTACGCCCAGACGGCGACGGGCGTGTTCACGCGCGGTGACGTGACCGCGCCGATTGACGCCTCGGCGCTCGCCGGCGCCACGGTGGGCATCCAGGAGGGCTCGGTCTCCTCCGCCACGCTCGACGGCTTCGAGCTCGACGTCGTGCGCACCCCCGCCACCAACCTCAACGAGGCGTTCGACGCCCTCGAGCAGGGCAGCGTCCAGTACGTCATCTGCGACGCATACGCCGGGGCCTACCTCGCCGCCGCCTACACCGACATCTCGTTCGCCGGCGTCCTCGACGAGCCCGTGCTCGTGGGCGTCGCCGTGAGCGGAGACGAGCTCCGGAGCGCGGTGCAGTCCGCGCTCGAGGCCGTCGAGACCAACGGCGTCTCCGACATCGCGCGTGCGCGCTGGGTCGGCGACCTCCCCACCATCACGGTGGAGAGCGTGATCTCAGGCCTGGTCCCGCGCACCGAGGCTCCCGCCGCCGACGCCGCGGCCGAGTCCGACGCGCAGACGCCCGCCGAGTAGGTTTGCCCGCTCGGGCCCCTCGCGAAGCGACCGGCGCCCGAGTGGGTATGAGTGTCCTAGGGCCGGGGCCGCGCGTGGGCCCCGGTGCGTCCCGACCGCAAAGGAGGATCGCATGGTGGACATCAAGATCTCGGGTCGTAAGGTCGGCGTGTCCGACTCGCTGCGCGAGCATGTGGAGGAGAAGGTGGGCAACGCCCTCAAGGTGTTCGACATCAAGCCCATGACCTGCGACGTCGTCCTCAGGGTCGACAAGAACCCCTCCAACCCCGAGCGCAAGGCCTGCGAGGTCACCGTCTTCGTCCGCGACAACGTGGTGCGCGTCGTGGCCAGCTCCGACGACATGTTCTCCGCCATCGACGAGGCGGCCGACAAGGTCACCCGCCAGCTCCGCAAGTACAAGACCCGCGTCATCGAGCGCCGCCAGCGCCTGCAGCAGGCCAAGACGGGCACCGTCACCCAGGAGGACCTCGCCGAGCTCATCGAGCCGGGTCCCGACGAGACCGAGGACGACCAGCTCGTCCGCGAGAAGTACGTCGACCTCGTCCCCATGACCGAGGAGGAGGCGCTCGTCCAGACCGACCTCATCGGCCACGACTTCTACGTCTTCACCAACGCCACCACGGGACTCGTCAACGTCATATACCATCGCAGGAACGGCGGGTACGGCATCATCAAGCCCAAGATTGAGGAAGAGAATGAGCAGTAGCCAGGAATCCGAGAACAACGTGAGCGCCGACGCCCCCGCCCAGGCGGGCGTCGACAACGCCCAGGCGTCGCAGGAGGCCGCGCGCCTGGGCCGCGCCTATCACCGCAAGGCCAACGTCAGGATCATCGTGGACTCCTGCGCGGACTTTGCCCCGGAGGTCGCTCGCGCCCTGGGGGTGGAGGTGGTCCACTTCACCTACGTCATGGGCGGGCAGGAGTACGCGGACGACCTCTGGCAGACGATGTCCGCCAAGGAGTTCTACGACCGCATGCGCGCCGGCGAGGTGGCGACCACCTCCGCGGTGACGCCGGGCCGCTACCTCGAGGTCTTCGAGCGGGCGGCGGAGGAGGGCACGCCGACGGTCTACCTGGCCTTCACGCGCGGGCTCTCCTCGAGCGTGGACGCCGCGCGCCAGGCGGCCGACATGGTGCGCGAGAGCCATCCCGGCTTCGAGCTCTACGTCATCGACAACGTCTGCCCGTCGGCCGCGGCCGAGCTTCTCGCCATCGAGGCGGTCCGCCAGGCGGGCAACGGCCTCACCGCCCGCGAGCTCGCCGCCTGGGCAGAGGAGGCGCGCTACTACGTCCACGGCTACTTCACGCTGGAGTCCTTCGACGCGCTCGCGCGCGGCGGGCGCATCCCGCCGGCGGCCGCCACGGTGGGCGGCAAGCTCGACATCAAGCCCGAGCTCTCCTATGACACCAACGGCGCCCTCACCCTGCGGGGCATGTGCCGGGGCCGCAAGAAGGCGCTCCGCGCCATCATCGCCGACTTCAAGGCCAACTACCTCGGCGCCGAGGGCGGAGACGAGAAGCTCCCCATGGCCATCGTCTCGGCGGACGACGAGAAGGATGCGCGCTGGCTCGCCGAGCAGGTGCGCCGCGAGCCCGGCTGCGAGGACGTGCCCATCATCTACAGCTCCGTCGGACCGGTCATCGGCGCCCACGTGGGCCCGGGCATGGTCGCCCTGCTCTTCTGGGGCAAGGACCGCCGCGAGAGCCTCTCGTTCACCGACAGGATCGCCCGCAGGGTCCGCGGCCAGTAGGGTCAAAAGGGGACAGTCCCCTTTTGACCCATGCAGAAAGGAATCAGCTTGCAGATAAAGAACGTCGCCTTCATCGGCACCGGCATCATGGGTGCGCGCATCGCCGGCCACCTCATGGACGCCGGCTTTGACCTGACCGTCTACAACCGCACGCGCGAGAAGGCCGAGGGCCTCCTCGCCCGCGGGGCCCGCTGGGCCGATACCCCGGCGGAGGCCGCGGCAGACGCCGACGTGGTCTTCACGATGGTCGGCTACCCCACCGACGTCGAGGACGTCTACCTGGCCACCGACGGCCTCATCCGCGCCGCCAAGAGGGGCGCCTGGCTCGTCGACCTCACCACGAGCTCCCCGCAGCTCGCCCGAGACATCCACGACGCGGCGGAGGTGGAGGACAAGCACGCCTTCGACTGCCCGGTCACGGGCGGCGAGCAGGGCGCCATCGACGGCACCCTCACCCTCATCATCGGCGCGGCCGAGAAGGACGTGGCGCCGGTGCTCCCCCTGCTCGAGACCTTCTCGTCTCGGCGCTTCTTCTTCGACCAGCCGGGCGGCGGCCAGACGGCCAAGCTCTGCAACCAGGTGAGCCTCGCCTCGTGCATGGTGGGCTACGCCGACGCCCTGGCCCTCGCGGAGCAGTCGGGCATCGACGCCGAGAAGGTCCTCGAGGTCATGGCGTCCGGCACGGGCGGCTCCGGCGCCTCGGCGACGCTCGCCCCCAAGTCGCTCGCCGGCGACTACAAGCCGGGATTCCTCGCCGAGCACCTGCGCAAGGACATCGCGCTCGCCCTCTCGCGCTCCGAGGACCTCGACATCACGCTCCCCGGCGCCGAGACGGCGTTCACGCTCTTTGACATGCTCTGCCAGATCGGCGGCTCGCGCATGGGGACCCAGGCGCTCACCCTGCTCTACCAGGAGGAGGGGACCTGCGCCGCGGCGGGCCTGGACTGGTCGCTTCTCGAGCAGGCGGACGACGAGGAGGACGGCTGCGGCTGCGGCTGCGACCACGAGCACGGTCACGGCGAGCACGAGTGCTGCGGCGGCCACGGGCACCACGGCGAGGGCCACGAGTGCCACTGCCACGAGGACCGCTAGCGTGGACGCGTTCGCCGGCGCGGTCTTCGCGCTGATGCTGTTCCTCTTTGGCATCGTCACCGGCGTGGGCGTCGGCGAGCGGCTTGCGCCGCGCTGCGTCACGCGCCGCGACTACTGGGTGCACAACATCGTGGTCCTGCTCGTCGGCGCGGCGTCGGTGGTCGTGGTCAACCTCACGCCCTTCCCGGTGCTCATGGCGCTCGCCGTCGGGCTGGTGGCAGGCACCGTCGCCGGGCTCAAGCTCAACTTCGGCGAGTCGGTGGGCCCCTGGCACAGGGTGGACGACTACTTCCACGTCAACAAGAAGCAGACCGAGCGCGCCGAGGACCCCGAGCGGGCCGAGGCGGAGCGCCGCGAGCGCGCCGCCGCGCGCGCCAGGAAGAAAGGAAAGCGTCACTAGCACATGAACGACAGCACAACCAGCCAGAGCTCCATCGCGGTGCTCATCGACTTTGAGAACCTCGCCCTGGGGACGGGGCGGCGCAAGCGCAACGGCCACCAGGAGCCCGGCCCGCTCCCCGACGTCAAGCTCATCCTCGAGCGCCTCGTCGACAAGGGCCGCATCACCGCGAAGCGCGCCTACTGCGACTGGCAGCGCTTCGAGACGGCCGTCACGCCCCTGCACGAGCTGGGCATCGAGCTCATAGAGATCCCCGACCGCGCCTTCACGGGCAAGAACTCGGCCGACATCCGCCTCGCGGTGGACGCGATGGAGATCTGCCTCACGAAGGACCACATCGACACGTTCGCCATCCTCTCCGGCGACTCGGACTTCTCGCCGCTCGTCTCCAAGCTCAAGGAGTTTGGCAAGACGGTCATCGGCGTGGGCATGAAGGACGCCACGAGCAGCCTGCTCACCGAGGTCTGCGACGAGTTCATCTTCTACGAGGACATCACGCGTGGCCCCGGCATCCCGGACTTCTCGGCCAAGGTGCCGAAGGACAAGCGCGACTGCTACCAGCTGCTCTTCGAGACGATCGACGCCCTGCAGCGCGAGAGCGACTCGTTCATCCTCGCGTCGCGCCTCAAGGACACGATGAAGCGCAAGCGCCCGCAGTTCTCGGAGGCCTCGTTCGGCTACCGCTCCTTCACGGCGCTGCTGCGCGAGGCAGCCAAGCTCGGCTTCATCGACATTCACCAGGACCCCAAGAGCGGCACGGCCGTGGTCGACGGGTTCTGCGAGTAGGGACAGAAAGGAACTGATTCGCATGGCAGAAACTGACGGCGCCCAGGTGGCAGGTCTGGTCGAGGAGCTCTCGGGCGCGAGCCGCCGCCGGCGCCAGGAGGTGGCCCACCAGCTCGCCGCGGCCGCCAAGGCCCGCCCCGAGATCATGCTCGAGCACGTGGACGCCCTCGTCGACGCGCTCTACCGCCCCGAGGCGCAGACGCGCTGGGAGGTCCTTGACGCGCTCTCCGCGATCGCCGACGTGCGGCCCGACCTCGTGGCTGACGCCTACGACGGCGCGGAGGCGTCGCTGTTCGACGACGGGTCGGCGACGGTGCGCCTGGCGGCCTTCGTGTTCCTGTGCCGCCTCGGGACGAGCTCGCCGGAGCGCTCCGACCAGGTGTGGCCGCTGCTCGACGAGGCCATCCAGTGCTACCACGGCGACGCCGAGTACCGCGACATGCTCGTGGCGCTCCTCGGCCTAGCCCGCGGCTCCGTCTCAGACGACACCAGGCAGGCCCTCGCGACGCGCGTCCGCTTTGACGCGGAGAGCGGGTCGGGCTACATCAGGTCCTTCTCGGCCGAGATCCTGCAGGCGCTCGAGTAGGGCCGACGGGCATCGACGGAACACGAACGGGGGGAGTCATGGGACAGGACGACAAGAGCTTGGCAACGGGCGCGGAGCGGGACGGCGACGCCCGTCGCGCGCTGCCCACCGCGGCGTGGGTCGCCATCGCCGCGGCGGCGCTGGTGGTGGGCGTGCTCGCGGGGCACTTCCTGCTCGGCGGCGCCGGGTCGGTCTCGCTGGGCGGGCGCACGACGCTCTCCGCGGGCGAGCTCGACAGCACCATCGCAACCTACACGGTGGACGGCCGCACGGTGGGCGTGACGGCGCGCGAGGTCCTCGTCGAGGCGAGCGGCAGCAGCGAGATCTCCGCCAACGAGGACGGGACCTACGACGTGCCCTCCGCGAGCACGGTGCTCACCTACGTCCAGAACCAGCTCATCCTCGCCGACGCCGAGGCCCGCGGCCTCACGGCCACCGACGAGCAGATCGACGAGTTCGTGACGGGGAGCATGGGCAGCGACCTGGCGACGCTCGCCCAGAGCTGGGGCATCAGCGAGGACGAGGCGCGCGCGGTGGTGAGCGACGCCGTGACGATGCGCAACCTCCAGGACGAGGTCTCGACGGTCGAGCTCCCCGAGCAGCCCGTCGCCCCGGCCGAGCCCGACGAGGGCGCCGAGGACACGCCCACGGCGGAGTACGCGCAGTATGTGATCGGCCTGCTCGGCGACGAGTGGGACAGCGACGCCAACACCTGGGCGCGCACCGACGGCGCCTACTACGCCACGCTCTCGGGCTACGACATCTCCAACGACGCCGCCACCTACGCCGCGGCGAGCGCGGCCTACAGCGTGGCCACCAGCGTCTACCAGGAGGCCTACGCCACGGTCTCCGAGGAGCTCGGAGCCTACACCGACTCCCTGCTCTCGCGCGCCAGCATCCAGATCGGCTCCCTGGTGGAGTAGCCGTGCGCGTCGCGATCAGCGCCTGCCTGCTCGGGGCGCCCGTTCGCTACGACGGGGGCTCCAAGCCGGCTGCCGAGGTCCAGCGGCTTGCCGAGCGGGTCGACGTCGTGCGGGTGTGTCCCGAGACGGCCTCGGGCCTGCCCGTGCCGCGCCCTCCGGCGGAGCAGGTGGGCGGGCGCGTCCTTCTCGCCGACGGGCACGACGTGACGGAGGAGTTCGCCCTCGGGGCCGAGCGCTGCGCGGGCCTCGTCAGCCGCCCGCCGGTCTCGTTGGCGGTCCTCAAGGCAAAGAGCCCCTCTTGCGGCGTCGGCCTCGTCTACGATGGGACGTATTCCGGTAGGCTCGTCGCGGGCCAGGGCGTCTTCGCCGAGCGGCTCGAGAGGGAGGGGATCTGCGTGGTCACCGAAGAGACCGTGCGTGAGTGCAGGCCGAGTGTGGAGCATCCCGTCGCCATCGTGCTGGGCAGCGGCCTCGGGCACCTGGGCAGCCTCGTGCGCCCGGTGCGTCGCATCGACTACCGTGACATCGAGGGCTTCCCGCTCTCGGCGCGCCCCGTGGCCGGGCATCGCTTCGAGGCCACCGTCGGCACGATCGACGAGGTGCCCGTGGTGGTCTACCCCGGGCGCATCCATCTCTACCAGGGCTACTCCGCCGCCGAGGTCACCTCGCTCGTGCGCCACGCGCACCACCTCGGCTGCCGTGACGTCGTCTTTGCCTGCGCGACGGGCGCGGTGCCGGGCAACGCCGGCGTGGGCCTGGGCATCCTCTCCGACCAGATCAACCTCACCGGCCGCAACCCCCTCGCCGAGTGGGACGGCCTGCGCGACGTGGAGAGCCCGTTCGTGGACATGAACGAGGCGTACTCGCCCTATCTGCGCGCGCTCGCGCGCGGTGTGGCGGACGACCTGGGAATCCATGTAGAGGAGGGCGTCTACGCCGGGGTCCTCGGCCCGTGCTTCGAGACGCCGGCGGAGGTCGCGGCCCTGCGTGCGCTCGGTGTGTCCTACGTTGGGATGTCCACCGTCAACGAGGTCATCATGGCGCGCGCGCTCGGGATGCACGTGCTGGGGCTCACGCTCGCGGCAAACGAGTCCGGTGCGCCGGCGGTCTCCCACGACACCGTGCTCGAGGCGGCCGGTCGCCACGCGGAGGACTTCGAGAGCCTCGTGCGCGGCGTCCTGCGCCTGCTGTAGGGGCGCCCGGGCCTCCGCCGTGCGAGAAAAACGAGGCTTGCGCGGCGGGCGCTCTTCTCGTAGAATGATTCACCGCTGATGTGCCAGCTTAGCTCAGTTGGTAGAGCACCGCTCTCGTAAAGCGGGGGTCACCAGTTCGAGTCTGGTAGCTGGCTCCAGCCAAGCGTCCGGG